>ENA-OQAS01000851-OQAS01000851.1-human-gut-metagenome-genome-assembly--contig:-NODE-851-length-15311-cov-5.618612_pt1 | contig 15311 bp, 22 predicted proteins | sample MGYA00242733_ERZ504523 | MGnify/ENA primary metagenome ERZ504523 (study PRJEB26092, sample SAMD00036239) | human gut metagenome | host: Homo sapiens | study: EMG produced TPA metagenomics assembly of... | reverse complement strand
CACCCGCCTACAAGTTCCGTGAACGACGGGCGAGTGCTGGAAACTGCTGTAGTACCGCCGAACCATTGGACGAACTATCGAAAGATGCCACAAACACAATCCTCCGATTCACTGATCTACCAGTGGAGTGGCGCTGTACGTGTGAATGGATCGAAAGTCTGGTTCGATACCGATGCGAACGCATTGCGTGCCCCTGCCTCATGGAAACTGCAATATCTTGACGCAGACGGTTCCTGGAAGGACGTGCCCAATTTCAGCGAATACGGCGTGGATACAGGCAAGAACGCGCCTAATGAAGTGACATTCGACGCAGTGACCACCACTGCTCTCAAACTTGACATGACCGCGCAAGCCGTTGACGGGGGCTATGCTTCCGTTGGCGTTCCTGAATGGGAAGTATACGCGCAACAGGGAGCAGTTGTGGCTGAACAGCAGCCGACGTCTACGCCAAGACCGGAGACGCGCCGGAATTGTCGAACACGGTGAAGTCGCGTACGGCTCGGAAACAGTGGAAACTCCGGTTTTGTGGCGCACGGTGTCTGCTTCTTCGTATGCACAGGCGGGTGAGTTCACCGTGCAAGGTGTGGTTGCTGGCATTGAAACCAAGCAGCAGCTGATGATCTGACAGCCGGCAACGTAGCCGTGACCGTACATGTTTCCGACGATTACGTAAAACCGGCTGATACCATTGCTCCTGCCGTGCGTGTGGCATTGGCTGGCACGGCTGGCAATGATGGTTGGCTGGTCACTTCACCGATCGCTCTTATTACGGCTTCCGACAATGCGGCTGCGCCGATCGCAGAACTCGAACTTGCGGTCGGGGATGGCGCATGGGTGACCGTCGGAACGAATGTGAACACTGCGGTACAGGCTGTGACTGGCGAGGGTATAGTGAGTGTGCGTGCGCGTGCCACTGATGCGGCCGGCAATGTGAGCGAAATCGCTGCTGCGGAAGCGCGTGTGGATGCTACGGCTCCTACGGTAACCGCCTCGGTAGATACGGCTTCCCGCACTATGACATTGACCGCCTCAGATGGTGCTGGATCCGGTGTGAAAACGGTGGAATACCGGGTTGGAAACGGCGAATGGCAGCAATATGAAGAAGGCGCGGCGATTACTGCTTCTTCGTCGAAGCGCGAAACGGTGAGCTATCGGGCTTCGGACATTGCTGGCAATATGTCGGCTGCGGGCGTCAAAGATATTCCATCCGATACGTCGGTGCCGTTGGCCGGCTATATCGAGCAAGATGCCGTTGCTACTGACGTGGACAAAAAAGCGTCTTCTTGGACAGCTGGTGTTGCCGCGCTTAACGACGGCAAAACCATTCCGGGCGATTGCACGGTTGATAACGCCTGCATTTGGGGTACGTGGCCGAATACCGGTGAAATGAAGCTCGACTACGAATGGGATCGCGAAGTCACCATCGATTCCAGCCGTGTGCAATTCACCTCCGATGGAGGGGGCTTGGGAATGCGGCGTCGTGGAAACTGCAGTATTGGGATGCTGGAACGAATGCGTTTGTGGATATTCCCGATGCCACATATACATTGGTCACCAATGCTCCCGGCGCTTACGGTACCGATAACGGCGGATGGAGCGAGGCAACCTGGACTGACGCGGTGAAGACCACTAAGCTGCGCATGGTGATTCAATCCGGCAGTGCATCGCCAGCTGCCGCCGAATGGCAGGTTCATGCACCTGAACCGACTCCGGACCCGACCCCCGATCCGACGCCTGAGCCCGAGCCGGAACCAACGCCAACTCCAAAGCCGACTCCGGATATCGATAACAACGGCAAGCAGGACGGTAATAATGCCAAGCCTTCCGCGAAACCGCAATCATCGCAGCAATCTCAGCCTCAACGTAAGAAGAAGCTAAGCTCTACAGGCGTCGCTACTACGGCAATCGTCATTGCCATGACGGTGCTGGCCACGGCGGGGTGCTGCATCTTCGTAGCCAAGCGGGGCAAGCTGCGTAACTGAATCCAACATAAAAGTGGTAAGTTCTCAGCCTCGGCCTCTGGACTGAATATGTGTGCTTGACGCACTCAAGGTACCGTTACGCGGTCTTCGCGGCAAGCGCTCACTTCGCCTGAGGAAAACCCACTGGGCTTTCCTCTTCACGGCTCAGTGGCCAAGCCTACGATCAAGCACACGTATTCAGCCGCCGACCTTTGGAGTCCGACCCCTACGTTTGTGTGAACTCGGACGTCATCGGACCCCATTTTGCTCATAACTCGCCTATGTATGGCAGATTTGCGGGTCTGTCAGGAAGCATCTCGCTATATATGGCAGAAGACTTCGCTAAAAAGCCATATAGGGGGGTATGAAAACGCATGTTTTCTGACTCCAGTCTGCCATATATAAGTGAGATGCCTCGTGACGAGACTCAAAATCTGCCATATATAGTCGAGATATGGCTCGGCTGTTGGTGGCTTGAGACGCGACATACGATCGCGGATCGCGTAGGTGGTCGCCGTTTTTGTGATTTATGGGCTAATCTCAGAAGAGACAGATTCGATGGCCGCGAACGGTGAGAACCAACGCGAGAGAATGCGCGAGCGGCCGCGTAAGGGAGGAAAGCCCATGTCCAAATCATTCGTCAACAAGGCGCTGCTCGGCGGCGCAGTCGCTGCAGGCGCCGCAGTGTGGGCGATCGCGCCGCGTACCTTCTCCGACAAGCGCCGCAACTATGTGCCGTCCATTCCCGACGTGTGGTACGCGCATCGTGGCCTGCATGACGCGGGTTCCGGTCTGACCGCGCAGTATGCCAACGAGAGCGGCGAGTATGTGGCGCTGGCACGTCGCATGGCCATGAAGGCCGGCTATGGCAGCCCCAGCGTGACTGGTGCGATCGCTCCGGAGAACTCGCTTGCGGCATTCGCAGCGGCTTGCGAAGCCGGCTATGGCATCGAGCTTGACCTGCAGATGACCGCCGACGGCGAAATCGTGGTGGTGCATGACGGCGATCTGATGCGCGTCGCCGGAGATCCACGCCGTATCGCCGATCTCACGTACGATGAGCTGACCCGCATCCCGCTGTTCCCGACCGACGCCCCCGGTGCCGCTGTGGCAGCGCCGTTGCCGGGTTCGCTTGAAAATCCGCCGCTGGTCACCACACCTGACAGCGCTCCGGAAGGGTATTTCCAGCATGTGCCACTGTTCGCCGACGTGCTCAAGGTAGTGGCGGGTCGTGTGCCGCTGATCGTCGAATACAAGTTCGACGACAATTCCAAGTGGGGTTCGCGCGATGTCGAGCTCATGGAAAAGGGCGACGCGCTGCTGCAGGCCTATTCCGGCGCGTATGTGATCGAATCGTTCAATCCGGCAGCCGTCAACTGGTATAAGGAGAACCGTCCGGAAGTGTGCCGTGGCCAGCTTTCCTGGTGGCCGCAAGGGGAGGAGAAGCCGTCTGATCCGGCCTCGCTCGCCAAGGAATATGCGCCGGTGCGCTGATTTTCGACTGGATTTCCCGCCCTGATTTCGTCGCCTACGATTGGCATGGCGGCAACAGTCCGCAGGTACGGTTGGCTCGTTTCATGGGTGCCGTTCCCGTGTCGTGGACGGTGCGCAGCCGCGACGAGCTCGCACAGTGCGATGACTGGTTCGACCATCATATTTTCGAGGCGTTCGTCCCCGACGAGCAGTAGAGGTTTTACATATGATTTCGGCCTGCCGCCGCATGATTTGCGTTGTGGCAGGCGTTTTTATTCGATTTACTTGATTGACTGATTGGGTTGATTCGGTTGAGTTCTGATGCGGTCAGTCGATCACGCCATATAGACGGTCGCCGGCATCGCCCAAGCCTGGCACGATGTAGCACTTGTCGTTGAGCTTCTCGTCGACGGCGCACAGCACCAGCTTGAACTTAATGGATGGGTCGAGGTTCTCCTCAACGAACTTCAGCCTTCCGGAGCGCCCAGAATGCACACGGCGGTAACATCCTTTGCGCCGCGCTCGGCCAGGTAATGTGTTGCTGCGACCAGCGTGCCGCCAGTGGCGAGCATCGGTCGATCAGGAAGCACTGACGGCCGCTCAGATCGTCGGGCAGACGGTTCGCGTACGTGATCTGCTGGGTTGGGTTCTCCTCGTCGCGCTTCATGCCAAGGAAGCCGACCTCAGCGGACGGGATCATCTTGGTCATGCCGTCAAGCATGCCCAGGCCAGCGCGCAGCACAGGCACAATGATCGGCGCCGGGGAAGCGATGTGCTTGCCTACCATCGGAGCGACGGGGTCTCGATCGGCTTGTCCACGACTTCGACGTCGCGGGTGGCCTCGTAGGCCTCAAGCATCACGAGTTCGGAAACGAGCTCGCGGAACGTGGAGGACGGGGTGTTCTTGTCGCGAAGAACGGTGAGCTTGTGGTCCACCAGCGGGTGGTTCAAAACATGAATATCCATGTCTTCTAAGCGTAGTCCATAATTGCGAGGAAAAGCGCGGGAACTGGGAAAGGAGCCAAGAAAGAAACTGAAAATCGTATGAAAAAAGCAACGAAACTTAAGAAGAGGGAAAGCGCCGAACCACGAAAGCGCCTGTCGGCGCAAAGGCCGCTCGCAGCGGCAAAAAATGGAGCCCGGGGCTATGCATGGCCCGGCGCGAGTTCCTATTCTACAGATGCTGCAGACCGTACGTTACGTCGTGTCGCGAATTGATGGTGCGAGCGCCGTAAAACACTTCCGGTAGCGGTACAGAGGTGGGTGCAGAGGCAGGTGCAGGGGGCAGGCACGGAACGCGTTACTCCAGTTTTCCTCGTCTCCACAGATTCGCCCCATGACGAAAATCCTTGGCGGTGACAAACAGATTGCCGGCCGTGTGCATCAAACGGGACGATTTCGTACGTACCTGCTTTTCCATGGCGGAAATGTCGGAATCGCTGCTATCGGAACCTTCCGCAGCTTTCAATCGTGCGATCATATTGCGTGCCTCGATGCGCAATCCCAACGCAACCACGTCGGTGAACGCGGCCGCACGTTCCAGCGCAACCGCAAAATCGCCGGTGAACGCGCCTGCGAGAATCGAATCGGCAGTATGCGCAATGTCATCTTCCGTGGGCGCCTGATCGACGCCGGCAATCGCCGAGGCGGTAGTGGCAACCGGCTCTCCAGTGCGCCACAACCGCGCGATCGACTCGCGATTCTTCCGCATCCACGTGCGCAGCAGATACAGCCGCCACAGAATGCCCGGCAGCGAATCCGGCTCGGCGCTGCTCCACAGTTCGGCGATCACGTCAACGCCCTCGCGGTCCACCAGCGTGAGCACGCGCTCCACCAGTCGGCATCCTGCGTATGATGCACGCGGTCCAACAGTGCGGCCGCCGAAGCGTGGCTCATCTCGTTGATTTGCGCCGATCGGCACCTCCCGCGATATTGTCGGCCATCATCTGGTCGAGTTGCCCCGGGCGGGCCGGACGCGGCGATCCGGTGTTGGTGAAACCGGCGGAACGGCTTGGTACAACCGATCCGGAACCGTAATGCATGCTAGTAGACAATGGGCGAAACCTTTTGAATATCGATAATGCTGGGACCTTGCGGCGTATCGATTATAAACAGCGCTACGGCGGTGCCGGTAGGCATGAACGGCGTTTTGGCGATGAGCTGCTTGGAGAGCGCTTTGCGGGCGCATAGTCCGCGCAAGTGATCGAACATGCCTCCGATAACCGGTCGGTGCATGCAGATCGCCGTGGTTTCGCGGGTTTCGAGCGTGAGCTGGATCTGCTTGAGGAACGCCAGCCATGCGATGGTCGGGTGCTCGGCGAAGGCGTCTTCCGTGAGCGCGTCGATGTGTTCCATCGGGCGTTCGGTCTGCCAGCTAAGCACCTGCAGTGTTTCCTGGCAGCGCAGCATGGTGAGGTTGCGAGGCGGGTTGGGTTGTAGCAGGCGAGTTCGCGGTTGAGTGCGAATGCCGCGGCCGCGCCTTTCGGAGTGATCGGCCGGTTCGCGTCGGTGCCTTTCCAGGATTTGCGCGATTCGGCTTGGCGTGACGCACGATCAGCAGATTCTGCGCGGTCGCGGCACCCTCCTGTACGCGGTCCACAAAAATGGCGAGGGTGTCTTTATCGGTGGAATGCGTGAGGATTTTACGTGCTTCACGTACGGAAACCCACACGATATCGTTGATTTCGCCTACATCCGCGCGATGCACGGGGCCGAATGCGTCAAGCAGATGTTCCGCATCATCTCCGGAAATCGGTTGCGCCATCCAATACAACGTGTGCTTGGTGTCGACGGCGCGATCGTGTGAATGCCGGGTTTTCTTGCCTTCTTCGGACAGCGGATATTCGACTTCGCACAGATACGGGCCGAGTGCGATGGGAACGCCTGTCTCCTCGCCGATTTCTCGCACTGCGGCATGACGATGCGATTCGCCCTGCTCGAGTTTGCCTTTCGGCCAGCTCCAGTCATCGTACTTTGGTCGATGCACGATGCACACTTCAATGCTGTTAAGTTGTTCCTTTGGAGTTTTCTGCGCTGCGATTGCTGGATTTTCCGCGATTTCGCTACCGGTTTTCCACCGCCATACAATACCCCCGGCGGCTTCTACGACACGTCTCATGCTCTCGCTCATATCTTTCATTGTAAGTGGTTGGGCACGGGTTCCCCCATGATTGCGCGACGGCAATCGTGCCATCCGAGTTTTCCTGCGTTTTCCCACGATGGTGATCGCGTATGCCGCAACATAGGAAATGGCCGATTCTGCAACAGCAGAATCGGCCATTTCCTACGGTTTAGTGCCTTGCCGGTCGGCGCGTATGCTTCTTGATGAGATATTCCTGGGAATCGACCAGCGGGCGACCCTCCTCATCCTTCGCATGACGCACGTAGGTTCCGTCGGCTGCCATATGCCACGAGGTGTGGAATCGGCCATTTGCAGATCCACGTACTTGATCAGCTCGTCGATCTGCTCCGGAGCGGTGATGCGTACCAGCGCTTCGACTCGACGGTCGAGATTGCGGTGCATCAGATCGGCGGAACCGATCCACACTTCCGGACCTGCGGCCGGACCTTCACCGATCTGCGGGCCATCGGAGTTCGCGAATGCGTAGATACGGCTGTGCTCGAGGAAACGACCCAGAATGGAACGCACGCGAATGTTCTCGGAAAGTCCTGGAACACCCGGCTTGAGCGCGCAGATGCCGCGTTCCACGATGTCGATCTTCACGCCGGCCTGGCTTGCACGGTACAGCGCGTCGATGGTCTTCTCGTCCACGATGGAGTTGACCTTGATCTTAATCCATGCTTCCTTGCCTGCGCGTGCCGCATCCTCTTCGCGGCGGATGCGCTGAATCAGACCGGAACGTACGGTACGCGGCGCTACCAGCAGACGGTGGAAGCTCGACTTCGGCGCATAACCGGACAGCTGGTTGAACAGGCGGGTCATATCCTGGCCGACCACCGGATCGCAGGTCAGTAGGCCGAGATCGGTGTAGATGCGGGCGGTCTTCGGATTGTAGTTACCGGTGCCACATGGCAGTAGCGGCGCAGGCCGTCGGCTTCCTGACGCACCACAAGGCTCAGCTTGCAGTGGGTCTTCAGGCCCACGATGCCGTACACCACGTGCACGCCGGCGCGTTCCAGCTTGCGTGCCCATGCGATGTTGGCGTCTTCGTCGAAGCGTGCTTGATTTCGACCAGTGCCAGCACCTGCTTGCCCGCATGCGCCGCGTCGATGAGCGCGTCGATGATCGGGGAGTTGCTGGACGTACGGTACAACGTCTGCTTGATGGCGAGCACCTTCGGATCCGCCGCAGCCTGCGCTAGGAACGCCTGAACGGAGGTAGAGAACGAATCGTACGGGTGATGCAGGAGGATATCGCGTTCGCGAATCGCTGCAAAAATGTCTTGCGCGCGGGACGACTCCACCTCGGCAATCTGACGATTGGTGGTCGGTACGAACGAACGGTACTTCAAGTCCGGACGGTCGATGCCGCCAAGTTCGAAGAGCACGGTCGCATCGAGCGGTGCCGGCAGGCGGTACACCTCATCGGCACTGACGCGCAGCTGATCGGCGAGCAGCTGGGAAAGGAACGGGCTGGTCTCGTCGGAAATCTCAAGACGGATCGGCGGTCCGAAACGACGGCGCAGCAGCTCCTTCTCCATGGCGTTGAGCAGGTTCTCTGCATCATCCTCTTCCACGTCGATATCCTCGTTACGGGTAACGCGGAAGGATCGCGCTTCCTTGATGATCATGCCCGGGAACAGGGATTCCAGGTGCGCGATGATCAGGTTCTCCATGGTGATGAAGCCGTAGCGCACGTTGGTGGCATCGTCGTCGGTCATGTCGTCGACGGGCACGAGACGGTTCAGGTTTCCAGGAATCTTCACGCGAGCGAAGTGGGACTTGCCGGAAGCCGGGTTCTCCACCAGCACGGCGAGGTTGATGGAACCGCCGGAAATGTACGGGAATGGGTGGGCCGGATCCACGGCGAGCGGCGTCAGAACAGGGAACACCTGCTGACGGTAGTAGCGTGACAGGCGCTCCTGTTCGGCTGCGGTGAGCTTGTCCCAGCTCAGCAGCACGATCTGTTCCTTCGCCAGGTCGGGAAGAATGTGATCGATCATGTAGTGCGCGTGCTCGTCCTGCAGGCGGTGCGCCTGCTCGCTGATGGCGCGCAGCTGCTGCCTTGGGCTCAATCCGGAGGCGGCCGTCACGGCGATGCCGGTGTCGATGCGGCGCTTCAGACCTGCGACGCGAACCATGAAGAACTCGTCGAGGTTGTTCGCGAAGATCGCGGCGAAGCTTGCGCGTTCGATGATCGGCAGATCTTCGTCTTGGGCAAGTTCGAGGACTCGCTTGTTGAACTTCAGCCAGCTCAACTCGCGGTCGAAGAAGCGGTCGTTCGGCAACGGCTCTTCGCCGGCCTGAAGCTCACGCTTGTCGTTTTTATCGGTCTCGGCGATATGCTCAGCTATCTGGCTGCGCAAGATCGCTTCGAGGGTGCGTCAAAAATCTGTGCCATACTTTCCTACTTTATCCTTAAGTAGCTGGAAATGCTGTAAAAAGCCGGCAAAATTTAGCTGGAGTTAACATTCGTTCGCTCATTGTGCAAATTAGGGTGTCGACACGCCGTGTTTTTGCCGCAAACGCACGCAAACGAACAAACACGCCTTGCGTTTCGCACACGATGGAGCATTTTTATGATTCTTGCGATCGTAAAGCAACAGTTGCGACAAATACGGAACATCAGCGGTTTCGGTTTGCGATTGCCGGATTGCTGAGCATAATTACGAAGTACAAGAACAACTTAAAGAGCAGAGCCCACAAAGAGTGTATGGCCAAGATAGGTCGTTACGTTGAACGGGCATTGGATAGACTTACCGTTACGACGATGTTGTTGTGCAGAGATTCTGCCCTTAAGGTTCTTGCAAGGAAGGCCCGCTCGGCGGGCCTTCCTTTTTGTTTGCCTGTTCTCAGGGAGTTTTTCGGGAAAACGACGGACGCCGATTATCGTCGTTGTGTGGATAACGGTGCATAACACGCCGGGGTTGTGGATAACTCGCGTCCTCCGACCACAGGGCCGGTTCAGCTTGCAATGGTGCTTGCCGAAGCTTTTCAATCGACGGTATGAGTAATGCAACGTCTTTTTCGAATGTTCCTCCGGTGCCGCTGCGTCGGGCGGGCTGTTGCCGGTCGCCGCGCGATCGCGCCGCAAGCGTCACCGCCGACACAACGCAGAACCGTCTCTGCGCAACGGTTCTATACGCCGCCGGGGTCGAATCGCGGTGGAACGCAACTGGTTGGCGCTGTGCCTGGAACGTATGGCATGGTTGCGCAATGCGGTCGCGCATCGGTGGAGGAACCCTGCGATATGGGCAATGTGGTGGTTATCGACTCCGTGGTGGCAGGAGTGGGCACGAGCACTCTGGCCGCCTTACTGGCCCGCGAGCTGAGCGAACGCGGCCTCAAATGTGTGCTCGTCGACGCCGATCTGCAAGGAGGTGGGCTGGATGTGCTTCTTGGCGTGGAAAACGAGGACGGCTCACGCTTCGGGGAAATCAGCGCTCCGCTTGGCAATATCGACGGCAAAGCGCTACTGCGGGAGCTGCCAATCTGGATGGTGTGCCATTGCTGGCATGCGATCCTTGGAAAACCGAAAATCCGCAATCGTGGGAAGTGCAAGCGTGCATTCATGCGCTATCGCAGGTGCGAAGCGTGGTCGTCGTCGATATGGGGCAATGGAACGGACTGCAGGATTTGACGGAACTGCGCAAGGCCATCCGCATTACCGTGGTCGAACTGACGGTACTTGGTCTTGCGCGGGCCAAAGCGAATCTGCGGGCGCATCACGGTTCGATCGGAGAACACGATGCCGCAACGCAGGAACGGGAGTTTCTCGTAGGCGTGCAACCGCGCGGAACCGTACGCGACCATGGCACGACGGCAATCGAGGAAGCGGCGGAATACCTCGACTGCGATATCACCGCGGTCATCAAACCGGATGCCAAGCTTTGCAGCGAACTCTTGGAAGGGCTTGGACTGCGCAAACCCAATCGTACGAACGCGAAAGCCATCGCAACGTTGGCGGATCTCATTCAGGAAGCGTTGGGAGAAAAGAGCATCAGTCATGGAACTCGGGCCACTTAGCGACATCGCATCCGAGCCGGGCGTCACCGACATCGCGGTAACCTGCGACGGAACGGTGTGGGTGGATCGCGGCCAAGGTATGCGGCCACATGCATTGCGCGTGCCATTCAGCGGTCCCCAAGCCATCCGCGATTTCGCCGTGCGGCTGTGCTCGCAGCTTGGCAGAAGGCTCGACGACGCCTGCCCGATAGCCGACGCCTCCACCGTGGAAGGCGTGCGCGTGCACGCGGTTATCGCACCGCTCGTTCCTCAAGGCGCCGCCATCAGCATACGATTGCCGGACGTTGTTGCGCCCAGTCTGGAATCTTTGGCGGAAAACGGCATGTTTCCAAGCGGATGGATGCCCTTGCTGGAAGGATTCGTGGAACGAAGGGCCAGCGTGCTCGTGACCGGCGGAACCGGAGCAGGCAAAACCACGCTGCTCAAAGCAATGCTTATGCGATGCGCGCCGGGGGAGCGCGTCATCACCGTGGAGGAGGTGCGCGAACTTGGCATGCTCAACCATGCCAACCACGTGTCGCTGGTGACGCGCGGCGCCAACATGGAAGGCAAAGGCGCCATAGGGCTGTCGCAGCTGATATGCGCGACGTTGCGTATGCGGCCGGACCGCATTGTGGTGGGCGAATGCAGGGGCGGCGAAATCGTGGATCTGCTGCGCGCGCTGAATTCCGGGCATCGCGGAGGCATGACCACCTTGCATGCCAATCAGGTGACGGCGGTTCCCTCACGTTTGGTGGCCTTGGGATTGCTCTCCGGGCTGAATCCGCAAGCCACCGCGGCGCTCGCGCAAGACGCGTTCGACGTAGTGCTGCATGTGGGCCGAGTGGGAGGCAGGCGGCGCATCGCGCAAATAGGACGGCTTGAATTCGCAGAGGGGAAACTGCGGGGAAACCTATTGGCCGGGTGGAACGGCAGCCAAATGCGGGCTTCGCAACAGTGGCCTGATTTCGTGCGCGTATGGAGTCGTTGAATTGAGGTGGGCAGATGGAAAGCCTCAGCATTATTTGCGCGGTATTGTGCGGACTGGCCGTATGGCTGTGGCCTCGCCGAAACGTATGCGATGTGGGCGAACGGGAGGGAAACGTAGTGGGGCGCGCAGGCGAAAGCCTTGATGAAAAACCTGATGGAGGATGCGATGGGCGGTCTGACGGAATCGAAGAGGCGAACATGCCGTCGAAACCATTGCCCGCCATCGGATGTGTGGCGTGCGTGGCTTCCCTCCGCGCATCCGTGCGCAGCGGAGCCACATTGGTGCAGGCGTTCGAAGAATTGGGTGGAACGCCGTTCGCCACACCCGAACTTACCAGGCTTCGCATAACCATGGTGATCCGCAGCCGATGCCCGCCCAAAGAGCAATGCGGCCAAGTCGAACGGCTGAGCGGCGAGCTATATGCGGCCTGTCAGCTGAGCCTGACGCTCGGATGCGAAACCGGCCGATGCCTGCAGGCGGTGCTGAATCGTTGAAACGACAACGATTATTGGATGATCTGCGTACCAACGCATTCGCCATGCCCAAAGCGACGGTGAAACTCCTGATGGCGTTGCCGCAGCTCACCGTACTTTTAGGGGAAGGCATGGGAGCGCATCCGTTGACCTTCCTCTTTTCAGGGGTCAGGGGTTGGGCATGCCTTGGATTCGCTTGTGTCTGCTACGGGTTCGGACTCGTATGGATACGCGCGTTGATGAGGCAAGACGATATGGACGGCAAGACGGCATGAATGGTATGACGATATGAAAGGAATTATGTAATGACTGGCATATGGACGCTGACGGCGGCGGTGTGCGCGGCCGAAGCGATGTGGCTGAAGCAGTGGAGGCCGGTCCGTGTGCCAGCCGACCTTGCGCCCGCTGGACGAGTGCGGGAACTTCCGCTGCCGCTGGTATTGGAGATGCTCAGCGTCGCCATACGGCAGGGATCCTCCATTCCACGCGCGCTGATTGCCGTGGGCGATATCGCTGCGGGAGATTTCGGTGCGGGACTGCGGTCGGCCGGAGAACAGTTGAATAGGGGAATTCCTTGGAATGACGCATGGCCGGATGATGGCGATCTTGCGGTGGTGCGCGATGCGTTCGCCTCGTCATGGCACAGTGGCGCCTCGCCGGTGGAACGTTTGGAAACAGCGGTCGAACAATTGGATTGGGATGAGCGCTCGCAGATCGAACAGGCTGCAGCGAAATTGTCGGTTCGTTTGTTGCTGCCGACTGGATTGTGCTTTCTTCCTGCGTTTGTTGCGGTGGGGATTATTCCGGCCGTTATGTCGTTTGTGGGATGACGGCAGGAAAGCAACGTGGGAAATATGGCTCGGGAAATGTGGGAAACGGACAATCCTCGAAGAACGATGTTTTGTGGATAAATGTGGATGACACGCCGCGGTTGTGGATAACCCACGTCCTCCGACCACAACCCTGAAAAACGTTCCGACGGGCACGATGATGCGCAACACTGGGTGCACTCGGCCATCTGGCCGAGGTTGTTCGAACGAAAGGAACGCCATGAACAACGAAACGCCAATCAACGTCGATGGCTCGCCAGACCTGATGGGCAAGGCAGGGCAGCTGCTGCATGCCATGCGTGAACGGGCCGGCAAAGCGGTATGCCTGCTGGACGCGCGTATGCGCACGCTGACCGTCGAACCGGAGGAAGGCGCTGCCACTGCCGAATATGCGGTGGTTTTGGTTGCCGCCACCGGATTCGCCGCCGTTTTGGTGGGCATTATGAAATCCGATGCCATCAACGCTGCTGACCAACATCATCAAGAAAGCGCTGAGCGTCGGGTGATTCATGCTGAGGCAATGGTGGAAACGCCATACCGATGATGCCGATGAGGGAGCGGCCACCGCGGAATTCGCGGTGGTGCTCCCCTGCGTGGCGGCGGTGGCGATTTTGGTGTTGTGCTTGGGGCGTGCGTCCGTGGTGTCTATGAATTGCCAGGATGCGGCGGCGGCCGGTGCCAGGGCTTTCGCGGTTGATGATACGGGCGGCGAATCGAAGGCGAGGACCGCGGTCATGGCGGCTGCGGGAGGTTCGGCGACGGTACGGTTCGAGCGTGGGGCGGACTTCGTCACCGTCACGGTGCAATGCCCTGTGGTGCCGGATCCGACCGGTGTGCTGCCCACTCGAGTTACCGGCAAGGCGACCCGCTACTTCTAGCGTTGCTCCGAAGCGTGCTGGTCTCTGCGCAGTGAGATGCGGGATTGTTGGTTGTGGCCTGTGCATGGAGGTCTGTGAGGTTTGGAGCTTGCGACATACGACGTGTGAAACATGTTGTGAAACACTATTGGCAACCATTTGATGGATGCGGGTCGGAAAGGAATGGATAATGTGAAACGCCTTGTGAAACATTGGTTTGCTTGGATTCGCGGGTCCGATGAGGGTTCGGGGACATATCCGGTGTGGCTTTGATCGCAGTGGCCGCCATCATGCTGGGCGCGGCCGCGTCGGCGGGCAATCTGCTGCTGTGCTTGCATCGCGCGCAGAATGCGGCCGACCTGGCGTCGGTAGCGGCGGCCAATGCGTTGTATTCGGGATCGTCCGATCCTTGTTCCGTGGCGGAACGCACTATATCCGGCAATAATGCGACGATCGGATCCTGCACGATAGAAGGCGAGGATGTGCTGGTCGAAGCGCAGGTCGGCACGCAAATGCCATTCGTATCGCATGTCGGCAAACAGTCACGGGCGGGGCCGATTGTCTGCGAATAAGCGTGGTGCGGAACGGTACATTGTGCGGGAAATCGCGCTTCGTAAAAAGGGATCTTTCTACGTAAAGGAACATTCGTTCCACAAAACACGGCCATTTGTATGGAAAGCCGTTCGCATGTGGCGTGTGGAGCGAATCGCGGTTATCGTACTGAAGTATGAGCGAAACGTCATGTGTGAATGCGACCGTTGCCGTTGTCGGCAATCCGACGTCAAACAAAGGCAAGGGTGCCGAGGTCGGCAAGCAGGTGGTTGAGCTGCTGCAAGAGGCCGGGCGCAAGCATGGCTTCAACGTGATCGACGTGACCGGCGAGAGCTTCGACGATTCCTTGGCGAATGCAGGAATCGCAGGAACGAATACGACTACCTGGTGGCGGTCGGCGGCGACGGCATGATTGCGCTTGGAGCCAATGCCGTGGGCTGTTCCGGTAAACCGTTGGGCATTGTGGCGACGGGTTCCGGCAATGATTCGCCCGCGGTCTTGAGCTGCCGGTCAATCGCGTGGAAACCGCTGTCGACGGCATCGTCGGCGCGATTGTGCGCGGCACGCATATTGACGTTGATATGGGTTTGGCCACGTCGTTGCAGGGCGGGTATGCCGTCGATTCCAGTACCGGCGATGATCTGGTCGGCGATTCGGACGTGCCATTGCGTCCGGCGGTCAACCGCTTCTACGCGGGCATGCTGTCGTGTGGTTTGGATGCGAGTATCAACGACCGTGCCAACCATTCCCGCTTGCCCAACGGTTCGGTGCGCTATTTCGTGGCGGCGATTGTGGAATTGACGCATATGAAGCGGTACGGATACCACATCAAAGCCACGTTGGCCGATGGAACGGTGGAAGAAAGAGACATTATTTCACCGTTGCTTACGGTGGCCAATTCACGGCATATTGGCGGTGGCATTGAGATTTCGCCATATTCACGATTCTCGGATGGGCTGCTTGACCTGGTATGCTCGACCACGTGCCAATGTCGCCGAATGCGTGGATGCGGTGTCTCACGCGTATAGCGGCAAGATCCTCGGGTGCAA
>ENA-OQAS01000850-OQAS01000850.1-human-gut-metagenome-genome-assembly--contig:-NODE-850-length-15312-cov-5.659071_pt1 | contig 15312 bp, 20 predicted proteins | sample MGYA00242733_ERZ504523 | MGnify/ENA primary metagenome ERZ504523 (study PRJEB26092, sample SAMD00036239) | human gut metagenome | host: Homo sapiens | study: EMG produced TPA metagenomics assembly of... | reverse complement strand
CGGGATGGACTGACCTCTGGTGTACCGGTTGAACCGCCAGGTTCACGGCCGGGTAGCCAAGTCGGGAAGGGATAAACGCTGAAGGCATCTAAGCGTGAAGCCCCCCTCAAGATGAGATATCCCATTCTTAAAGAAGTAAGACCCCTTGAAGACGACGAGGTAGATAGGGCAGAGGTGGAAGTGCCGTAAGGCATGGAGCTGACTGTTACTAATCGGTCGAGGGCTTGACCTGAATGGTTGTGTTCACAAAAATGGAATGATAGATGTGTAGTGTATGCGGTTTTGAAGGTATATCTAGCGTAGGGGATTGGTCAAATGGTATGATAGGGGTCTCCAAAACCTTTGGTGGGAGTTCGATTCTCTCATCCCCTGTATTAGGAAAGAGTGAAGATACAAAATCTTCACTCTTTTTTCGTATTGTTTAAAAGAAAAGTCTAACAGAACAGGATTTACAGAATTTTAAGATATTTTTGTAAAGCAGGACTGTTTTTTATGGTGTAAATAAGGTACAATAGAGCCACAGAACATATTCAAAAATAATGAAAAATGAAACATGAGAAGGGAGTGGGTGTAACGTGAGCAGAGAAAAAAATGGAAGCCGCGGCACGGTAAAAGCTGTCATTTATCTTCTGATCGTAGTAATCCTTGCTGGAATGGTTGTTTATCTGACGCAGTCGCTGCGGCGGGACCGGGAGCCGGAGATTACGGGGACGTTTATTGACAGTAAGCTGGAGGCGGCGGGGGAGCTGACGTCGGCGAAGATGATTTATAACGGGCTGATTCATTACTCGGACGGGTCGATTCCGTTTCTGACGCAGAAGGCGTTTAATATGACATACCGTGCAGAGGTACGTGCGGGCGTGAATCTCGCGAAGGCGAATACGGAGGTGACGGATTCAGAAGTAACAGTTACACTTCCGGCAGTGGAGATTTTTGATATTTCCATCGACAATGATTCCATCCAGTATTACGATGAGAAGGCAGCGCTTCTGAACTGGGAGCGGAAGGAAGATGCGATGGATGCAATCGCGAGTGCGAAGGAGGATGTAGAGCAGCAGACGAAAGAAATGGATGACCTGGAAACGATGGCACAGGAACAGGCGAAAACACTGATTACCGGAATGCTGTCCGAGACGGTCGGGGACAAGACATTGGTTGTAAAATTTGAAGAATAGTACATAGACGGGATGTCGGCACTTCTTTTTGGGGGATAAAAAAAGGAGGGCCGGTATTTCTTCTGGCAGAAACACCGGCATTATGAAAAAGAAAAATCTATATAAATTGGAAAGAATATTAGGTTGGGACAACGGTTGAAAGATAGAGGAAGATGATTTGTTGTCCCTTTGTTTTGATACGTTTAGTATAGTTGTCATATGTGAGGAAAGTGTGAATGGAGTTTGAAGAAACTTTGAAAAGATTTGTGAATGGCGCGGGTGAACATCGGAACATCCAACGCCCGGATATCGCCGAATTTGCATAGAATTAACTTGAAAGTGAACACTGCTTCATGGTACAATCGTTTGGCATGTGTGAAATATGAGTTACATTTGAGAGGACAAAAACTATGGACTATAAACTGCTGCTGGACACCGCGGTCATGGCGGGAGAAATCCTGCTGGAAAGCGGGGCGGAGACGTGGCGGGTGGAGGATACCATGCTGCGGATGCTGCGCATGTCCGGCCTGAAAACTGCGGATGTACTGGCGCTGACGACCGGCTTTGTGGTAACGCTCGACGACCCGGCGATGGATTCCATGACTGTTATGCGCAGCGTAGAGAGCCGTGCAACGGATCTGAACCGGATCCATGCGGTCAATCAGCTTTCCCGCGATTCTGCGAAGGAAATATCGACCTGGATGCGCTGTTCCACCGGGTGCGGGATATCTATCGTGCTAAGTCGGAAATTAAAAAAAATCTGCTCGCGATGATGGCGACGACCGCAGGCTTTGCAATCATGTTCGGAGCCGGGTTCTACGAAGTGCTGGCATCTGCACTTGCAGGTTTTATATCAGGAATCGGTGTTTACGGAGGAAAAAAAGCCGGGATGCAGTCGTTTCTTGTGAACTGTATCGGGTCATTTTTGCTGGCGGTCACATCTATTCTCTGTGTTCATTACCTGCCGGGGACCATGGATCTGAACGTCATTATCATTGCATCGATCATGCCCCTCGTACCGGGTGTGGCGATCACGAATGCGGTGTATGATACCCTGCACGGCGACTACATTTCCGGTGCGGCACGGATGCTTGAGGCGTTTGTAACCGCTGCGGCCATCGCAATCGGCGTGGGACTTGGCATGCTGCTGCTCCGTCCACTGGTGCGGTAGAGAAAACCGATACAGAAAAAAGATGAGGTTAAAGCAAAAATATGAGAATAGCAGGTGAAATCATCCTGAAATCCCTTGGAGCCTGGGTTGCAATCTGGGGATTTTCAAGACTGTTGAACGCACCAAAAAAGCTGGAATGCTACACGGCCGGTGTCGGTATGATCGGCTGGGCGGTCTATCTGATCGTGGAAGTATTCAACGACGGCATTCTGATGAAGAACTTTCTTGCCGCCGTTGCCGTCGCCCTGGTTTCCCAGGCAATGGCGCGTCATTTCAAAGCGCCGGTGATCCTTTTCGTGATCCCGGGCATTCTTCCGATGGTGCCGGGAGCCGGTATGTACCGCATCGTCTACTCGATCGTTATGGGGCCGGAAAACATGGTTGGAACGTATCTTTTAGAGACAGCGACCGCGGCAGGCGCAATTGCCCTTGGAATTTTCCTCGGAGAAGCGCTGCAGAAGGTATTTTTTTACGAATTCCATAGGTGATTTACGAAAAAAGTGAGAAATTTGCCAAAACCAAATTTTTTGCTTTTTTTTGTCGAATTTTATGATATACTTAACAGTGTATGTGCCCTTGGACAAAAGAAGAAATCTATAGGGGCATTTTTAACATCAGTAGACAAGAAGTCCCCCGCTTCTAAAGCGGTGGGATGAATTGTTAAAAGAAACATAACGGTAGTGGCGGGCGGAGAGAAATCGGTATCCTCCACTGACATGAGGTAAGTCACAGTCGAACTATTTTCGACATGTCAGACTCCGTGAAAATACCGACTGTGAGTTGAAACAAGGAAAAAAGAAGAGAAGTAAGTAAAGTGCAGACACAGAACTATGAGGAGCAAAAAATATGAAGTTTGAAGATGATGATTTAAAGGACGGTAAACTTTGGGCTGCCCTGCAAAAAGAGATTGACCGTGACCTGGCGGAAAAGGAGAGCGGTGAAACATTCCAGGAAGAACTGGCAGACATCGAAGACTCCATTGAATTTGAAAGCAAAGAAACAAAAAGCGAAGATCACATCCCGGATGAGACTGCAAATTTAAGTAATCTGCGAAGTGTCCTTGAGGCAACTGAGCGTGCAAAAGACGAAGAAGCGAAGCAGAAAATGAAGCAGACCAAAGTGGAGCCTGTGACGCAGGACATCGAGATTCCGGAATTACAGAAGAGGAAGAAGAAATCGAAGAGACGCCGGCGGAGACAAAAACAGAATCGGAACCGGAAGAAGTGATGGTGGATGATGATCTGATCATCAACGATCCATTCGCAGATGAGGATGATCTGCTGGGAGAAGAGAAGACAGAGACCAAGGGTTCGGAGAAAGAAGTGCTTGGTGATCAGGTGGAAGCCGCAATGGAGCGCCTCGTCAGCGACACGGTAGGCCATATCCCAATGCCGGAAATAGACGATGAGGATGATGACTACGACGGTTATGAGGATGATGACGAAGAGTACATTCCGCATGGCGCAAAACCGCAGAAGAAAAAGGGAAAAGGCGGTGCGGTTATCGCCGTTGCAGCCGTTGCTGTTATTGCTGTGGGAGGCTTTTTCTATGGAAGCAAAATGTTCCATTACCAGAATTATTTTTTCAACGGAACAACCATCAACGGAGTAGACTGCTCGGATATGACGGCCAAAGAGGCAGAAACGAAAATCAAAGAGCAGGCTGCAAACTATACCTTAAATGTAAAATTCAAAGACAATGATACGAAGAGTGTCAGCGGAAAAGACATCGACTACACCTACGCCGGAGACGGCAGCGTGGAGAGCGTGTTAAAGAAACAGAACAGTTTCCTCTGGTTCCTGGGAAATGGCGGAAAAGAGAAAGATTCCCAGGTCACCATGCAGTACAGTCAGGAAAAACTGGATGCGGTGATTGATGGATTTGACGAATTCCAGTCCGCAGACGGTGAGAATGCACCGGCCAGCGCCTACATCACCTTCCAGAACAATGAGTTTGAGATTGTGGATGCTGTTATGGGTGAGGGAATGGATCTTACCCTTGCAAAACAGTGCATCGAAAACGCGCTGATCAATGCGGATACCGAAGTGGATCTTGAAAAAGCAGGCGTTTACGACGGAACCTTGGTAACAGCAGATGACGAAACACTGAATGCACAGAAGGATCAGTTAAATGACTGGTACGCGCAAGCATCACATACAGTATGCCGGATGGAACAACACAGGTTCTTGACGGAAATACCATGAAAGACTGGCTGGCAGTCGATGCGGATGGAAATTATTCCAAAGATGAAAACCAGTGGAATGAAAGAGTAAAAGAATATGTGGCAAATCTTGCGGCAGCGATTGATACCGATGGCAAGGATCACACCTTCCCGGCAACCGGTATCGAAGGCGCGTGACCATCAGCCAGGAAGGCTACGGATGGAAAGTGGATCAGGAGCAGGAGATTGCAAAGATCGCAGAAGAAGTAGATGCTCACGCAGCAGATGCAAGAGAGCCGCAGTATGCGCAGAGAGAGTTTGCTGCTTCCACAGAGAACAACGGATTCGGCAAGACGTATGTTGAGGTTGATGCCAGCCGTCAGCATATCTGGCTCTACAAAGATGGAAATCTGGTTGTCGACGGTGACTGTGTAACCGGTCTGATGGAGCAGAGCAGCTACACGAAGCCGGGTATCTACACAACCGCAGCAAAAGAAAACCAGAAAAAACTGCACGGAGAGCTTCAGGCAGACGGCAGCTATTCCTGGGAAAGAGATGTGGATTCCTGGATTCCGTTCAACGGAGAGATCGGTTTCTACGATGCTTCCTGGAGAAGCAGTTTCGGCGGAAACCTGTATCTGACTGCAGGATCGACGACAGGATCTGTTGCACTTCCGACTGCAGTGGCACAGGCATTATATGACAATGTCGATGACGGAACACCGGTTATCGTTTATTATTCCGAAGCTTATGAGGTAAGTGAAGATACGCTTACTGTGACACAGGCACCGGAAGCAGATGACGAAAATGTCGATGATACGACGAATACCACGACAGTAACGCCGACGAGAACGCCATCCTACACGTACGATGATTACACGCCGTCAACTCCATCAACCCCATCAACTCCATCAACCCCATCAACTCCATCGACCCCGTCTACGCCGGAACCGACCGCAGCACCGACCGAGATCCCGTCTACGCCGGAGCCGACCGTAGCACCGACCGAGACCCCGTCCACACCGGAACCGACCCAGGAGCCGAGCGCACCGGATCAGGGAGACCATACGGGTGACGATGATTATCCAGGTAAGGGCGAGAGCTGAGAAAAGAAGAAATAGAACATAAAAATACGCATTCCGTTATCAAAACAGGAATGCGTATTTTTTATGAGAAAGAAACTGTTAAAAATTAATTTTCCGGTACGAACAGTGTGACAAGATCCATCGGGGAAGTGATGGTGTAGTCCGGGTTTCGGTCTGACCAAAACCGTATGCGGCATGGACAAACGGGATTCCGGCCTCGTGTGTCGCCTTGTAGTCGCCGTCGGTATCGCCGACATAGACCGCGTGCTGCAGATGGTTCTGTTCGATGATTGTACGGATGTTGTCTGCCTTTGCCTTTCCGGTATCGCCAGGACAGAGATGGCCTTTGAAATAGTGACCGAGGCCTGTGGCTTCCAGAAAAACTTCGATATAGCCGCCTGGCAGTTGCTTACGATATAAAGCGGGTAATGTCTGGAAAGAATAGAAAGTGCATCGACAAGTCCCGGATAAACAGGAGCCGGTGTCGCAAGAAGTGCCTCATGCTCTTTGGCACAGCATGCCTCGATCAGTTCTAACTGGCGCTTCTTTGGATATTCGTGGAAAATGACGGCGGCGATATCCGGGAGCAGGCGGCCGAACAGGCCTTTTAACACGGCTCCGGTGAGGTTTGGTGTCATATCAGTTTCTTTTTCCATAATCTGATTCCATGCGTCGGCAACAACGTCTGTGGAGTCCCACAGGGTGCCGTCCACATCAAAAATAATACTGTCGATCAAAAGAGTTTTTCCTCCATATCTTAAGGGTTTTGGTTATTCTTTTAAAGTATTTATTAATTTTAATCAAAAACACGTGAGAGCGCAATGTTTATTTTGCATTTTGGAGGAAAATGTGGCAAAATAAGAATGATATATTAACAGGAGATTACTATGCAGGACACAATCACAAAGCATTATTGAAATGGTATGGCGAAAATAAAAGAGTGCTGCCGTGGAGAGAAAAAAGAACCCGTATGAAATCTGGGTTTCCGAGATTATGCTCCAGCAGACGAGGGTGGAGGCGGTCAAGCCGTTTTATGAGCGGTTTATGCGTGAACTGCCCAATGTCGCAGCACTTGCGGTCTGTCCCGAGGAAAAGCTTTTGAAGCTCTGGGAAGGCCTTGGTTACTATAACCGTGTGCGGAATATGCAGAAGGCCGCACAGAAAATTATGGAAGTGTATGACGGTGTATTTCCGGCAGATTACGAAGCCTTAAAAGGACTTCCGGGAATTGGAAATTACACAGCGGGAGCCGTTGCATCGATCGCGTTTTGCATTCCGGTGCCGGCGGTGGACGGAAATGTGCTTCGTGTGATGGCACGCCTCCGGGAGGACGGTGAGGACATTTTAAAGCAGTCCGTGAAAAACCGCGTGGAAGCGGAATTGACCGAAATCATGCCGGCAGAAGATCCGGGAGCCTTCAACCAGGCGATGATGGATCTCGGCGCAATGGTCTGTCTGCCGAACGGCGCACCAAAATGTGAAGTCTGTCCGCTTTTTGACCAGTGTCTGGCGGGACAGCATCAGACCTGGACGGAATATCCGTTTAAAAAGAGCGCAAAGCCGCGCAGAATCGAAGACAGAACCGTTCTGTTATTTCTGGACGGTACGCACACAGCAGTGCGGAAACGGCCGAAAAAAGGACTTCTGGCGGGACTTTACGAGTTCCCGAACTTCGATGGCGTGCTCTCCGAACAGGAAGCACTTGAAGAGGCAGAAAAATTCGGCGTGACGCCGCTTCATATTCAGGCATTGCCGCCGTACAAGCACATTTTTTCCCATGTCGAGTGGCATATCACAGGATACGCCATTAAAATTGCAGGAAACGATGTGGAGCAGGAAGGGGAAGAAAAAGCCGGATTGATTTTTGCGGATGCGAAAACCGCGGCTGAAAGATATGCCATTCCGTCTGCGTTGCGGAATACGCAAAATATACAGATCTGGAACGTGCCTGAAACGGCAGAAGAGCAAAAAAGAGCAGGGAGAAAAAAAGATGAAGATTTTATCAATTGCAGTACCATGCTATAATTCAGAAGCATATATGGAGAAATGTATCGATTCGCTGCTGGTCGGCGGAGAAGAAGTAGAAATTCTGATCGTGGACGATGGTTCCAAGGACGGAACCACAGAGATTGCAGACCGCTATCAGGAAAAATATCCGACGATTGTAAAAGCGATTCATCAGGAAAACAAGGGCCACGGCGGAGCAGTCAACACGGGTGTGGAAAATGCGACGGGTCTGTACTTTAAAGTTGTGGACAGTGATGACTGGGTAAACCCAGAGGCATACCAGAAGATTTTAAATGTTCTGGCAGAAGTCGTACGCGGACCGAAAACACTCGACCTTCTGATCAGTAACTATGTGTATGAAAAAGAGGGCGCCAAGAGAAAACGTGTGATGCGCTATGCGAAATCGCTGCCGGAAGGCCGCTTTTTCGGATGGGATGAGGCGAAAGCTCTCGGCAAAACACATTATCTGCTGATGCATTCGCTGATTTACCGGACTTCTCTTTTAAGAGAGTGCGGCATGAAGCTGCCGGAGCACACCTTCTATGTGGATAATCTGGTTGCGTTTATTCCGCTTCCGTACGTCAAAACGATGTATTATCTCGATGTCAATTTCTACCGCTACTTTATCGGGAGAGCCGACCAGTCGGTTAACGAGAAAGTCATGATCGGCAGAATTGACCAGCAGATCCGTGTCAACAAGCTGATGATCGATTACCTTGGTGAACAGAAAGGCTGTCGAAGCACCTGCGGAAATATATGATCAGCTATCTGACCATTATTATGACGGTTTCTTCCGTGATGATGATGCGCTCTGGAACGGAAGAAAATCTCGAGAAAAAGAACGATCTTTGGAGATACCTGAAACAGGAGGATGCAGCCGATTACTTCCGCATCCGCCACGGCATTTTCGGAACTGTTATGAGCAGCAAATCAAAACCGGGACAGAAAATTGCAGTCTATGCCTACAAGGTAGCGCAGAAACTGTATGGATTTAACTAGAAAGTAACGAAGCGGAGGAACGAACAATGCGAGTAGGAATGGGTTACGATGTGCATAAACTGGTGGAAAACCGGAAACTGATTCTGGGCGGTGTGGAAATCCCGTATGAATATGGCCTTCTGGGACATTCCGATGCAGATGTGCTGGTCCATGCCATTATGGATGCGCTTCTCGGCGCTGCAGCACTGCGGGACATCGGACGCCATTTTCCGGACAATGATCCGGCGTATGAGGGCGCAGACAGCATCGAACTGCTGAAAAAAGTGGGTGAGATGCTCGAGGAGCGGATGTATCTGATTGAAAATATCGATGCAACCGTTATTGCACAGAAGCCGAAGCTCCTGCCATACATCGACACGATGGTGAAAAATGTGGCGGAGGCGCTTCATCTCGAAGAGGATCAGGTCAATATCAAGGCAACGACCGAGGAAGGACTTGGCTTTACCGGAAAGAAAGAGGGAATTTCCGCACAGGCGATCTGCTGCATTTCCAAGGCACTCGACCTGATGCCGGACGACCGGATCGCAGGCGGATGCAGCGGCTGCCAGGATGCGCAAAGAACGCAGAAGAATAAAAGAGAAATGCGATTGCACAAGGCCGGAAGATGTGTAGACTGGAAGAAGAATAAGGGAGTAGTCGGCGGCATACGTGACGCTATAAGGCCAACAACCGAAGAAAAAGCATTTCTTCTGGCTTTGTATGAAATGACAAGACTTATCTGTATCAACAAATATGGTGCGGATAGGTCTTTTTCTATATAGAAAGAGACCGGTGTACCAGTGGGAACTTATCACAGGAACGCAAAAAGCGTTTTCAGAAGAAAGGACGGATGGAAATGAAAGAGTATCTGGAAAAAAGTTCGAAGATTCTTGATGAGTTACAGACAACGGAGCAGGGACTTTCCGAGGCGGAAGCTGCGCGGCGGCTTTCCGAACACGGACCGAACCGGCTGGCGGCGGGAAAAAAGAAGAGCAATCTGCAGCGGTTTTTCGAAGAGCTGAAAGACCCGATGATCCTGATCCTGCTCGCCGCAGCGCTGATTTCCGGCATCACATCGGCGTATGAAGGCGAATCGTACGCTGATGTGGTCATTATTCTCACCGTTGTCATCATTAATGCGGTGCTCGGTGTTCTGCAGGAGAGCAAGGCAGAGAAAGCGATTGAAGCTCTGCAGGAGATCGCGGCAGCCACGTCGAAGGTGATGCGCGGCGGGAAAATGGAAGTGAAAAAGAGCGAGGAGCTCGTACCCGGTGATATTGTAATTCTCGAAGCGGGCGATGCTGTTCCGGCGGATGGCCGTATTTTAGAGAGCGCCAGCATGAAAATCGAGGAAGCAGCGCTGACCGGAGAATCTGTCCCGGTCAATAAAACAGCGGATGTTCTGAACGCCGGCGCAGCCAGCGAGGTTCCGCTCGGGGACCGGAAAAACATGGTCTATATGGGAAGCACCGTTGTCTATGGCCGCGGCCGCGCTGTTATCACCGGAACGGGTATGAAAACCGAGATGGGAAAAATCGCCCATGTTCTGACGCAGTCGGCGGATGAGAGCACACCGCTGCAGAAGCGGCTGAACCAGCTCAGCAAAATCTTAAGCGTGATGGTGCTCGCCATCTGTGCGTGATTTTCGTTGTCGGCATTTTAAAAGAGGGCGTGACGCCGCAGAACATCTTAAATACCTTTATGGTAGCCGTCAGCCTTGCCGTAGCGGCAATTCCGGAAGGACTTGCAGCAGTTGTCACAATCGTGCTTTCCATCGGTGTGACCAAAATGTCAAAGCGGAATGCGGTGATCCGGAAACTGACGGCTGTCGAGACGCTCGGCTGTACGCAGGTGATCTGCTCGGATAAGACAGGAACGCTGACCCAGAATAAGATGACCGTGGTAAAACATGAGGGAAGCGATATAAAACGTCTCGTATCCGTCATGGCACTCTGCTCCGATGCGGAGCCGGACGAAAACGGCGAGGCAGTCGGAGAACCGACGGAATGTGCGTTGGTCAACGATGCGCAGAAAGAGGGATGCCCGAAGAAGAGCCTGTCCGTCCAGTATCCGCGTGTCGGGGAAGCGCCGTTTGATTCGATGCGGAAACGCATGACAACGATCCACCGCGCAAACGACGGAACGTATTTTTCCTGCACAAAAGGCGCACCGGATGAGATTCTGAAGCGGTGTACCTCCGTTTGGCGTGACGGCAGAAAACAGCCGATGACAGAAGCATTCCGGCAGGAAATCCTGTCGCAGAACAAGGCGATGGCAGACCAGGCACTCCGCGTGCTGGCGGCAGCAGGAAGAGCGTGGAACCAGATGCCGTCCTCCCAGGAGCCGGACTTTCTGGAGCAGGATCTCTGCTTTTTAGGACTTTGCGGTATGATTGATCCGGTGCGGCCGGAAGTAGTCGATGCGATCCGGGAATGCCGCGGGGCAGGCATCCGTCCGGTGATGATTACGGGTGACCACAAAGACACAGCGGTTGCTATTGCAAAAGAGCTGGGTATTCTGGAGGCGGGCTGGAAAGCGGTAACGGGAGCCGAGATTGACCAGTTAAGCGACGAGGAGCTTGAACGGAGAATCGAGGAATATGCTGTTTACGCACGCGTCCAGCCGGAGCATAAAGTGCGGATTGTCGATGCGTGGAAGCGGAAAGGCAGAATCACCGCGATGACAGGAGACGGAGTCAACGATGCGCCGTCGATCAAGCGTGCGGATATCGGCATCGGAATGGGCATCACGGGAACGGATGTGACGAAAAACGTGGCAGATATGGTGCTCGCGGACGACAACTTTGCGACGATCATCGCGGCGGTTGAGGAAGGAAGACGAATCTACGATAATATCCGTAAGGCAATTCAGTTCCTTCTGGCATCGAACCTTGCGAGGTGCTGTCGATTTTCTGCGCGACGCTGATGGGCTTTACGATTTTAAATCCGGTGCATCTGCTCTGGATCAACCTGATTACGGACTGCTTCCCGGCGCTGGCGCTCGGTATGGAGGACGGTGAGGCAGACATCATGAAACGCCCGCCGAGAAATGCGGATGACGGTATTTTTGCGGACGGCCTCGGCTTTGATGTTGCGTTTCAGGGCATCGTGATTACGGTGCTGACGCTGGCGTCCTACTTCATCGGCCATTATCTGGAAGCCGGCCGCTGGGAAATCGTCAACAGCCCGGACGGCATGTCGATGGCGTTTCTGACACTCTCCATGGTGGAAATTTTCCATTCCTTCAATATGAGATCACGGAAAGGTTCTATTTTCCACATGAAGCATCAGAACAAGTATCTGTGGGGCGCGATGGCACTCTCATTTGTCCTCACATCCGCCGTGATTTACATCCCGGTACTGTCGAGTGCGTTCGGTTTTGAGCGGATCAGCGCGTTGGAATATGATGTGGCGATCGGCCTTGGACTGCTTGTCATTCCGGCGGTCGAAATCAGCAAGTGGATCCGGCGGAAATTTGCTTGACAAACGAGAAAAATTTGCATAAACTAGAACAAACGGAAACAGAAAAAGGCTTGGAACGGAAAAAGTAGAAAATCAGAATTGTTTCACAGAGAATGGCAGACAAATGGGGCTGGAAGCTGCCTGAAACGAGGGTTTTTGAAGTGCGTCCGGAAGCTGGCCGGGTGAAGCGGAAAAAGTGGGTAGTCCGGCACGGGTCCTGCACGTTATGCAGAAGAAAAGAAGAGGGCAGGTGTGCCCTTAAAGTAAAGTGGAACCACGGAGCTATTTCGTCTTTATCGGAGATGAAACAGCTCCGTTTTTGAATATTACTGTTATGCAGAATGATGGTAAGAAATAAAAATCCGGAAAAGTCCCAGCAGGAGGCAAGGAGAGGAAAGATGAGTTTTTTCGCGTATTTTAAAGAGGAATTTCAGGTGATTCAGGAGCGGGATCCGGCGATACATTCTCCCATGGAAGTCTTGCTGTATCCTTCATTTCGTGTTATGCTGAAGTACAGACGGGCGCACAAGCTATATCTGAAAGGCCATTACTTTCTGGCCAGGTGGATTTCACAGCGGGCAGCGAGAAAAACCGGTATCGAAATCCATCCGGGTGCGACGATCGGAAAGGGATTGTTTATTGATCATGGTTCTGGTGTGATTATCGGAGAAACAGCCATTATCGGAGACAACGTGACGCTGTATCAGGGCGTGACGCTTGGCGGTAATGGTAAGGAGACCGGGAAACGTCATCCGACGCTGAAGGACAATGTTATGGTCAGCGCCGGTGCGAAGATCATCGGATCGTTTACGATCGGGGAAAACTCCAAAATCGGAGCCGGATCGGTTGTGATCGAGGAGGTTCCGCCGAACTGTACCGTCGTCGGCGTGCCGGGGCACATTGTGAAGCAGAATGATGTGCGGATTCCGAGAAAAAGCATGGATCACATTCATCTGCCGGACCCGATTTTCGAGGATATCAAAGTACTGCAGCAGGAGAATACGGAGCTTACGAACCGTGTGCTCGAGCTGGAGGGCGAGCTGCGTCAGATGAGGAAAAAAGAAAGGACAGAACAGAAGTGACGGAAGTGGGCAAAGAGACAGAAAACGAGGAGCTTTTTCCAGAGGCGGTTTTCGGGGAGAAGGATTATCTTTCGGAGGTATTCGGACTGGAACAGCATGACATCCGCATGTATTCGCCGCTTACGCTGGCCTACATCGGGGATGCTGCGTATGAGATCGTCATCCGCACGATTCTGGTGCGGAAAGCAAATATGCAGGTCAACAAGCTGCACCGCCATGCGGCAGGGCTTGTAAAGGCGGAGAAACAGTCGGCGATGATTGAAATTCTGGAGCCGCTGTTTACCGAAGAGGAAAAACAGATTTATAAAAGAGGCAGAAATGCGAAATCCTATACCAAGGCAAAAAATGCGTCCACGATCGACTACCGCCGGGCAACCGGGTTTGAGGCCGTGATGGGGTATCTGTACCTGAAAGGGGATTACAAGCGGATGATCGACCTGATCCGGGCAGGACTTGGCGAAGTGTGAGAGCAGATAAGATTCAGAAAATAAAAAAGAAGCGGCAGGGCAGTGGGGCTTTTGAAAAAGCAAAAGTTCCCACTGCTTTTGGGACCGCGGAACAGGAATGATATGAGAGAAAACAACAGAAACGACAAGAGAAACTTGAGAGAAGAGACGGAAAAAAACGTGACTTTAAGGGGAAACGAGATTACCGTGACAGAGACAGAAAACAGGAAGTACAGCAGGCGGATGAGGAGTTTACAGGCGGCATGGTAGAGGGAAGAAACGCTGTCATCGAGGCGTTCCGCTCCGGCAAGACCGTGGACAAGCTGTTCGTCCTTGCAAGCAGCCAGGACGGCCCGATCCGCACGATCATCCGTGAGGCGAAAAAACACGATACCATCATCAATTATGTAGAAAAAGAACGTCTTGACGAGCTGTCCACCACCGGAAAGCATCAGGGTGTCATTGCACAGGTGGCTTCCTACAGTTATGCAACCGTTGAGGACATCCTCGCGCGCGCAGAGGAGAAAGGAGAGCCGCCATTTATCCTTCTGCTGGACGGCATTGAGGATCCGCATAACCTCGGTGCGATCATCCGTACCGCAAACCTGGCAGGCGCACATGGTGTCATCGTGCCGAAGCACCGCGCAGTCGGCCTGACAGCAACCGTTGCCAAAACGTCGGCAGGTGCATTAAATTACACACCGGTGGCAAAGGTGACGAATCTGGTGCAGACCATGGAAATGCTGAAGGAAAAGGGCATCTGGTTTGTCTGCGCGGACATGAACGGACAGAGAATGTATGATCTCGACCTCAAGGGACCGATCGGCCTTGTAATCGGAAATGAGGGAGAGGGTGTCAGCCGTCTGGTGAGAGAAAACTGCGACTTCACAGCCACAATTCCGATGAAAGGCGATATCGACTCTCTGAACGCTTCCGTGGCAGCCGGCGTGCTCGCTTATGAGATTGTAAGACAGAGAAGCTGCTAGAAATTGCGGAAAATCACATTACGCTCCGGCGGAAGAAAGATGAAGGATACAAGAGATATGATGGTGAAAGATTACGATACCTGTACGGATGAGGAGCTGATTGCGCGTCTGCGGGCAGGAGAACGCGAGATTACCGATTATCTGATCGACAAATACAAATCGCTGGTGCGGACCAGGGCGAGGGCGCTGTACCTGGTGGGCGGAGATCACGAGGATCTGATCCAGGAGGGCATGCTCGGACTTTTTAAGGCAGTGCGTGACTACAAACCGGGGAAGGAGGCATCGTTTGCCACCTTCGCCGGCCTGTGCATCGACCGTCAGATGTATTCGGCAGTGGCATCGTCCCAGCGCCAGAAGCATCAGCCGCTGAACAGCTTCGTCTCGTTAAGTGAACCGGTTTCCGAGCAGGAGCTGCGCCTGGTGGACGAGGAGACACCGGAGGAGATCATGATCAGCCGGGAAAACGTAATCGGCATGCATGAGCGGATCAAAGAACGGCTCAGCAAATTTGAGTACCAGGTGCTGGAATTGTATCTGAAAGGGTACGATTATACGCAGATTGCAGAAAAACTTGGAAAGCAGCCGAAGGCAATCGACAATGCACTGCAGAGAATCCGCAGTAAAGTGCGGGAGGTCTGTTCGTGAGATGGGAAAACGACCGAAAAATTACGGCATTGTCAAAAGTGCAGAAAAATCTGTGAACAAATAAAATTTCAAATTTGTAGAAAAAACTGTTGACAATTCACTATAGTTTTGATAGAATACCAAATGTAGCAAGGAG
>ENA-OQAS01000849-OQAS01000849.1-human-gut-metagenome-genome-assembly--contig:-NODE-849-length-15350-cov-6.047625_pt1 | contig 15350 bp, 23 predicted proteins | sample MGYA00242733_ERZ504523 | MGnify/ENA primary metagenome ERZ504523 (study PRJEB26092, sample SAMD00036239) | human gut metagenome | host: Homo sapiens | study: EMG produced TPA metagenomics assembly of... | reverse complement strand
CTTGCTGTCAAAGTACTTATGGCTTCTTTGATCCCTTATAACTGTATAAAAGTTCCAAGCATTGTAATCAGTGCACCGATTAGACCAATATTTATGTGATTTCATTCAGATACCTCCTGCCGTTTTTCTTAATCATATACCTTTTAAAAGATATATACAAACAGGAATTTATCGTCTTGTTCCATTCTTATCAAAATTCTTTTTTAATGCTATTTCTGTTGGGAGAATAGACCCAATTAAAGGAATAAGTTGAACACCACAGATAATTCCTCCTATACTCCCAACACAATCTTCATTTTTTCCAATTACTAAAAGCATGAATATTACTGTTATCGGCAACATAACCATTCCACAGACATACCAAACTTTACCACAATATTTATGAGCAAATTCCCATGTGTCTTTGTTCTTCATAGACATCGAAGTCCGATATCCAAATACTGAATTTATTTCCTTTGGAGCCTTTTTCATAAAATATCTTCCAAAACCAATCATCGTAAATGGAAGAAGTAAATCCATAATCAACATAAAAATCCAAAACCCCATTAAGACTATATGCATAAGTTTTTGAAACTCCAAGAATTGCACACACATCATCCACATCCATATACATTTTTTCCTGCATCATACTCATACCGCTTTATCCTCCTTCAAATACTGCTCAACGTGTTCCAGACCATAGATCTTGTCCTCTACATAGCGGGTTGGCACCCGACCGAGAATCACATAATAGTTCTTGCTTGCCAGATCGGCATTCATTCTTTCCACCACCCGGTAAGCAAACGAAACTGATAATCCAAAGAGTTCTGCAATGTCTTCCACTGATAAATACATTTTTCTCTTACGCATGAAACCATTCCTTTCCCTCTTCCTGTGGAATCTCACAAGTATCTTCCACACCGTAGAAACGCTTCACAAAATACTTTGTCGGAACTTTTCCTCTAAGCGTCAGGTAGCCCTGTTCTTCCAGTTCCTTGTTCAGATTTCCGATGATCTCATAAGCCGATGTCTGTTTTACTTCCAGAAGTTCACATATATCGGCTGCCTTTAAAAATAATTTGTTCTGCATAATCAGTACCTCCTGTGTTTTGAATATTTATCTCTTCATATACTCTGTACTGGCAGATACAAAATCGGACATCATTTTCCGAAATTTATCAAATTTTCTTGTTTTTTAATTCTCCATCAGTGTGATTACTGTGTCATGGAGTTTAAGCTCATCGAAAATAAAGAACCTTTCTGTGGTATCTGTTTTCTAAATGCAGGCAACAAAAAAACAGTCTGCCTTGACGAAAATCACTTCAATCAAAACAAACTGTTCTTCATATTTACTCTAATTTTATTTTATGAGAATAACCGATTTCACGAAATTTGCAGGTGAATCTGGAATATAAACAAGAGAAAAAAATAATTTTTAAACTCCATTTGCACTCCATTTGGTCTTTTCGACACCCCGCAAAGCCTTTATTTATGGGCTTTTCCGCGATTTTTCAAGCTACTCAAACTCCAGACAGACAGTAAGCAATATAAACCAAAATCATTGATTTTTCGGGGTTTTCTGGCTCTGTGAAACAAACTAAAAAGATAAAATGAAATATAAAAATGCAATAAAAATGCAATGAAGTCTAACGGTGCATGTTCGCTGACTTCATCATAATACCTAAGCGAAAAGCACTGATTGGGGGAACTTAGTATTTACTGGGTTACCCCTTTCATTTTGAAAGGAGATCATTATGGATTATCAATTAGAATTAAAACAAATTGTGGATTTTCCACGCTGCCGAATTTACCGGGAATTTATACAGACACTTATGAAAGACAGAAGCATCCGTACCAACGGAGGTTCCTGTCTTTTTTATTTTCTCATTTTATGTTCTTATGCAAATTACAGTTCTTCTTATCGGAACATCGAACACCTTACTTACAAAGTTGTTCCTGGTGAATGGATCTGCACTCTTAAAGAACTTCAGACTCACTTTCGCCAAAAATTCCAGCACCAGGTCATATCCATACTGGATACCCTGGTTGAACAAAACCTTTTAACCTACTCACTGCACGAAAAAAATAAGATTATCCAATACAAGATAAAAGACTGGCCAAAAGACAATACTGCCCTTTCCTATAATTATCCGTGTAAAAAAGACATCGGTTTTTTCTTTTTTCCAATCGCAGATGTACATAAACTAATCGGACTAGGAAAATGTTCGGAAATGGATGCTCTTTTGGATCTTTGGATTCATGCAGTCTATAATGATTCATCTGTACAAGGCTCTGATGCCGGTCCGGTAGTATATTTTCGCAATCAGACTGGAAATCCCTTGTTCAGCTATCAGGAACTTGCAAGACGTTGGAAACAGTCGAAATCTTCTGTATCCCGTCTGCTAAAAAAACTTGAAGATACCGACATGATCACACTGATTTCCTATTCCGGGAAACATGGCAGCATGGTATATCTGCGTAATTATCTATCTGTTATGTTTAATATCAGCGATGTCATGATTGATAAGGAGGAAATTGCCATGAAAATGCAACTGCCAATACATATAACCGAAGACACCTTGCCTGTCAAAAACAATTCTGAATGCGTTTCAGAATCTATTACTGACGAGCAAATCATCGTTTCACAGGAAGGCTCCTGCGTTCCAGAATCACACATTAAAACCATTGTTCGCAAAGTCGCTGAAATACTGGAAATACAAGGCATTTCTTGCTGTAGATGCCCTAAAACGAAGTATATATTATCTCCATTATCAGCCTGCAAGGATAGTATATATCTATATTCACTACGTATTATCTGCCCCTGGGGAAACGCTGCTTATCAATTTGAATTAAAATTAAAACCTGAAACTCGCAATGTGCCCAAGGTTCCTGCCCATACTCCGCCCTTACGACATACCTCTCCCGATTTTTCAGAAATTCCAGAAGCTTTATTGAGAGGAGGCGATGTATAATGGCAAAGAAAAATTACCATCCTGTTTCCGCTGAAGTGGAAATAATCCTTTGTACCATGATACCTATAAGCTACTCCGGTGCTACCGGGACTCTACTTACAGTCTGATGGTTGCTGTCCGGCAAGTAGAAATTCAGTTCCAACTGGAATACAACACCAGCGTAGACGAATTCCTGGATTCTATCTATGCTGCAGGAGCAGATCTGGGAGACAGCCAGATTGAAGAATGGGCAAAAAGCATTGCCCGCAGCAACAAAATGATAAAGCTACTTCTTTCTTCCGTGGATTTACTCCGGAAAAATCACAAACATGGAGAAGAATATTACTGGATTTTATATTATGCCTTTCTCTCTCCACATGAACTGAAAAACACAGAGGAAATCCTGGAAGAACTCGAAAAGCACGTTCCCAGCATTTCCTACCGAACTTATTACCGGAAAAGGCAGGCTGCTATTAGCGCTCTTAGCAGCATACTATGGGGATTTTCTGCAAAAGGGACACTGGAAACTTTGAATAAGTTTTTCCCGAATTGAATTTTTATATTTTCACATAAGCACTCATAAACAAATGTGTACCTATGTGAATTCCCAGCACTAGAAAATTTCCATACAATTCTCTCCCTAAAACACAATTCAAATCAAAAAATATTTTTCATTGCTATAACTATATACATTTGTTATAATTTGTGAGAAAACAACTGTTTGTAAAATGAAAGAAATAATCCCATCTGCATTACTAACTATGAACAAATTAAACTTAGAAAGGATTGAACAAAAAAGACTTATGACAATAAAAAATGTAGTCGAACCGTTAATAACTATGATTAAATTTTTATGGCAATGGAAACCCGCAAGATTTACATCCTTATTTATGCTCATTATGTTACTTGTTACTCCCCTATTTACATATCCTACTGGCTATATATTTATTTTTATATTACAGATGATTGCATTTATTATCTGTATTCCAACTACAGCAGCTATTTCAAGTTTGGAAAAAGGAAAACATCTTTTAACCAAAAATTTTTGTTTTTCTATTTTATGGTTTGCTGCTAGTGTTGTGCTTATAGAAGCTAATACCTTTAACTCCTGTAATTTTGATTTTATTAAATTCATACAGTATTATACATCATTTCTATTCATCTTTGCGGCTTGTCTCATACCTGATTCTTTCTCTACTTATGATCCGCAAACCAAAAAGAATCAGAAAGAATTTGAAGAAATGAAAGAAAAAATATCAACTCTTGAGAAAGAAGTATTCAAACTAAAAAAAGCTTGATAAAACAAAAAGTAATTGAAAAGGATACCAATTGAGTATCCTTTTGTTTTTATACTTTCGCTTTAATATTCCAGAATATTTTTTATATCCCGGTATATATTGACATTCATCCGCAAGCGTACTATGATATTTATGTTCCGGAATATATTTTTTACATTCACCATTTTACTTTTCTCAAACCAGAAAGGAGTACAAATGAACCAAATATTACAAATTAATTTAGCATCACCCCAAAGTACGGCCTATCAAAATTTCAAAGAAATAAGAGAAGCTGTATATAACGCATCTCTTAGACTCTACAGCAAACATGGCGTTCAAATTAAGGATGTTCAGACTGTTGGAGAGCAAGTAATCATGCATGTTATGATTCCCGATGAAATAGCTTCGAACTTTCAACTAGGATATCATCTTAGAGGAGTTAGTGCATATCTTATGAAACACTATAAAGAAAAATATTCAAAATTGCTTGTTGCAAAAAAATTACTAACATACACCGTAATTCCTATGCAGACATATACTAATGAAACAGAATTGACAATGAATGAACGTTTTTCTGCAGGCATCCATTTTTTAGAATTACTAAAAATACTGATGAAACTTCTATGGCTAAAATAAGAAGAATCTTGAAGATTTTACAGGAGGATTAACATTATGGGTACTTACCACTACCACTATAAATTGATTGCTACACCTGCCAATCCATCTATCCATATTGCAAATTACGCAAAATACTTTAATAAAATTAAGCAAGACTTTAACAGTCGAACGGTTACAAATCCAAAGAAACTTAAAGGCATAAAACTATCGAAGTCTATGAATAATACAATTGAACTAGATCTTTGGTGTAAAAACAAACTTTGCCCGGGTCGTGAACTTTTAGGAATAAGACGTGTTTCCGAAGCATTAGCTGACATTGATTCTAGATTTATTATTGGTAAATCCCATGTATTAGTATCGGCTTAATAATGAGTTGAAAGTGATAGGTGATTAACACTTCACCTATCATTTTCTAATAATTGAGCGTGTCGTCAATACCTACTCGTTAAAACAGCTTTTGTATTATTTCATACAGATTGGGGATTTCCTGTAAAACTTTTTTACCTACCAACTTACCTTTCCTCATTCTATTTCGAATCATTTTTTTCTTGTTCTTCAATATTTCTTAATTCTTTCTTCCTACTCCTTAACTTCTTTTTTACTTCAAACAAACCTACACAAGCAATAATCACAGTAATAACCCCCATTCCCATACCAGAAGTAATATCCTTAATTATATTTGTCGAAGAAGATAATGCTACTCCCAATAAAACGCCATATACCATGGCTACAAAAACATCAGAAAGAATTGATTTGAACCGATGTTCGTGAAATATTTCATTATACTTATTCTTCCATCCTTGTTTTACCTTTTGCAATTCTACTTTTCCATTTGTAGCATCATCTAATAATAACGTAAAAGGTACATAAGCTCCTATCAAAACACTAATTGTTATATTTGAAATTTCTAAAGCCAATGCCAAATGATCTCGATATGCAATAAAAAAGCCTGATATGCAAGCTCCTACATACGCCATAAAAATATACCTTTTTTTATTACCTATATATAAATCGTTATCTTTAAAACTGAAAGAAAAAAAGTAATCCATAACCCAGATTAATATAAGTAATAGTATTGAACATATTACAGCGCTAAATCTACACCTTATTTGTAGTGATAAATAAACATATACATACGAAGATACGAACATAAGTAATACATAAACGAGTTGCTGTACTGGACTTTTGATTTTATCCACAAATTTAAAAATCCAGTAGTTTTTCATATAAACACAATAAATAAAACCTATTGCAAGTATAATAGTAACAGCATAAGATATTATAAAAGCAACCTTCATACATTTCTCCTTTGTCACGTTTACTTAATACAATCTGTATCCTTTTTGCTTCAACTGGAGTATTTATAAAATATAATTTCTACTTTCAATAAAAATCAAAATAGAAAATACACTTCTTTCTCCAAATCTTTTCTACTCTATAACTTAATGGGCATTGCTACGTCAAAATACAGAGACGAATGACTTTTCATCGCCTGTCCGATAATGTGGAAATCACATTTTAGATATAATTTGTGTATCCTAAATTTTTATTTCTACGAGGATATTAGTAAATGCTGCTACGCACTGTAGATATGGCAAGGCCCCGACAAATATCTACATAGAAATGTATTAATGGTCAAGCACAAAATATGATTTTCGAATACCGGAACTCTGGTTTGACTACTATTCTCATTTATTTTACGCTTGAGATAAATAAAAATTAAAGTTTTCTCATTTATTCTCTCCTCTAACATATTTCATTTAGATTGTAACTGTGCATTGGCAATTTCATTAATGATTCTTCTCCATGTTCCGAAAACACAACTACTGCCCCTCTTAACGAAAATTCAATTAAAACTTCCTCTATAGTATGATTCCAAACATTTTCAAACATTTCATGCAAAATAATAATGTCTGCTTCTTGAAGAAACGCCACTAATATTTCTAAACAGTATCTCTTACTTCTATCCAATCCTCTAACCACTTCATCTTTACAATCGAACAACTCCCCTAATCTTAAAAACCCTTCAATCACATAATCTTCGTTTATAATTGAACCTACATTTCTATATATATATTGAAATACTGTAACATTATCCTCCGGCTTCACGTTTTTCAGTTCAATCTCTCTTATTCTTTTTGTTTTTCCATAACATTTTATAATGTCTGTTATCTTGCGCTCTTGTTTAATATTACAATTATAAAACCCAACTATGTCTTTCGAATTTATGCGGAACAACTTATCTTCTTTGTCATTTTTACTAATCTTTATTTCTATCATCTATTCCCTCAACTCCTATAATCAATGGCAATTCTGGCATCGTATATTTTAATAAAGCATATGCAATTCCTGACAAACCAGTCATAAAACCTGGATTGTATAATTCTGTTGGTAATACATTTTGATCATTAAGAAATTCCAGAATCTGTTCAAATCGAGAATCACAAATACTTCTTACCTGCTTATCATCAAAAATTTCTGCATATCTTTTTAAAATCAACAAATTTCCCATGTTTCCATGGCATAGGCAAAAACCTGCATGTAACCCATCTTCAATTAATTTATTTTTAGCAAGGCTTATGTCTTTAATAACTTGCTGAAACAATGCAGTTTCCCCTGAATTTTTTATGGCATTGTATAAGGTTAATCTGGATAGCAGGATACCCGCTGCTCCATGACACCACGCTATTGGCTGATCTCTATTCTGATCTTCCTCTGGAAATTTTCTTAAATCTGTCCAATTATTATTCTTTTCTGAGTATAAAGAATTTTCATATTCTACTAACCTAGAAAGTACTCTCAAATATTTCGCCTGTGGATATACCTCATATAATCTTGAAAACATTTCTATAAAGCCACTGTTTCCATGTGCAAAACCTGCCAATACTTCAGGAACCACCTCTGATTTCCAACCGACTTTCCCTTTATCAGTAACCATATCCTCAATTAATTGTTCTGCTATTTGTATAGCTTTTTGTAGATAAGTAGGCGTTCCTGTTTTTTTATACATATTAATTAGAACCAATACTATCCCGGAATTCCCCGAAATCAAATCGAACAGACAATCTTCTGAGATAATTGTTTCCATGCAGCTTAGCCATTTGTCAAAATATAACTTATACTTAGAATCATCATATATTTCATATAAAATATTTAATGCATATAGAATCGAACCCTCACCACAAAAAACTCCTGTGTTAAATTCTGCAATACTCTTTTTTCCGTCACTTATAGTATCTATATACCGCAATATACGATTATCTAACACATCACAAATTTCATGATATTTCTTATCTTGATATATCCTTTCGTACAAATGAAATACCAAATTAATCCCAACCGTGCCATCATATAATGTATTCGGTAGTGCCTGGATCATCCACTGATTTTCTTTTATTCCAAATAACTTTACACCAATCCAGTTAACATCTGTCCCATCTTCACTATAAATCGCATTTGTTCCTATTTTACATAGCAACTCTTTTGCCAATTCTTCTGCCGTTTTGAATATATTATTAGAAAGAGCCGGTTTTAACCTTTCATTCTTTATTTTCCTTGTTCCTGCATTCTCCATATTAAAAGTAATTTTTATATATTGAATCTGCTGTTCCAAATTTTTATAGGACAAGTACTGTATATTTTCCTCAATTTGCTGCAAAGCAGTCTTACTAAAGAAATTCTTTACTTCTCTACCATCCCAAGTATAAATGCTTTTTTTATTCCCACGAAAATAAAAATATGGTATATCACCGCTTAGTAGATCTTCAATCTCATGTTCAATAAGTAATTTACTATTTTCATTTTGTAAATTTCCGTTTATCAGAGAATAGAAAAATAAATTTCGTGCACCTCCATCCATCAATAATTCAGGATGATATGAACTACTCAACACAATTACATACTGCTGTGTATTTCTAATCAAATACCTTACCTCTAACTCACTATATTGTTGTATGATTTTCAATAGCGTTTCTGTATGTTCCATTGCTCCCAAGTATGCACTCTTAAACCCTTGGATAATTTTATCCGCAAATTCAGAAGGTTGGATAAACTTTCCTTTCAGCATTGCTAAATTATGATTTCTTTTCGATACTGGATAATCATAGACAACTCTCATATTTACAGATTTCGGATTAATAATAAATGGAATTTTTATCGGAAATTTTTGTCCCTCTTCTCCACTAATAGCACTCATATTAATTCCTGCATCTCCAGCATTATTCCAAGAATAAAAAGGCAGTATTCCAGAATATAACACCGATTTTCTTAAAAGATTAGAGACTTTCTCTGTTGCACTTTTTCCATTATCACCTTCTATATTTCCTATAAATGTCTCTGCGTCAATAATTACCGGATATTCATTACATGCAATGAGATTTTCAAAATGAATATCTCCCCCTTCTAAAAGATAGTTTATAAACAAGATAACTCCTATTCTTTGATAATATCTTGAAAGTTCTTCTGTGGACTCACAATCTTTTTGTGTTACAATCTCACACCAGCCATATTTTCCTTTATCAAGAATACAGTACTCATAACTTCCCAAATTACATATTTTATAGAAATAATTGGTTATTTCTTGTAGCTTAATCTCGTTTTGCAAACATCGTGGTTTATACAAAATCTTTTCTCCCGATACAAATTCCACACAAAATACTCTTCTGCCGTTTTTATGAGAATCAGAAAATCTGTCGATAGATGCTCTACAATAAAAGCGCTTTCAACAATATTAAATTCTCTCATTATTTCATTTGCGTCTGTATCAATTCGTTCTATTACTTCTTTGTAAATATCTATTGTATTTTGTATGATTTCATTTATCCTTCTTTCCAATACTGGGTAAAGTGAAAAAAAATCATTCAAATATTGTTTATCTTTTAGAAAATGGTCAATGTAATACTGGTATTGTTCAAATTCATTTCCCTCTAACAATCCTTCTTGACCACATATATACATTTCATAAATCAAAGTTCTTATACAGAGATTATTAAGTAAATTAAATAAGGATTTTTGAAATCAACTAAAATTGATTCTTTAATATATCTTTTTGAGTTACCGTTTCCCTAAGCTGTTTATTAGCTACTTGCACAAAAGGATCATAAAACGCTCCAAAAATCATTTCATCACACTCATGCCTACACGTCTCTCTTTTTGAGGACATTTCCACAAAATTCTGGTGCTGACACTTCTCATGACTGCTAAAGGAACAATTGTTTAGAAAACCAAAATACTCAAGGTGGTTTTCTTTACATACTGTAAACCTTCCTCCTTCAGTATTTTTTTCCAATACTCCAAAGATTCCATATTTATTTCAGACGGGTTAACATTATATACACGTTCAGATAAATAACTAGATTTTTTCATTATATTTTCCTTCCTATAAATTTTGACCCTAGTTCTAAAATCAACTTTAATTAGTTAGCAACAAGCGAGTGTAAAAATACTTCCGCATTCAACAGAAATTGTGCAAACCACACCTGATGAACCTAAACTGTCAACTTTGTTACTTGTCAAATCTGCTGCTTCTAATTCTGTCAAAAGATTTCCAGCCGGATTGTTATATTTCATATTTGTTCTGTCAAATTTTCTCATAATATCTACCATCCTTTCTTTAGAACTAGGGTCTTTCGATACCTAAGTATCTTGATTTCATTATAGTCCTTCTCAAAAATTAGTCTTTATTTTTTGTATAAATTGACATTTTTTCTTCCTAATTGGTTTTCTACATTCCTTATTTTTTCCTAAGTATGTCTCAACTTGGCACACTTCTGCGATTGAAGGGTAATTTTACCCATGTTACAATAGGTATTGCTTATAGTATTCCTATTTTTTCCAGCACCTTAATCGGTGCTTTTTTTGTACCTGTAAACCTTTCGCTGACAGCAGCCAATACTTACACAGTACGTACAGTGTACTTCCCCTAAAATAGAACGTATTCTGTACGTACAGCGTAGGTAAAACTTCCTATTGTAATATGAAGGGAAATAACCATGAAAACAAGAAATGAAATCTATCAAGGGGAAGGGGCTCAACTGCTCCGGTTCATCACAACTTACCACACACTGCAGTATGAACAGGTTTTGAGGCTCTTTCCCAAAAACAGAGATTCTATCAAATCTCTGATTACCAGTCTGGTAAAACAAAAACGAATTGTCCATGATAAAGAAAATGGTATTCTCTGCGACAGTCAAGAGTCTGCAAACACCCCTGATTATGGCATGATTGCCTCTTTCTGGGTGCTTTTGGACTTCAAAAAAGCCATTGTATACCATACTGACGGTGAATTTCCGATAAAACTGAACTTTTTCTCTAAAGATGAGTGGTATGAAGTCCTCTATGTTCCCCAGGAACAGGAATATCTTATCAACCATGTTATGGAAAGCCAGCCAAAGAACGATGCGAAACGTCTGGTTGTATTGGAAAAAGAAGAACAGGCTGCAAAACTTCACATTAAAGGTGTAATTGCCTTCTGCCTTGTGGATTCTACTACCGGATCTGTCAGCTATTATGCAAAGAAATGAGGTATGTATGAACACCAAAACTGTTTTTAACCGTTTACAGAGCATTGATGATGAAGTCCAGAAACTTCACAACACTATTTTTGCATTGAAAACAACAGATATTCAAGCGTATGCAGATAAATACGAAGAGCTGAGTATCAGTGCTGCCCTACGCTCTGAAAGGATCGCCTGTCAGCTCAGAAATCTGGTATATACCACAACTGATACTAGAAAGGCAGACTATCTGAAACAAGCCGCTGCTGTGCAGGGAATCAAAATTTTTTTTCAAATAGTGTTCTTTCCATTACCATGCCAGGGTTGCTACCCAAACGTAAATTGCGAACCAACACCGCTTTTCTACATGAGCCATTAAACCTTGCCTTGCAGACTTATGTAACAGAACACTACATTCCATTATATAAGAGATGTGTTGTCTGTTTCAGTCAAATTTATGACCAGAACCTTTCTTTACAGCGAATACGTGATTACGATAATTTGGAGTTTAAACAGATTTTAGATACTATCGCTTCCTATGTTCTGTTGATGATACGGGACTCTTTTGCGACTCCTATCACACTACAGAACTGGGGAATTACGATCACACCGTTATCTTTGTAATGGAACCGGAAATCTTTCCTGGCTGGCTGAAAAATAGAAAATCGTCTATCAAAACCATATCGGAAATTTCCTGATATTTTTCTTTCTTTTTCCGATATAGGTAATTTTTCTGCAAAGAAGCCATATTCTTTGCATTTTTTATGCTTAATACCGCCCTTACTTTACCCAAGTATAGGCTGTCATAGGTAAAAATCGAACTGAGGTGATGCTTATTTGATAAAAACCGATTCTATAAAATATCAGCTTTTGGAAATGGTTGGACTATGTGGGGAATTCCCTTCCGGACAGCTTAACAGATTGATTGAGAGTGATTCCTATGCAGAGAAGGTGGTTACAGATTTAAAGCAGAGTAAGCTTATAAGAACACACTATAAAGATGGCCTACGAGGTTATCGCCTTACCAAACGGGCAAAAGAACTGCTGCTTTCGCAAAATTCCTGTCGTTTTCAAAACTATTTAACCGGAAATGCAGAAACCAACCTCATACGTAGCGAATTACCAAGACGGCTGCGACTTCATCAAAAAGCAGAAACCTATTTGACGCTTTCCCATGCTGGAATCCCATTCTTTCCAGATGAAAAGCCCCTGCTTTTTTCTGAATCCGGCGAAGCGGCTACGTTTCCTATGCGAAGCCTACCTCTGTTTTACTCTTCTAGGGAAATAAAAAATCTTGGAGCATCCACTACTAAAATCAAAAATTCCCGTAGTATGGGAATCCTGATGGCTCCTCACTGTGTCTATGCTGTTTATAATACCGGAAATACACTTCTAAAATGGGAATACAAAACGGAAGTCCGACTCAATGCTTTTTTGCAGCACTATCTTCAAGGACTTCCTTACCATGGCCCGCCTACCGTTTATGCCATCATGACCGGCAGTGATATGGATATGGCTTTCCGTCTCCTTACCAGTACCGGGGGATACAAAAAACACTGTTCATGCTGGATACTGCGTATGAACACTTCTATTTCCTGCCCAATAACAGCTACGGAGAATACCTGCTCCGTTTATTGGTACAACCCCAGCGTATGATGCAGCTTAATCAGTTACTACTGTCCGACTGTTTTCCCCAGCGTGAGGATCTGCCAATTGAACATGATGGAATAGACAGCCAGGAAAACCCTATTTTGCTTGCGTATGATTTTGACATGCAGCGTATCAACCGCTTCAATACTGGATTAAATGTATATGGGCTATCCGGGAACCTGATTTGCTTTGACTTTCAGCTTCCCTGCCTGAAAAAATACCTAACTGCAGATATACATTTCTCCAGCATTGATTTTCAAAAGTTTAAAAGGAGGTTTTTCAATGAACCGTAAATGGTGGAAGTTCCTGTTTTTGCTTCCCATAAGCGTCTGCACTCTGTATGCCGGAGGATACGCAGCACAATTTATTAAAAACTATCAGGAATGGACTTCTGCTGGAAACTTTGCCGGCAACGGAACCTATCCGCAAGCAGCTTCTTTACACCCATTGGTCTGCTTTCATACTGCCCTTACCGATTTCCCATACAATTTGTATGGGATTTTTCTTTGCCTGGTTCTCTTTGGGCTTCTTACTTTTTTACTTATGCGTATGGGATATGACAGAAACGGGGAGATTAGTGACCATGACCGGAACTTAAATTACTCTACAAAAGGAACCTACGGTACATCCGGATTCATGACTCCAGATGAAATGATGAAGTTTTGGAACTGACCGGAGATGTAAAGAAAAATAAAGGAACCATTTTAGGAAAATTGAATGGCAAAGCGTATGTCTTCCATATCAAACACGAATGAATAAAAATATCGCCGTGTATGGTGCCAGCGGTTCCATGAAATCCAGGGCATTTGCAGGAATATGATTTTCCAGTGTGTCGCCAGAGGGCAGGAAGGCAACAACGCTTCCGGGGAAAGTTTAATCATTACCGATCCCAAAAGCGAACTCTATGAAAGCATGTCTGCTTATTTGGAAAACGAAGGCTATGTAGTAAAAGCATTTAATCTGGTCAATCCGGAAAACTCGGATAGTTGGAATTGTCTGGGTGAAATCAATGGACAAGAAACGATGGCTCAGGTATTTGCAGATGTCATCATCCAGAATACAGGTTCCGGAAAAGGAGATCATTTCTGGGATAATGCGGAGATGAACCTACTAAAAGCCCTGGTTCTCTATGTGGATCAGGGATTTCCGCCGGAAGCCAGAAATATCGGACAGGTTTATAAGCTGCTGACCATGAGTTCCGAAAAGGAGCTGAACAGTCTTTTTGATCTGCTCCCAGTGTCCCATCCAGCAAAAGTTCCTTACTGCATCTACAAACAAGCCAGTGATACCGTGCGAAGCGGAGTTATTATCGGATTGGGTGCCAGACTTCAGGTATTTCAGAATAAACTCATTCGGCAGATTACCTCTTATGATGAGATTGATCTGACACTTCCAGGAAAACAGAAATGTGCTTACTTTTGCATTACCTCAGACCAGGACAGCACCTTCGATTTTTTATCTTCCCTGTTTATGACCTTCATCTTCATCAAACTGGTCCGTTATGCAGATAAATATGGAGAAGAAGGAAAACTTCCTGTTGCTGTACATATACTGGCTGATGAGCTTGCTAACACCGGAGCTATCCTGGAATTGAATAAGAAGATCAGTGTAATCCGAAGCCGGAATCTCAGCATTTCCTGCATCTTTCAGAATTTACCCCAGATGCAGAACCGCTATCCTTATAACCAATGGCAGGAAATTATCGGCAACTGTGACACCCAGCTCTTTTTGGGCTGCACAGATGAAGTTACTGCTACCTTTATCAGTAACCGCAGCGGCGATGTAACCGTAGGGGTAAGCAGCGAAGCCAAGCAGCTCAATAGCTGGCGGGTATCCGACTATACACCAGAATACCGGCAGACAAAATCTATCGGCAAGCGGAAACTCTTAACACCAGATGAATCTTGCGGCTCCCGCTTGATACTGCTTTGGTTATCCTACGTGGGCAAAAAGTCCTAAAAGTAGAAAAGTACGATTATACCCTGCATCCAGATGCCAAAAAGTTGACACCAAGAAAAGCATCGGAACACATACCTGAATGGCGCAAAAATGGGTCCTTGGAAGAAACAGATTATCGACACAGCCCTCATTCGGATCAGCCAAAAGGAAACATCGTTCATCTTCTGCGTCAATAGCAAAACAGAAACCACATTTTACATCCGAACCCGTTTATCAGGAACCTACTCCCGATGATTTTATGGAGGATTTACTTCAGGAAAATTTTATAGAAGATTCCCCCGACTCTGGCATGGTTCCTTTAGATAAAGATTCCATCATGTCATAACACAATTTGAAAGGAGATCATATTTATGGCAAACGAAACAATGAACCTGATCACCCCTATTTTAACTCTTGATTCCGATACTGTATTAGAAACTGCT
>ENA-OQAS01000848-OQAS01000848.1-human-gut-metagenome-genome-assembly--contig:-NODE-848-length-15350-cov-7.550089_pt1 | contig 15350 bp, 19 predicted proteins | sample MGYA00242733_ERZ504523 | MGnify/ENA primary metagenome ERZ504523 (study PRJEB26092, sample SAMD00036239) | human gut metagenome | host: Homo sapiens | study: EMG produced TPA metagenomics assembly of... | reverse complement strand
GAAATAAGTAGAAAATAAGAAAAATCCTCTGTCCGGAGTGTATAAAAAACCCCGGAAACAGGGGATTTTTGCGTTCTGCGCCAAGTGCATAAAACGTATTATCGCGTTTTCACAAAGTTTTGCAAAACAGGACCCTGTTCACCAGAACTGCTGGGTAGGCGCAGAGCGGTACGTGATATTGTGAACACGTACGATCCGAAAAGGCGTTTATGAGGAGCGCCGTCTGATCAGAAGAAATATCCGCGGACTTCACGCAGAGCAGTATCAGGGTGACCTTACGAATGTGAAAATTCTGGATCACGGACCGGTGTTTATCAAAGTAGAACTGATCTTTACACTGGAGGGAACGTATCACAGCAGTGTTGTGATGAAAATGTACCGGCACCTTCCGAAAATTGAGTTTTCTTACCGCGTTACCGGACAAAAGATCAGACGATTCTGGTTAATACTTTTGACACACCGTTACTTTACATGGGGGAGATGGAATCCCACCCAATCCTTCTGTGCGATAACAAAGAGGAGAATAATAAACGGCCGGTTTACAGCTGGATTATGAATAACACATGGGAAACAAACTTCAAGATGGACCTGTCCGGATTCAGTGAGTTCCGTTATGGAGTGGAGATTGTGGAGCAGGGAACCGCAGAGAAAGATATGGAAAGCCTGTCAGATAATGACAAGGGTGTGGTTACCTTTATTTGCGGGTAATCATTGTTCCGCGGTTTTACGGCGGTGTCAGGCAATGAGGCCATGGCTGTCTGGCGGTAGTATGAAAAACAGCAGAAGATGAAAAAAGACAGCGGGGAGTATGACAATTAGACGAAAAAGTCAGACTTTCCGCTGCTTTTTCGTTAAAAATGAAAACAGGCGAAAAAGTACTGCGTTAATATTAAGATATTATGTGACTTAACACAAGAACACAGATTTTCTGTCTAAAAAATCAAAAGAAACAGAAGAATACTCCTCGATCTATACAAATTAGGACTGGAAAATAAGAATTTTAATATACAAAATAACGAAAAGGCTATTGACAATCTTTCTAAAAGATGTTAACATCTAAACACAAGTTAAGAAACAAATAGAGGGGCTGTTGGTAACATGGCAGAGAGAAAATCAGTATCCATGCAGGACCTGGCAGATAAGCTGGGCATCAGTAAAGTAACAGTTTCCAAGGCGCTGAACGGAAAAGACGGCGTGGGAGAAGAACTGAAAGAAAAGATTTTTGCGCTTGCGAGAGAATCCGGTTATGTCCTTCCGGACTACGGAAAACGGAAGAGCAAAAAAGTCGGTATCATCATGAGTCCGCGGTTCAGCTCCGGAGACGAAGGAAAATTTTATATGGCAATGTACGAGCGGATCATCTACGAGCTGCAGAGAGCATCCTGTTCGAGTATCATGATTTCTCCGACAACAGCAACACTCCCGTCGGACATGAACACGATACAGACCAGAGGGCTGTTCGACGGCCTGATCTTTCTTGGTATTCTCGATAAGGGTGTCCGGGAGCAGATTGCACAGATTGATCTCCCGAAGGTGTATGTGGACATCTACGATCGAACCCACAAATCCGATTCCGTCATCACCGAGAATATTTACAGCTCCTATGAGCTGACCAATTACCTGATCCAGCAGGGCCACACAGACATCGGATTTGTCGGAACCGTAGGAAGTACAACCAGTATTTCCGACCGATATCTCGGATATCTGCGGAGAATGCTGGAGGAGGGAATTTCCCCGAAAAATGAGTGGAGAATCCCGGACCGAAGCGATGAAGGCATTGCCATTCCGCTTTTGCTACCGGAGAAGCTGCCCACCGCATTTGTCTGTAACTGCGATGCCACCGCATTCAAATTAGTGCAGGCATTAAAAGAGCGTGGAATCTGCGTACCGGAGGATGTTTCCGTGACCGGTTTTGATGATTCCATTTATGCACAACTGTGCAGTCCGTCGCTCACCACGGTTGCGGTTGACACCGACGCGATTGCACGTCTTGCGGCAAAACGTATGATCAAACATATGAATGAACCGCAGAAAAAGAGCGGCGAGGTATACCGCATTCCCGGAAAGATTATTTACCGGGATTCCGTTTGTAAGATAAACGGATCAAGTGATAAGCGAGCAATCGGGAGAAGGAGGAAAAAATCTTGAGTAAACCAAGCAAAAAGAAAAAAGGACGCTGGACCAAGAATGACACGGAGCTGACCGTCATGGCGCTGCCGACCACCATCTGGTATATTCTGTTCTGCTTCCTGCCTATGTTCGGTCTGATCATTGCGTTCAAGAATTACAAAATCACCGGCGGAAAGAGTTTCATTTATAACCTGCTCCACAGTGACTGGGCCGGCTTCAAAAACTTTTCGTTCCTGATCAGATCCAACGACCTGTTCGTCATCCTGAGAAACACAATCCTGTATAACCTTGCATTTATCGTTCTTGGTATGGTATTTTCCGTAGGACTGGCTATCATGATCAGCCTGCTGCACAACAAAAGAGCGTCGAAGGTATATCAGACGATGATGTTCTTCCCATATTTCATGTCATGGGTTGTAGCTTCCTACTTCCTGGATGCATTCCTGAACCAGGACAACGGTCTGATCAACAGTATAATGAGAAATGCAGGCAAGGAACCGATTCAGTGGTACATGAGTGCCGGTGTATGGCCATTTATCCTGATCTTCATGTATCTGTGGAAATCTACCGGATACAACATGGTTATCTACCTGTCCAGCATTTCCGGTATTGATACCACACTGTACGAGCAGCCGTTATGGACGGCGCCAATAAGAGACAGCAGGTATGGCACATTACCCTGCCTTGCTTAAAGAGTGTCATCATCATGATGTTCATCCTGAATGTCGGAAAGGTCTTCTACTCCGACTTCGGACTGTTCTTCCAGCTTTCTCAGGGAGCAAGCGGTTCGATCTTCAAAACGACAGCAACTATCGACACATATGTATACAACGCACTGCAGTCTTCCACTCCGATCGGAATGACTTCTGCGGCAACATTCTTCCAGTCTGTTGCATGCTGCATCACCATCCTTCTTGCCAATGCCATTGTGAAGAAGATTGATGAAGACAGCGCGATTATTTAAGGAGGTACAAAAATGGCAAAAAAGAAAAAAGATCTTGATCTGGCTTCCTCTTCACATTTAAATCAGATCCAGGGATCTACAAATGCAATTTTCAATGTTATTTTTGTGATCCTTGCCCTGGCCTGCATTATCCCGGTGGTATTCATCTTCATGATCTCGATTTCTTCCGAGCATTCGATCAAGATGAATGGCTACCAGTTTATCCCGAGTGCATACTCGCTGGATTCCTACAAATTCCTTCTTCGGGAAGGACAGATGATTGTGACTGCACTTGGCGTTTCCGTTGCGGTAACGGTTATCGGTACGGTAATCGGAGTTGCCCTTACGATGCTGATGGGTTACGTTCTTTCCAGAAGCACCTACAAACTGAACGGATTCTTCACCATGGTCGTTTTTATTCCAATGATCTTCAATGGTGGTATGATTTCTTCTTATGTAGTTAACACACAGTTCCTCAACCTGAAAAACAGTATCTGGGCGCTGATCCTTCCGCTTTGTGTTTCTTCGTTCAACGTTGTTATCTGTAAAACGTTCTTCAAGACCAACATTCCGGAATCCATCATTGAGTCGGCACAGATCGACGGAGCAACCCAGTTCCAGATTTTCGGAAAGATCGCCCTGCCGCTGTCGAAACCGCTGATGGCAACGATCGCCCTGTTCCTCACCTTCGGTTACTGGAACGACTGGTTCCAGTCTTCCCTGTACATCAGCGATACCAAGCTGTATTCCCTGCAGGCTCTGCTGGATCACGTACAGAGAAATATTGAGGTGATGGCAAACAACCCGTCTCTTGGCGTTACCACGCACAGTACATGAACTCGATGCCAAAAGAGGGCGCCCGTATGGCGATGGCAATCATCATCATCATCCCGATCGCATGCTGCTATCCGTTCTTCCAGAAATACTTCATTTCCGGTCTGACGGTCGGTGCGGTAAAAGGCTGATCGACCATTTACCTTTATGGATCTCATACTGAAGCAAAAGGCTTCGGTTAAGGATAATTTCAACATTCTATATTTTATATCAGGAGGATGCTACAATGAAAAAGAAACAGTTTTTAGCTCTTGCACTTTCTGCTGTTATGGCCGGTGGCATGCTGGCAGGCTGCGGAAGCAGCAACGGAAGCAGCAGCTCTTCAAAGAGTGATGCAAAAGATGAAGTTGTTACACTGAAATGGATTCAGGTTGGTAACGGAATGCCGAAGGATTATGATGAGTGGCTTGCACAGATCAACCATATCTGGAGGAGAAAATCGGCGTTAATGTAGACATGGAAATCGTTCCGTGGGGTGACTGGGATAACAGAAGAAGCGTTATCACAAACTCCGGCGAGTATTTCGATATCCTGTTCACCGACCAGAACCGTTACTCTTCTGAGGTGAACACCGGCGCACTGATGGACATTACAGATCTGCTCAAAGACAACGCTTCCGAGCTGTATGACATGATTCCGGAAGATTACTGGAAAGCAGTAGAAGTAAATGGAAAAATCTACGGCGTACCGACCTACAAAGACAGCTCCCTTTCCGAGTACTTTGTATGGGATCAGGATATTGCAGACAAATATAACATTGATGTAAATTCTGTAACAGATTTCAATACTCTGTACGATGCTCTGAAGACAGTAAAAGAGGGCGAAGGCGGATCTCCGTACTTCATGTCCAAAAATGGTGCAAACTTCCTGCTGAACCTGAACTACGATGATTTAAGCTCCGGACTTCCGGCAATCGGCGTTAAATACGGCGATGACAGCAAGACCGTTGTCAATCCGCTGGATGACGAAGAAATCCTTTCCAACCTGGATATCGTTCGTAAAATGTATCAGGAGGGCATCATCAACGGAGACGCTCCGACAGCAGATGATTCCAGCAAATACGCAATGTTCTTTGTTGCACAGGGATGGAGCGGCGCTGCAAAAACAACATGGGGTCCGAACAATGGTATCGCCAATTGTTCAGCAGTACAGTATGGCAACACAGTCGTTTCCAACACAACTGTACGTGGTTCCATCAATGGTATTTACTCCGGATGCAAGCACCCGGACAAAGCACTTCAGCTTCTGAACCTGGTAAATACGGATTCCAAAGTACGTGACTGGTTCTACTATGGAGCAGAAGGAAAAGACTTCGAGTACACCGATGACAATAAGGTACACCGCCTGACCACTGACTGGGGTATGGCCGGATATACCCAGGGTACTTTCTTCAACGTAACTCAGACAGACGATGTTGACTTCAACCAGTGGGATGAAGTAGAAGAGCTGAACGAGAAAGCAACTCCGTCTGAGATGCTTGGATTCAACCTGGATACCTCCAACATCGAAACAGAGCTTGCAAACTGCCGTGCCGTATATGAGAAATACTATTCTGAGTTATTCACCGGCGCACAGGATCCGAGAGAGCTTGTAAAAACAATCGATGCAGAGCTTGAGACCGCAGGCTGGGAGACCATCCGCGAAGAAGCTCAGAAACAGATTGACGCACAGAAATAAGTCTGATACATTAATTTTATAAGAACTACAACAGGGCATTTTCGATTGCGGAGATGCCCTGTTGTAGAATAACGGGAAATGAGAAAAATTGAGCGAAAGGATGAAAAAAGAATGAAAGAGACCTTACCAAAGTCCATTCAGGAGCTGATTTTAAGCCTGAGAGAAAAACTGAAAGACGAGCCGGAAATCGTTGATATGTTTGAACGATGCTACTCCAATACCCTCGACACAACCGTAAAGAAAATGGAGGACGGCAGCACCTACGTCATCACCGGAGATATCCCGGCCATGTGGCTGCGTGACTCGGTAGCACAGCTGCGCCCGTACCTTGTTCCGGCGCAGAACGACCCGGAGCTGGCTGACCTGATCGCAGGCCTGATCCGCCGCCAGTTTATGTGCATCAACATTGATCCATACGCAAACGCATTCAACGAAGGACCGAACGGCAACTGCTGGGAGAAGGACGAGACCGATATGGGACCGTGGATCTGGGAGAGAAAGTATGAGATCGATTCTCTCTGCTATCCGCTGCAGTTCTCCTATCTGTCTGGAAGAACACCGGAAGAACGGATCAGTTGACGAGGTTTTCTGGGAAGGTGTTGACAAAATCCTGACTGTATTTGAGACTGAAATGAACCACGAGGAGAAATCCCCGTACAGCTTCATCCGTAAAAACTGCTCCTACACCGATACGCTTTCCCGCGATGGAAAAGGTGCGCAGGTAAAATCCGGCATCGGCCTGATCTGGTCCGGCTTCCGTCCAAGCGATGATTCCTGCCGTTACGGTTATCTGATTCCGTCCAACATGTTTGCGGTTGTCGTTCTGAATTATCTGAAGGAGATCGCAGATTTCGTCGGCGGAAAAGAGGAGATTGCGAAGAAAGCAGAAGAGATGGCAAAGACCGTAAAACAGGCCATTGAGACTTACGGTACCACCATATCTGGGGACTTGGCGATGTTTATGCTTACGAGGTAGACGGCTTTGGCCAGTATAATCTGATGGACGATGCCAATGTACCGAGTCTTCTGGCTATGAGCTATCTCGGCTACGAGCCGGAAAGCCAGGAAGTGGCTGACAACACAAGAAAGCTGATCTTAAGCGAGGCAAACCCGTTCTATTATGCAGGAACGAAGCTTTCCGGTATCGGAAGCCCGCACACACCGGTCCGCTACGTATGGCACATCTCCAAAGCCATCGAGGGACTGACCGCACCGACAAAAGAGGAGAAACATCAGATGATCCACGAACTGATGGCAACCGACGGCGGTACAGGACTGATGCACGAGGGTGTTTTCGTAGATGATCCGACCGTTTACACCAGAGAGTGGTTCTCCTGGGCAAACGCAATGTTCTGTGAGCTGGTGATGCAGTATTGCGGATATGAGATTAAGAAATAAAGATGAAAAAATAAAGATGAAAAACACGAAAAGAGGAGGCTGTGCTCAGTGCACGGCCTCCTCTTTTACCTACACCACAGAAAACTGTCTGCGACAGCCTTCACTGAAAGGAGAGACAGCAGTGGGGAGAATACTGCTGTCCCAGGGGAATATGGGATTTTCATCCCGCTTCTTTTCTCTGCCCACGGGGTATTATACACAGTTTTTTGCGATATGTAAAAGATATAATTGATATGAAAGATATAATAAATTGGCATGATGAAGAAATGTAAAAGAATCTGAGCATCAGAAAATCTTAGGAAATCTATAGGGATTTCTTTGGAAAAGAAGAAGCGGAATCCTAAGAATGTTTTGGTAGAATCCTCTTATCAAGTGAAGATGAGAGAGGAAAGAACATGACCTGGAAAAACGAGAAAAAATCAAAAGCATTACTTGTGGTATTCGGCATTTACCTGGCGCTACTTGTCTGGTGCATTTTATTCAAATTCGCTCTGCGCCCGGAAGAAATTCCGCACCTGCGGGGGATTAATCTGATTCCGTATGCGGCGTCGGTTGTGGTGAACGGGAAAGTGCAGATTAGTGAAATTATCGAAAATATGCTGGTCTTTCTGCCGTTCGGCCTCTGCATCTCAGCCTTCTATCCGGACAGCGAAATCCAGAACCGCATTCTCCTTGCATCGGGACTGAGCCTGTTTTTTGAGGTGACGCAGTATATTTTTGCGATCGGCGCGAGTGATATTACGGATGTGATCGATAATACGCTTGGCGCGGTGATCGGAATTCTATTGTATCTGGGGATGAAAAAAATCTGGAAAGAGAAGACGGGAAAGATCATTACCATTCTGGGAGCGGTGCTGGAAGTGCTGTTTCTGGCGTTATTGTTTTTTACGTTTGCGGCGAATAGGATGTTTTAAGATTGGAATTCAGGAAAGGATAGTGTATAATCGAGAAAAGGACAAATTCCGAAAGCAGGTGTGATGGATGGAAAAAGTAATCAGTATAGGAAAACAGAATTTTGCATCCTTAAGGGAAAACCATTATTTCTTTGTGGATAAATCTCACTTCATCAAGGACTGGTGGGAAAACGGGGATGAAATCACCTTGATCACCCGCCCCCGCCGCTTTGGCAAGACACTGAATATGAGCATGCTGGACTGCTTTTTCTCTAATAAATATGCCGTCCGGGGCGATCTGTTTGAAGGACTTGGCGTTTGGGAAGAAGGAAAATATCGGGAACTTCAGGGAACATATCCGGTGATCTTTTTGAGTTTTGCAGCCGTGAAAGCAGATCAGCTTTCGGAAGCGAAAATCCAGATCAAACAGCAGATTGCGAGAGTATATGAAGAAAACCGGTATCTTCTGGATGGGGATCTGCTGAGCGGAAATGAGAAGAAAGCATACAACGAGGTCAATCTGCATATGGGCGATGCGGAGGCCGCAGCGGCACTCAATAATATGAGTATGTATCTGGCGCGGTATTACGGCAGAAGAGTGATTATTCTGTTGGATGAGTACGACACGCCGATGCAGGAAGCGTATGTCCATGGCTACTGGGCGGAATTTACAACGTTTGTGCGGAGTCTGTTTAATGCGACGTTTAAAACGAATCCTTATCTGGAACGTGCGATGATGACCGGAATCACGAGGGTTTCGAAAGAAGTATTTTTTCTGACTTAAATAATCTGCGTGTGGTGACGACGACATCGGATCTGTATGCGGACTGTTTTGGATTTACCGAAAAGGAAGTTTTTGCATCTCTGGACGAGTTCGGAATGGGAGACAAAAAGGACGTTGTGAAGCAGTGGTATGATGGATTTATCTTTGGCGGACACCGCGATATCTACAATCCATGGTCGATTACCAATTATTTAAAAGAAAAGAAACTGCGCCCGTACTGGGCAGATACGAGTTCGAACGGTCTGGCAGGAAAGCTGATCCGCACCGCCTCGCCGGAAATCAAAGAGTATATGGAAGATCTACTGAACGGACAGGCAGTCACGGTGAACTTTGATGAGCAGATGGTGTTTGAACAGCTGGATTACAATGAAAATGCAATCTGGAGTCTGCTTCTCGCGAGCGGTTATCTGAAAGCGGAAGAGGTGGAGTATCGCGGAATTACTTTGAAGCCGTGGTATCAGCTCCGTATCACCAATCTGGAAACGGTGAGCATGTTTGATGATATGTTCCGCGGATGGTTTGAAGCATCGGAAGCTGGGTACAGCAGCTTTGTGAAAGCACTGATGCAGGGCGATCTGGAAGCGATGAATTATTATATGAATAAAGTGTCACTTGCAACCTTCAGCCATTTTGACGTTGGCGGAGAGAACAGTGAAAGTCTGGAGCCGGAACGATTCTATCATGGCTTCGTCCTGGGACTGATGGCAGAGCGTGCGGAGTGTTATCAGATCCGGTCGAATCGGGAAAGTGGATTTGGACGGTATGATGTGATGATGATTCCGAAGAATAGAGAAAAAGATCCGGCGATTATTATTGAATTTAAAGTCTGCAGCCGGGTAAAAAAGGAGACACTGGAAGATGCGGTGCAGGAGGCTTTAAAACAGATCGTGGATAAAAAATACGACGCAGAACTGGTGGCCCTTGGCGTGCCGCAGGAAAGGATCCGGCATTATGGGTTTGCATTTGCGGGGAAGAATGTGTTGATTGGAGCATAGCAGGAAAAGAAAAACGCAGTCACGAATTTTGATAGGAGTTTGTGACTGCGTTCCTTTTTGGCGAACAGAAGTATGGTTAAAAGAGATGCAGAAGCATCATATAAGAAATCGTTCCGAGCAGGATGAAGATCAGTGTCTGGTGTTTCCATTTGTAGGTGATGAAGACGACTGTTGCGGCGAGTAATTTTGGTACTACGGCAGAGATACCGCCGGATGGGATATCTTTCATACAGTAGACAATCAGAACTGCCATGATGGCTGACGGCGGTCAGGAAATAGGAAGTTGTCATGCGAGGTTCTCCTTTCGCTGGAACAGAAGTAAAATGGCGGATACGATCAGCAGTGCCGGAAGCATGAAGTGGTTTTCGCCGAAGATCAGCAGGCAGATGACGCCGATGCCAAGACCGGTGAGTGCTGGTGTGTGCTTCTTTGCTTTTTCCCACTGGGCAATGAAGATGATGAGAAAAAGTGCTGTCATACAGAAATCAATGCCCGTCAGGTCGAACGGAATGATCTGACCGAGGATGCCGCCAAGAATCGAACCAACCATCCAATAACAGCGGCTGAACAGTGCAACGAGGAACATGGTGTCCTCCTTTTCTTTTTGGGGGAGATCTAAGGTACAGTTTACGGCGTATGTTTCGTCGGTCATGGTGTGAATCATGTACAGTTTCCGCCGTCCCATCTGTTTAAATTCTTTCAGGAAGGTAAGGCTGTAAAAGCTCTGGCGGCTGTTCATCAGAAGTGCGGTGAGGGCAATCGTGATGAGAGATGCGCCGCTGGAAAGAAATGTAATCAGGACGAACTGGAATGCACCCGTGTAGACTGTCAGACTCACCAGCAGCGAATTATACTATTCAAAACATAGTGAGTCAATAGGAATATAGAAAAATAAAATCTAAACTTCCGAAGAAAAATCGTTTTCCAGCGTGGCGAAGCAGCAGATGTTTTCTTGAGGGGTGAAGGGTAAACAATAGTCACAAAATCAGGCGGTATTCTTCGGAATTGTGCATATGGAAGGGGAGAAAAAGATTTGCTATACTAAATCTGTATGAGGGTTTTTAGCACAGTTATAAGAAATGGAAAGGGGATTTTTACTTATGGCAATTACAGAGACAAAAACAAAATATGGACAGGTTCATGGTGTGCAAAAAGACGGCTACACGGTATTCCGCGGCGTTCCGTACGCAAAGCCGCCGGTAGGCGAAAAACGATTCTGCCGCCGGAAGAGCCGGCGTGCTGGGAGGGCGTTTATAAGGCGGATCATTTCGGATGTGTCTGCCCGCAGACCGAGCATGAGCGGACTCCTTCTATGGAAAAGAATTTTATCTCGATCCGGAATTTGGTATGAACCAGAGTGAGGATTGTCTGTACTTAAACATCTGACACCGGCAAATGCAGCGGATGAAAAACTGCCGGATTGCCTTCTGGTGATTCACGGGTGGTGCATTCATTGCATGGATTCAGCCACGAATCCGAATTTGATGGAGCTGCTTACTGCGAACGCGGAGTGATTCTCGTTACGATCAATTACCGTCTCGGTGCTTTCGGATTTTGGCACATCCGTGGCTGTCCGAGGAGAGCGGTGTCGGAAGAAGCGGAAACTACGCGATTCTCGACCAGATCGCAGCACTAAAATGGGTAAAAGAAAATATCGCAGCATTTGGCGGCGACCCGGAAAATATCACCGTATTCGGCCAGTCCGCGGGATGCATGAGCGTACAGACACTCGTCAGTTCTCCGCTGACTGAAAACTGGATCAGCAAAGCCATTTTCCAGAGCGCCGGCGGCTACGACACCGGACTGAACCGCGATATGCCGCTTTCCGAGGCAGAAACCATCGGCCAGGAATTTGTGGAGCTTAGCGGAGCAAAAACACTCGAAGAACTGCGTGCGATTCCGGCTGAGAAAATTGTGGAGCTACAGGAGGAGTTTGGCCGCGTAAATCCATCGAGAATGCTGAGCTTCGTACCGAACATCGACAATCATCTGCTGACCTGCGGCTATAACGATGCCGTAACCGAAGGAAAAATCAAGGACATCCCATATATGCTCGGATCAACCGCAGACGACATCGGCGTGTTCCCGGAGATGAAAGAAAAAGGCGAGCACGGCGGCATCTATAAGGGATGCATCAACTGGAGCCTTGCGCTGGAAAAACTCGGAAGAAAACCGGCTTACGTTTACTACTTCACCCGTGCCCTGTTAGGTGACGACGCCGGAGCGTTCCATTCCTCCGAACTCTGGTACATGTTCGGAACCCTGGGCCGAAGCTGGCGCCCGAAAACCGAGGCGACTATGCCTCAGCAAAGAAATGATGGACGACTGGACCAATTTCATGAAAACCGGAAACCCGAACGCAGAGGGAAAAGACGACTGGAAACCATGCACAAAGGACGACCCGTATGTGCAGGTGCTGGATGTGAGAAAATAAGCAGAAGGAAATAAAAATGGCAATCGAATATCAAATACTTATCCCAGAGGAACTTGATGCAGTATAAACTGTAGATAGCAACTGGAAAGTCAGGAACACAAACAGAGCAGCATTTTACCGGCGTGTGAAAGGTAAAAATGCTGCTCTTTTTGCGTGGCAGAATCAGTCGTCCAGATCGTTGCGCTCGCGGAAGATCTGATAAATGGTGTCGATCAGTTCATCGTCATCGAGGCCTTCGAACTCGGCTTCGTTGACATCGAGATTCTCGGAGATGATGCGCAGAATGTGTACCGGTTCGTCATCGCCGCCGTCGGCCGGATAGAGAACTGCGTACTCATCCTCCTTGTATTCTACGATATCCAGAAGCTCAAAACGGACAGAATTTCCGTCCTGATCGGTAAGGACAATAAGATTGGAATCCATAATTGCAATATCCTCCTTGGTGTGTTATTTGCCGCTCAAAAACATGCAAATTTAAAATTATTATACTATGAGGAAGTGAATTTGAAAAGAAAAAAGTGACTGGCGTGATACGCTTGATATTTTGCGCTGATACGGTATAATGACAACAGAGTAAAAACTGGCGGCTGTGGCCGTGCCCGTGCCCGGAAAAATTGGGGGAAAGGAAGAACTTATGAATTATCAGGTATTAGATGTCAAAGTAAAAGATACAGAAGAAACTGCAAAATTATATACGTATTTTCTGGACAACTCGCGTGAGATTGCTCCGGAACGCGTGCGTCCGGTCATCGTGATCTGCCCGGGCGGCGGTTATGAATGGGTGTCCGAGCGTGAGGCAGAGCCGATTGCGCTGAAGTTTGTCGGAGCCGGTTACCACGCTGTTGTTCTGCATTACAGTGTTGCTCCGGCAGCTCACTATCCGACGGCACTCCGCCAGCTTGCCTGGACCGTTGCACATCTGCGGGAGCATGCGGCAGAATATCATATTGATCCGAACAAAGTAGTAGTAGCGGGATTTTCCGCAGGCGGCCATCTGGCAGCATCGTACGGTGTGTTCTGGAAAAGAAAACATTCCTTGCAGAAGAACTTGGCGTAGACGCAGAGCAGCTTCGTCCGAACGGTCTGCTGTTATCCTACCCGGTTATCACATCCGGTCCGAAAGCGCACCGCGGATCCTTCACCAAGCTGCTGGGAGACCGGTACGATGAGCTGGTAGACGAGATGTCTCTCGAGAATCAGGTCAGCTCGATACGCCGAAGACCTTCCTGTGGCATACCGCGCCGGACGACTGCGTGCCGGTAGAAAACTCCATTCTGTTCTTTACAGCACTGCATGCACTGGAGATTCCGGTAGAAATGCATATTTATCCGGTCGGCGGCCACGGCCTTGGCCTTGCAAGCGAGGAGACACAGAGCTATGAATACCAGAACGCAGTACGCGAAGAGTGCCAGAGCTGGATTTCACTGGCACTGAGCTGGATGCAGCATTTATAAAAAAATGTCCCAGAAGGGAGAACAAAGATGAAAGTATTAATTGTAGTAGATATGCAGAATGATTTTATCGACGGAAGTCTCGGCACGAAAGAGGCGGTCGGGATTGTTGACCGCGTTGCAGAGGTGATGGATTCGTTTGACGGAGCTGTTATCTGCACCAGAGATACCCATTTTGCGGATTATCTGGAAACGTCCGAGGGCAGAAAACTTCCGGTAGAGCATTGTATCGAAGGAACGAAGGGTCATGCACTGCAGGATACAATTCAGAAAATGGCGGAGAAAAAACAGGCCGTGGTGATGAATAAAATCATCTTCGGTGCAAAAAATCTGCCGGAGGAGATCGAAAAACTGGCAGGCGGCGTGCCGGAATCCATTGAACTCGTGGGACTCTGCACCGACATCTGCGTGATTTCCAATGCCATGCTGCTGAAAGCATTTTATCCGGAAGTGCCGATTTCGGTCGATGCATCCGCGTGCGCGGGCGTAACGCCGCAGAGTCATAAAAATGCATTGGAAGCTATGAAAATGTGCCAGATTGACATTGTAAACGAATAGACGGAAAAGAGGAAAAATTATGAGCACAACAAGATTATTTGATCAGGATGCGTACCTGGGTGAATTTGAGGCAACCGTAGAACGGAGCGTCTGCGAGGGCGGCATGTACCGCGTGCTGCTGGATCAGACCGCATTTTTTCCGGAGGGCGGCGGCCAGCCGGCAGATGAGGGAACACTGGATGGAATTTTTGTAACGGATGTACAGGAAATCGACGGCGAAATCTGGCATACCGTGGAAGCACCGCTCGAGCCGGGCAAAACGGTAGTTGGAAAACTTGACTTGAAAACGTTTTTCCAATATGCAGAATCATTGCGGAGAGCATATCGTGTCAGGTATCGTGCATCGGATTTACGGTTTCAACAACGTTGGATTCCATATGGGAAGTGATGTCATTACCGTTGATTTTGACGGCGTTCTGACCGAGGAGCAGCTCTACGATGTGGAGCAGGAGGCAAACGAAGCCGTGCTTCGAAATGTTCCGGTTACGATCAGTTATCCGTCAAAGGAAGAGCTGGAAACCATGGATTACCGGAGCAAAAAAGAGATCGAGGGCCAGGTGCGGATTGTGACGATCGAAGGCTGCGACAGATGTGCGTGCTGCGGAACCCACGTTGCAAAAACAGGGGAAATCCGTCTGATCAAAATCTTAAGTGCCCAGAAATACAAAGGCGGCGTCCGCGTGACCATGCTTTCCGGTGAAAAAGCGTATGCGGATTACTGCTTAAAACACATCAATACCCTCGGCATTGCACGTTTACTTTCTGTAAAACCGGAAGAAGCCGGGGATGCTGTCGTACGGCTGAAACAGAAAAATATTGAGATGAAAAAAGAAATCAAACAGCTCAAAAAAGAACTGTATGCACTGCAGGGAGCACCGGAGAGAAAATAATGGCAAAAGAAAAAGAAATCAAAACAAATGCAATGCGGATTCTGGACCGCCAGAAAATCAAATACGAAGTTCTTCAATATGAATGCGATGAATTTATCGACGGGCTTCACACAGCAGAGAAAACCGGCGCGCCGGTCGAGCAGTCATTTAAAACGCTTGTGGCACAGGGAAAAAGCAAGCAGTATTATGTGCTGGTGCTTCCGATCGCAGAGGAAGTGGATCTGAAAAAAGCGGCGAAAGCGGTGGGGGAGAAATCCATCGAGATGATCCATGTCAAAGATATCACTGCAGTCAGCGGATACGTCCGCGGCGGATGCAGCCCGATCGGAATGAAAAAACAGTATCCGACCGTGATTCAGGAAT
>ENA-OQAS01000847-OQAS01000847.1-human-gut-metagenome-genome-assembly--contig:-NODE-847-length-15365-cov-2.759417_pt1 | contig 15365 bp, 31 predicted proteins | sample MGYA00242733_ERZ504523 | MGnify/ENA primary metagenome ERZ504523 (study PRJEB26092, sample SAMD00036239) | human gut metagenome | host: Homo sapiens | study: EMG produced TPA metagenomics assembly of... | reverse complement strand
GAGGTTCCATATAAATGGCAAAGAAATATAGCAGATCTCAGTACAAAAAAGAGAGAAATGCAATAAAGATACTAGACCAAAGCTACATTAAGAAACGCTAGAGTTTCTACAACAAAAGCAGCTTTTGTATTAGATGCGATCAGAGGAAAAGACGTAGAAACAGCACTTGGAATTTTACTTTACAATCCAAGATATGCTTCAACATTAATTGAAAAATTATTAAAATCTGCAATCGCTAATGCAGAAAACAATAACGGAATGGACCCAGAAAACCTTTACATTGCAGAATGTTATGCAAATAAAGGACCTACAATGAAGAGAATTAAACCTAGAGCACAGGGTAGAGCTTACAGAATCGAACATAGAATGAGCCACATCACATTAGTGCTTGATGAAAGATAGATAGAAGGAGGCAAACATGGGACAGAAAGTTAATCCTCATGGTCTGAGAGTCGGAATTATTAAAGATTGGGATTCTAGATGGTATGCAGAAGACGCTTTTGCAGATAACCTTGTAGAAGACGATAAAATCAGAAAATATGTAAAGAAAAGATTATACAATGCTGGAATTTCTAAGATCGAGATCGAAAGAGCTTCCGACAGAGTAAAATTAATCGTATATACAGCAAAACCTGGAGTAGTAATCGGTAAAGGTGGATCTTCCATCGAAGAACTGAAAAAAGATCTTCAGAAAATGACAGACAAAAAATTACTGATCGATGTTAAAGAAGTAAAAAGACCAGACAAAGATGCTCAGTTAGTTGCAGAGAATATTGCACAGCAGCTTGAAAATCGTATTTCTTTCAGACGTGCAATGAAATCTTGCATGCAGCGTACAATGAGATCTGGAGCTCTTGGAATCAAAACATCCGTTTCTGGACGTTTAGGTGGAGCAGATATGGCACGTACAGAATTCTACAGCGAGGGAACAATTCCTCTACAGACACTTCGTGCTAACATTGATTATGGATTTGCAGAAGCAGATACAACATATGGTAAGTCGGAGTAAAAACATGGATTTACCATGGTGAAGTACTTCCATCAAAAAAGGAAGGGGGAAATAAATAATGTTAATGCCAAAAAGAGTAAAACGTCGTAAACAGTTCCGTGGAAGCATGCGCGGAAAAGCATTACGCGGTAATAAGATCACTTACGGTGAGTACGGTATTGTAGCTACAGAGCAGCATGGATCACAGCAAACCAGATCGAAGCAGCCCGTGTTGCTATGACTCGTTACATCAAACGTGGTGGTAAAGTTTGGATCAAAATTTTCCCTGACAAACCAGTAACAGCTCAGCCAGCTGAAACTCGAATGGGTAAAGGTAAAGGTAACTTAGAATATTGGGTAGCAGTTGTAAAACCAGGACGTGTAATGTTCGAAATTTCTGGTGTAAGCGAAGAAATTGCAAAAGAAGCATTAGTCTTGCAGTACACAAATTACCAATCAAGTGTAAGATTGTTTCTCGTGAAGCTTTAGAAGGCGGTGACAACAGTGAAAACTAAAGATTTTGTAAAAGAATTAAATAATAAGTCAGTAGACGAATTAAATAATGAGCTAGTAGCTGCGAAAAAGGAATTATTCAACTTAAGATTCCAGAATGCAACAAACCAACTTGAGAATACAAGCAGAATTAAAGAAGTTAGAAGAAATATTGCACGTATTCAGGGTGCAATTACAGCAAAAGCAAACGCTTAGTAATCATTTCGAAAGGAGGAATTTGTTGTGGAAAGAAATTTAAGAAAAACCCGTGTAGGGAAAGTCGTTAGTGATAAAATGGATAAAACAATCGTAGTTGCAATCGAAGACAACGTAAAACATCCTTTATATAAAAAGATCGTTAAAAGAACTTACAAATTAAAAGCTCATGACGAAAATAACGAATGTAACATTGGAGATAGAGTAAAGGTTATGGAGACAAGACCTCTTTCAAAAGATAAGAGATGGAGACTTGTTGAAATTATCGAAAAAGCAAAATAATTTTACTTGGTTGGAAAGGAGAATAAAGGCATGATTCAGCAGGAGTCAAGACTTAGAGTAGCCGACAACACAGGAGCAAAAGAAATCCTTTGCATTCGTGTGTTAGGAGGATCTACAAGAAGATATGCTAACATCGGTGATGTTATTGTTGCTACAGTCAAAGATGCAACACCAGGCGGCGTTGTAAAAAAAGGTGACGTAGTCAGAGCAGTTGTTGTTCGTACAAAGAAAGGTGCCCGTCGTAAAGATGGTTCTTATATCAAATTTGACGAAAATGCTGCTGTAATTATTAAAGATGATATGAATCCAAGAGGAACTCGTATCTTCGGACCAGTGGCAAGAGAGCTTAGAGACAAGAAATTCATGAAGATTGTTTCATTAGCACCAGAAGTATTATAAGGAGGAAACACTGTGTCAGCAATTAAAATTAAAAAAGGCGATCTAGTTAAAGTTATCGCTGGTAAAGATAAAGACAAAGAAGGAAAAGTAATTGCTGTTGATCATAAAAAAGGTACTGTAACAGTTGAAGGTGCCAACATGATCACAAAGCATACTAAACCTAGTCCTGCAAACCAGCAGGGTGGTATCGTAAGCCAGGAAGGCCCAATGGATGTTTCCAATGTAATGTTAGTGCACAATGGAAAAACAACAAAAATTGGATATAAAGTAGTTGACGGTAAAAAAGTTCGTGTTGCACGTGCAACAGGCGAAGTCATTGACTAATTAAGAGAGGAGGTTTACGCAAGTGAGTAGATTACATGAACAGTATAGCAATCAGATCAAAGATGCTATGATGAAGAAATTCGAATACAGCAATATTATGCAGGTACCAAAACTCGAGAAGATCGTAATCAACATGGGTGTTGGTGAAGCAAAAGAAAATAAAAAAGTTTTAGAATCTGCAGTAGCTGATCTTGAAAAGATCGCTGGACAGAAAGCAGTCGTAACAAGAGCAAAGAAATCTGTTGCGAACTTCAAATTAAGAGAAGGTATGCCTATCGGATGCAAAGTTACATTACGTGGTGAAAGAATGTATGAATTCGCTGATCGTTTAATTAACTTAGCATTACCTCGAGTACGTGACTTCAGAGGAGTTAACCAGAACTCTTTCGATGGAAGAGGTAACTATGCATTAGGTATTAAAGAACAGTTAATTTTCCCAGAAATCGAATACGATAAAGTAGACAAAGTAAGAGGAATGGACATCATCTTCGTTACAACAGCGAACACTGATGAAGAAGCTCGTGAATTATTAACTTTATTTGGTATGCCGTTTAAGAAATAGTTAGGAGGGTTCCCATGGCTAAGAAGTCAATGGTTGCAAAACAGAAAAGAAAAGCAAAATTCTCAACAAGAGAATATAGCCGTTGCAGAATCTGCGGACGTCCACATGCATATTTAAGAAAATATGGTATCTGCAGAGTTTGCTTCCGTGAATTAGCATATAAAGGACAGATTCCAGGTGTCAAGAAGGCAAGCTGGTAAGATTAAGGAAGGAGGAACACGAAAATGACAATGAGCGATCCTATTGCAGATATGCTTACAAGAATCCGTAATGCAAATACTGCGAAACATGATACAGTAGAAATTCCTGCTTCTAAGATGAAGACAGCGATTGCAGAAATCTTATTAAAAGAAGGTTTTATCAAAGCATATGACATCAAAGAAGAAGGTTCTTTCAGCACAATCGTAATCACATTAAAATATGGTGCTGATAAAAATGAAAAAATCATTACAGGACTTAAGAGAATCTCTAAACCAGGGCTTAGAGTATACGCAGGGGCTGAAGAGCTTCCTAAAGTATTAGGAGGACTTGGTATTGCGATCATCTCTACAAACAAAGGACTGTTAACAGATAAAGAAGCAAGAAAACAGAACGTGGGTGGAGAAGTGTTAGCTTTTGTATGGTAAGATTTACTGTACATTAACCAGCATTCACTATTCTGAAAACAGAAGGGACACACCCTTGTCCCTTCCGACAATTTAAGGAGGTAACCTATGTCTCGTATAGGTAGATTACCAATCGATATCCCTGCAGGAGTAGAGGTAAAGATTGAAGAAGGAAACAAAGTGACTGTAAAAGGTCCTAAAGGAACATTAGAAAAATGTTTACCAGTAGAAATGACAATCAAACAGGAAGATAATCAGGTTGTCGTAACAAGACCAAATGACTTAAAGAAAATGAAATCTTTACATGGTCTTACAAGATCTTTGATCGCAAACATGATCACAGGTGTATCTGAAGGATACGAAAAGAAGCTTGAAATCAACGGTGTTGGTTACAGAGCACAGAAAAAGGAAAGAAATCACTTCAACCTTGTTCTCTCATCCGTAGTTATGACTGATCCAGAAGGAATCGAAACAGAGATGGACGGACAGAACATTATTATCGTTAAAGGTATCGACAAAGAAAAAGTTGGCCAGTACGCAGCTGAAATCAGAGAACTTAGAAAACCAGAACCTTACAAAGGTAAAGGTATTAAGTATGCTGATGAAGTTATCAGACGTAAAGTTGGAAAAACTGGGGCTAAATAAAGGAGTGATATAGGATGATTAGAAAAGAATCAAGAAGCAAGATTCGTGCGAAAAAACACTACAAGCTTCGTAATCGAATCAATGGAACAAGCGAAAGACCTCGCTTAAGTGTATTTAGAAGTAATGATCATATGTACGCTCAGATTATTGACGACACTGTTGGAAATACATTAGTATCTGCTTCAACAACTCAGAAAGACGTAAAGGCAGAACTGGAAAAAACAAATGATGTTGCCGCAGCTAGCTACTTAGGTAAAGTAATCGCTGAAAGAGCTTTAGCAAAAGGTATCACAGAAGTTGTCTTTGACAGAGGCGGATTTATTTATCATGGTAAAATTGAAGCATTAGCAGATGCAGCTCGTGAAGCTGGTCTGAAATTCTAATAGGAGGAAGTCAAATGAAGCATACACTTATTGACCCTAGTCAGTTAGAGCTGGAAGAAAGAGTTGTATCCATCAAACGTGTTACTAAAGTAGTAAAAGGTGGACGTAACATGAGATTTGCAGCACTGGTTGTAGTAGGGGATAAAAATGGTCATGTTGGTGCTGGATTAGGAAAAGCAGCTGAAATTCCAGAAGCGATCCGCAAAGGAAAAGAAGCAGCTATGAAGAGCCTTGTTGAAGTACCAATCGATGAAAAAGGAACAACACCACACGACTTTACAGGAAACTTCGGTGGAGCATCTGTATTATTAAAAACATCTCCAGAAGGTACTGGTATCATCGCTGGTGGACCTTCCCGTATCGTTCTGGAACTTGCAGGATATAAAAACATCCGTTCAAAATCTTTAGGTTCTAACAACAAACAGAACGTTGTATTAGCAACAATCGAAGGATTAAAGAACTTAAAAACTCCAGAGCAGGTAGCAAAACTACGTGGAAAATCAGTAGAAGAGCTCTTAGGATAGGAGGAATTTTGAAATGGCAGATAAATTAAAAATCACATTAGTAAAATCTACAATTGGTGCAATTCCAAAGCACAAAAAAAACTGTTGAAGCATTAGGTCTTAAAAAACTTCACAAAACAGTTGAGCTGCCTGATAACGCAGCAACACGTGGAATGATTCACCAGGTGAAACATTTAGTTAAAGTAGAAGAAATCTAATAATATTCGGCAAGGAGGTGTAACGGAATGGAATTATCAAACTTACGCCCTGCAGAAGGATCTAAACATAGCGACGCTTTCAGAAGAGGTCGTGGACATGGTTCAGGAAATGGAAAAACTGCAGGTAAAGGACATAAAGGACAGAAAGCTCGTTCAGGTGGTGGAGTAAGACCTGGATTCGAAGGTGGACAGATGCCTTTATACAGACGTATTCCTAAGAGAGGTTTCAAATGCAGAAACTCTAAGGAAATCGTTGGTATCAACCTTTCAGCTTTAGAAAGATTTGAAGACGGAGCAGAAGTATCTGTAGAAGCTTTAATCGAAGCAGGAATCGTTAAAAATCCTAGAGATGGAGTTAAAATCTTAGGAAACGGTGAATTAACAAAGAAATTAAATGTAAAAGCAAATGCATTTAGTGCTAGTGCTAAAGAGAAGATCGAAGCACTTGGAGGAAAAGCTGAGGTGATCTAGTATGTCAAACGCTGTTGTCAGCGCTTTTAAAAACAAGCAATTAAGAAAGAAGCTATTATTTACGACACTAATTCTTATTGTTGTACGTTTTGGATCACAACTACCAATCCGGAAATCGATAGTGACAGATCAGTGCCTATTTAAAGAGTACATTAGGCGATTCGTTCAGCCTATTGAACTCTTTTACCGGAGGCTCCTTCATGCAGATGTCAGTATTTGCATTAAGTGTAACTCCGTATATCACATCTTCCATCATCATGCAGCTGATGACGATCGTTATTCCAGCTCTTGAAGAGATGCAGAAAGATGGAGAAGACGGAAGAAAAAGAATGGCAAAGATTACAAGATATGTAACGGTTGTACTTGCGATCATCGAAGGCGCAGGACTTGCGATCGGATTTGCCAATCAAGGTGCATTAGGTACCGATTATACAACGTTTACCATTGTTACAATGATCATTGCTTTAACCGCAGGTGCAGTTCTGGTTATGTGGCTTGGAGAACGTATTACAGAGAGTGGAATTGGAAATGGTATTTCCATTATCCTGCTCGTAAACATTGTATCCGGAATGCCGGGAGATTTTACTTCTCTTTATAATCAGTTTATGAAGGGAAAACAGATCGGGCCAGCTCTGATCGCAGGATGTGTGATCGTAGGAGTTGTTCTGGCAGTTGTCGTATTCGTTATCGTTTTATCAGATGCGGAAAGACATATCCCAGTACAGTATTCTAAGAAGATGCAGGGAAGAAAACTTGTTGGTGGACAGCAGAGTAAGATTCCGCTGAAAGTTAACACAGCAGGTGTAATCCCAATTATCTTTGCATCATCCATTATGCAGTTCCCAATCATGCTGCAGAATGTCTTAAAATACGAGAATAACGGATTCATTGGAAAAGCATTAACAAGTTTGAACTCATCTACCTGGTTTGATGCATCCCATCCAAAAAGATCGATCGGTTTATTGATCTATATTGTTTTAGTAGTACTGTTTGCTTATTTCTATACATCGATTACATTTAATCCATTAGAGATTTCAAACAATATGAAGAAACAGGGTGGATTTATCCCAGGAATCCGACCGGGAAAACCTACAGTAGATTATTTGAATAAAATATTAAAATATATTATATTTATAGGTGCTGCAGGACTAACGATCGTGGCAGTTGTTCCATTCTTCTTTAATGGAGTATTTGGAGCAAGCGTTTCATTTGGAGGAACATCTATCATCATCGTAGTAGGTGTTATCCTTGAGACGATCAAGCAGATCCAGTCACAGTTGTTAGTACAGAACTATTCTGGTTTTTTGAGTGAGTAACTATAAGAAAAGCTGTAGTGACAACTACAGCTTTTGTGCTTATATGGAATGTTTTTATATAAGCACAAAAGCCCAATGGCATTAAAAACGATGGTATGGAAACAAATTGTATGGTAACTAGAAATAAAAGAGAGACAAAAGGAGGATTTGTCATGAAAATTATTATGTTAGGAGCTCCAGGTGCTGGAAAAGGTACTCAGGCAAAACAGATTGCACAGGCGTACGATATTCCACACATCTCAACAGGTGATATTTTCAGAGCAAATATTAAAGAAGGAACAGAGCTTGGAAAGAAAGCACAGGAATACATGGACAAAGGACTGTTAGTTCCAGACGAACTTGTATGCGATCTTGTTGTTGACCGTATCCACAAAGATGATTGTGAAAAAGGGTATATTTTAGATGGATTTCCAAGAACGATTCCACAAGCAAATGCATTAGATGAAGCACTTGCAAAAGACGGTGAGAAGATTGAATTTGCAATTGATATCGAAGTTCCAGATGAAAATATCATCAACAGAATGTCAGGAAGAAGATCCTGCAAAGACTGTGGAGCAATCTTCCATGTTCAGTATAATCCTCCAAAGAAAGAAAACTGCTGCGACGTATGTGGTGGAGAATTAATTCTTCGCGATGACGACAAAGCAGAAACTGTAAAAAAACGTCTGGATGTTTATCATGAACAGACAGCTCCACTGATCGCACACTATAAAGAAGCAGGAAGCTTACACGAGATCGATGGAACACAGGATATCAAAGTTGTTTTTGAAGAAATTAAATCTATTTTAGGATAAGAGGCAGACCATGGCAGTTACGATCAAATCAAAAAAAGAAATCGAACTTATGCGAGAAGCCGGTAAAATGTTAGAAGAGGTTCACAACAAGTTAGCTGATTTTGTAAAACCAGGAATTTCTACATTAGAGATCGACCAGTTTGGAGAGAAAGCGATCAGAGATCTTGGATGTGTACCAAACTTCTTAAACTATAATGGATATCCGGCATCCATCTGTGTATCTGTCAATGACGAAGTCGTACATGGTATTCCAAGCAAAGACCGGATTTTACAGGATGGAGACATTGTAAGTCTGGATGCAGGACTGATCCATGAAGGATATCATTCCGATGCAGCAAGAACACATGCGGTCGGAAATATTTCGAAGAAGCAAAGAGACTGATCGAAGTAACAAAGCAAAGTTTCTTTGAAGGAATCAAACTTGCAGTTCCAGGAAATCATTTGTTTGACATATCTGAAGCAATTCAGAAATATGTAGAAAGTAATGGTTATTCTGTAGTCAGAGATTTAGTGGGACATGGAATTGGAACACATCTTCATGAAGATCCACAGATTCCGAACTTCAAACAGAGAAGAAAAGGAATGAAATTAAGACCAGGAATGACGCTTGCCATTGAACCAATGGTAAATGAAGGTAGTTATGATGTTGTCTGGCTGGATGATGACTGGACAGTTGTTACTGAAGACGGAAGTCTGGCTGCACATTATGAAAACACGATCGTCATCACAGAAGATGGTTGTGAAATATTGACTTTGTCTGAATAGGAGGAATAAAATGGCAAAATCAGAAGCAATTGAAGTTGAAGGAGTAGTGTTAGAAAAGTTACCAAACGCTATGTTCAAGGTAGAAATCGAAGGTGGACACGTAATTTTAGCTCACATCAGTGGAAGCTTAGAATGAATTACATCAAGATTTTACCAGGTGACAAAGTAACACTGGCATTATCACCATATGATTTATCAAAAGGAAGAATTATTTGGAGAGACAAATAAATTATTTGGAAAGATAAATAAATTTAGAAAAAGTCTTGAAATATTCAGAATATGATGATATAATCATACCCGAACGTTTTTTGAAAGGAGATATTCAAGTGAAGGTTAGAGCATCTGTAAACCAATTTGCGAAAAATGCAAGGTTATCAAGAGAAAAGGATCTGTCAGAGTAATCTGTGAGAATCCAAAACACAAACAGAGACAGGGATAATTACGACGTTCGATAAGAATATCGCAATAATCCTTGGTTTGTTGTGTATTCACCTATTTACTGCAAGAACAGTTTAGAGGTGTATTTTGTGATGTGTAGAGATACACTCGCATAATTTAGGCGGCTGCAGTATGAGTACAGGTACGCTCATACTGATTATTTATAGATAGAAAGATAATTTGAGGAAGAGACATATATATCATTTCACCGTACTGCGGATATATGGATTGCCCTTAATAGACAAGTAATTATTTATTTTGGAGGAAAGAAAAACATGGCTCGTATTTCAGGTGTTGATTTACCAAGAGAAAAGCGTGTAGAGATTGGTCTTACTTATATTTATGGAATCGGTCTTTCAAGCGCAAAACGTATTTTGGCAGAGGCAAATGTTGATCCTGATACTCGTGTACGCGACTTAACTGATGATGAAGTTAAAAGAATCAGTGCAGTTATCAACGATACACAGGTTGTAGAAGGTGATTTAAGAAGAGAAATCGCTCTTAACATTAAGAGATTAAAAGAAATTGGATGCTACAGAGGAAAACGTCATAGACAGGGACTTCCTTGCCGTGGACAGAAAACAAAAACTAACGCAAGAACACGTAAAGGTCCTAAGAAAACAGTAGCTAACAAGAAGAAATAATAAACACTAAATTTGTAGTGTTATGACACACCCGGCTGTATGGACAGTCAGGAATAGCATAAGATTTGCAGTATAGGCAATCTTTTTGGAATTGAAATGAAGAAAGAAAGGTATACGTAATTATGGCTAAAGTTACAAAGAAAAGTGCAAAAAAACGTGTAAAGAAGAATGTACAGCACGGACAGGCACATATTCAGTCATCTTTTAATAATACAATCGTTACATTAACAGATGCACAGGGAAATGCTCTTTCTTGGGCAAGTGCAGGTGGATTAGGATTCAGAGGATCCAAAAAATCTACACCATATGCAGCTCAGATGGCAGCTGAAACTGCAACAAAAGCAGCATTAGTGCATGGATTAAAATCAGTAGATGTAATGGTTAAAGGTCCAGGATCAGGAAGAGAAGCAGCAATCCGTGCTTTATCAGCAGCAGGATTAGAAGTTACAAGCATCAGCGATGTAACACCTGTTCCACATAATGGATGTCGCCCACCAAAACGTAGAAGAGTCTAATTTAGGAGGATAATTAAAGATGGCAGTAGATAGAACTCCAGTCTTAAAGAGATGTAGATCCTTAGGTTTAGATCCTGTCTTTTTAGGAATTGATAAAAAATCAAACAGAAGTTTAAATAGAGCAAACAGAAAGAAAAGTGAATACGGACTTCAGCTTTGCGAAAAACAGAAAGCTAAATTCATCTATGGTGTATTAGAAAAACCTTTCCGTAACTACTATGCAAAAGCAGAAAGAATGAAAGGTCAGACTGGTACAAACCTGATGACATTATTAGAGCTTCGTTTAGATAACGTATTATTCCGTTTAGGATACGGAAGAACAAGAAAAGAATGCAGACAGATCGTTGACCATAAACATGTATTAGTTAATGGAAAACAGGTTAACATTCCTTCTTACCAGGTTAAAGCTGGGGACGTTATCGAAATCAAAGAAAAACATAGAACATCTCCAAGATACAAAGAGATCTTAGAAGTAACAGAAGGAAGAATGATTCCTTCATGGTTAGAAGCAGATCATGATAACTTTACAGGAACTGTAAAAGAACTTCCATCAAGAGATGAGATCGACGTACCAGTAACGAAACATTAATCGTCGAGTTATATTCTAAATAATAACCCTCAAGTTAAACCTAAGCCAAAAGGAGGGCACGTATGTTTGAATTTGAAAAACCAAATATTGAGATTAATGAGATTTCAGAAGATAACCGTTTTGGACGCTTTGTTGTGGAACCTTTGGAAAGAGGTTATGGTACAACTTTAGGTAATTCCTTAAGACGTATCATGCTTTCTTCTCTGCCAGGTGCAGCAGTAAGTTCAGTAAAGATCAAAGGTGTTCTGCATGAGTTCAGTTCCATCCCAGGGGTTAAAGAAGATGTACCTGAGATCATCATGAATATCAAATCTCTGGCAATTAAAAACAACAGCTCATCCGCTGAAACAAAGCAGGCTTATATTGAGTTTTCAGGAAAGGGTGTAGTAACTGCCGGAGATATTAAAGCGGACAGTGATATCGAAATCTTAAATCCAGAGCTTGTGATCGCAACATTAAGTGATGACAGCAGCAAACTGGATATGGAGCTTACAATCACAAACGGACGCGGATATGTAGGCGCAGACAAAGCAGACAAAGAAGGAAAAGCAATCGATGAGATCGCAGTTGATGCGATTTACACACCAGTTGAGCGTGTAAACTTAAAGGTTGAGAATACTCGTGTAGGTCAGATCACAGATTATGACAAATTAACATTAGATGTATTCACAAACGGAACACTAACACCAGATGAGTCTGTAAGTTTAGCAGCGAAAGTATTATGCGAGCACTTAAACTTATTTGTAGATCTTTCTGAGAATGCCAAGACAGCAGAAGTTATGGTAGAAAAAGAAGATGACGAGAAAGAAAAAGTTCTTGAATGAGTATTGATGAATTAGAATTATCTGTTCGTTCATACAATTGCTTAAAGAGAGCTGGCATCAATACAGTAGAAGAATTAACTAATAAGACTTCAGAAGATATGATGAAAGTTCGTAACTTAGGACGTAAATCGTTAGAAGAAGTTTTAGCTAAGTTAAGTGAATTAGGATTATCCCTAAGTTCAGGAGAAGAATAGAAACCAGACCCGCCTAGGCTGAAGGCATAAGTAAGCAAGGCGAAAAAAACACAGGAGGTCATTATAATGGCAAAATACAGAAAATTAGGAAGAACAGCTTCCCAGAGAAAAGCACTGATCCGTGCAGAAGTAACAAATCTGTTACATCATGGAAAAATCGTTACAACTGAAGCAAAAGCAAAAGAAATCCGCAAGGTAGCTGAGAAACTGATCGCTTTAGCTGTAAAAGAAAAAGACAACTTTGAAACAGTTACAGTTGACGCTAAAGTTGCTAAGAAAGATGAAAACGGAAAACGCGTGAAAGAAGTTGTAGATGGTAAGAAAGTTACTGTTTATGAAACAGTTCAGAAAGAAATCAAAAAAGATTTACCATCCCGCTTACATGCAAGAAGACAGATGTTAAAGGTATTATATCCTGTAACAGAAGTTCCTACAGAAGCAGCTGGTAAGAAAGCTAATACAAAGAAAGTTGATTTAACAGCTAAGTTATTCGACGAGTATGCACCAAAATATGCTGAACGTAACGGTGGTTACACAAGAATCGTTAAGATTGCTCAGCGTAAAGGTGATGCAGCATTAAAAGTAGTACTTGAATTAGTTTAATCAACAGTTCAATACTGACTATATTATTTAAATTCCAAATCGACAACAACAAAGAGGTCTTATTCCGGAACAACTGGGATAAGACTTTTCTTTTTTTATGGGAAATAGTATACTATCCTTATTACGGATCAGATAGGAGAATATTATGTCCATATTGAAAATAAAAGACTTAGTTCACAAATATGTGACCTATGGAGATACAGAAGAAGACAAGCAAGAGATTGCAGCAATCAATCATATTGATATCAATGTTGAGAAAGGTGAATTTGTAGCAATCCTTGGAAAGAATGGTTCCGGAAAATCATCGCTTGCGAAGCACATCAATGGACTTTTGATGCCGACAGAAGGCACAGTATATATCAAAGGAATGGATACAAAAGATGAAAGTACCCTCTTAAAAGTCAGACAGAGTGCAGGAATCGTATTTCAGAATCCAGATAACCAGATCGTAGGAACAACGGTAGAAGAAGACACAGCTTTCGGTCCAGAAAACCTCGGAATAGCTTCCAAAGATATCTGGACAAGGATCACAGCGCTCTTACAGGTGTGGGAATGATCGCATATAAAGAAGCAAGTCCCAATCATCTTTCTGGCGGACAGAAACAGAGAGTAGCGATCGCAGGATCATGGCAATGGAACCAGAATGTATCGTATTAGACGAACCAACAGCCATGCTAGATCCAGAAGGCCGCAGACATGTTTTATCTCTTGTGAAAGCATTGAATAAAGAAAAGAATATTACGATCCTTATGGTAACACATCATATGGAAGAAGTAATCTTAGCAGATCGTATCATCGTGATGGATCAAGGAAAGATCGTCATGGATGGAAAACCAAAAGAGATCTTTTCAAGAGTTGATGAGATGAAAACATTAGGTCTGGAAGTTCCGTACGCAACAGAACTTGCATGGGAACTAAAAAAAGAAGGTGTTAACTTGTCAGATACGATAACAACAAAGGAAGAGCTGGTGGAGGAATTATGTCAATTCGTTTAGAACATGTAAGTTACGCATATGAAGATAATTCTAGCAAGAAGAATTACGCATTAAAAGATATAAACTTAGAAATAAAAAAAGAAGAATTCATTGCAGTGATCGGACACACAGGTTCTGGAAAATCAACATTGATCCAGCATTTAAATGGATTGATCAAACCAACGTCTGGAACAATATATTTCGATGATGAAGATATATATTCAGAAGGATACCCATTACGAGAATTACGTGGAAAAGTAGGTATATGTTTCCAGTATCCAGAACATCAGCTATTTGAGACAACGATTTTAGATGATGTATGTTTTGGACCAATGAACTTTGGAAAGACAAAAGAAGAAGCAACAGAGATTGCTGTCAAATGTTTAAAAGATGTTGGATTACCAGAGAAATTATATCAAAAATCGCCATTTGAATTATCTGGCGGACAGAAGCGAAGAGTAGCAATCGCAGGGATTCTTGCAATGGAGCCAGAATATTTTATTTTGGATGAACCAACAGCAGGACTTGATCCGGTCGGAAAAGATCAGATCTTAAATCTGTTAAAGAAACTTCATGAAGAAAAGAAGATCACGATCATTTTGGTATCACACAGTATGGAAGATGTTGCAGATTATGCACAGCGTGTGATCGTTATGAATGGTGGACAGGTCATGTATGAAGGAGATAAAAAAGAAGTATTCTCTCACAAGAAAAGAACTAGAAGAAGCAGGACTTGCTGTACCGTTTTATCGTCAAGTATGTGAAGAACTCGCAGACAGAGGGTTCCCAATCCAGAGGGATTTATTGACATTAGAAGAAACAAAAGAAGCAATTTTAGAAGGACTAAAAGGACTGAGAGGAAAATAAAATGCTCAAGGATATAACAATTGGACAATATTATAAAGAAGACTCTCTGATCCACAGACTCGATCCGAGAGTGAAATTATTTGCAGTCTTGATCTACGTCATTACATTATTTATGCATAAAGCACCTGCAACTTATGTGATGTCACTATTATTTTGATCATAACGATCAAGATTTCAAAGGTACCTGTAAAATATATTTTAAGAGGATTAAAAGCAATTGCAGTGATCTTATTATTTTCTGTAATGATCAATATGTTATTTATTCCAGGAAAACCAGTGATCCAGTTCTGGATCATATCAATTTCTGCAGAAGGGATCAGGACAACTATTTATCTGGGAAGCCGTCTGATCATGCTGGTATTAGGAACGTCTTTACTGACATTTACAACAACACCAAATGAACTGACAGACGGACTAGACAAATCACTGGGATTTTTAAATAAAGTCGGAGTACCAGTACATGAGATTGCTATGATGATGTCAATCGCACTGAGATTTATTCCAATCTTAACAGAAGAATTAGAAAAGATCATGAAAGCCCAGACAGCCAGAGGAATCGACTTTGAATCCGGAGGTCTCTTAAAACGAGTAAAAAGCATGGTTCCAATTATAGTACCACTGTTTGTAGCAGCAATCCGAAGAGCGAATGACCTTGCAATGGCAATGGAATCCCGTTGTTACCATGGCGGTGTTGGAAGAACTAAATTAAAACCATTAAAATACGAGAAAAGAGATAAAATAGCGTATATCGTCC
>ENA-OQAS01000846-OQAS01000846.1-human-gut-metagenome-genome-assembly--contig:-NODE-846-length-15374-cov-8.462058_pt1 | contig 15374 bp, 19 predicted proteins | sample MGYA00242733_ERZ504523 | MGnify/ENA primary metagenome ERZ504523 (study PRJEB26092, sample SAMD00036239) | human gut metagenome | host: Homo sapiens | study: EMG produced TPA metagenomics assembly of... | reverse complement strand
ATTAAAGCTTTTTGCGGAGGTTGTTAAAAGCCACCCTGAGCAAAAGTTAAAGATCTACGGTGCCGGCCAACAGCGTAAAGAACTTGAGAATCTGATTACTCATCTTGCCTTTCCTCAAGCGTTTCGCTTGAAGGCCAAACTCATGATGTCCCATCTGTGCTCTCTGGCGCAATTGGGTTTCTTATGACTTCAGATTATGAGGGGATGCCCAATGCCCTCATGGAGCATGGCCATGGGGTTACCTTGCATAGCCACAGATTGTCCTTGCGGCGGACCTGCTGAGCTTATTGTTGACGGCGAAAATGGATTTCTTATCGCAACTGGCGATGAAGCCGCTCTTTCTGGTCGCATGAATTCAATTGTTGAGAATCATTCGTTGCGTGAGTCTGTCGGCGCAGAAGCTGCGAATGGTATGGGTCGATTTCTTCCTGAAGAGGCGTTTGCTCGATGGGAAGCATATTTTAATCGAATCTATGGGGGCGATGCTTAGTGTGGGAGCTACTTATCGTCCTTTATGCGCTCGCTTCTTTTTTGACGCTTTGGCATGAGAGCTACTCATTGTTTATATCCGAGAGGTTCTCTGTCGGGTCCTTCTGCAAGCTGTGGTTCATTGTTGTGCAGTTTTGTCTTCCATGCTACCTGATGCTAAGGTACTTTTTGTTCGGCGTTCCCGCCAAGTCAAGCTATGCATCTATTAGCTACGACAACTCCGCCTTGGCTTCCGCTTATGTGGTGTTCTTGTTCTCGCTCATTGCCTATTGTGTTCTTGTTGCATCTACTAGAACGAATGGTCTGGCGTTCTCCGCCGCTTCCCCTGATTGGAGTGACGCTGGCGAAGGCTTTACGATGAAACGGATTCGTATAGCCGCCTTTCTCTGTCTTTCGGTCGGCGCCTTATGCTTGTACCTCTGGTCGAGAGCCTATGGTTCAATTTTCGATCTTATCGAGGTCGGTAATGCTGTGCGTGGCGGCTGGAATACCACTCACAATTCCTTTGCTATGTTCAAGCATCCATCTAGGCTCGTTCTCATTTCTTCTTATTTTTACTTCGCGCTGCTTTATTCAAAACGGTCAAAAATTTTCTCCATTGACTCAATTTTGTTGCTTGCATCGGTTTATCTATCGATGCTGTTTCTTTTCGCGAATGACGGGCGACTTTCCATGGCCTTCTACTTCATGGGTTTTTTCCTAGTTGTTCTCTACACGAAGTTGTTTATACAGAAGAAAGCATTTGACTTGAGAGCTGTGCTTCTTGCCGTAGTAATTTGCTTACTTTTGATTGCGGTTATGCTCAATATGGACTCAGTGACTTACTTTATTCGGCATGGCCAATTCCCGAGCGCTGGTGATAAAGATGGTTCTTCGTTTATCGAAGAACTGCTTTTCGATCCCGCAAGCGATCTTACTGTCGTGAGTAATTTCCTCGATGGCAAGCTTTCCTTCATGCTTGTGCACGATTTTGTTTACGGGATCTTCGCTTGGTTTCCCCAATCGCTTAGTCCTTCGTGGGCCCTTCGACTTTGGACTGTCAACACACAGGCTGTTAGTCCTATGTTTACAACTGGAGAGATTCCATGCGGTCTCCTGGCGCAGAGTGTTTACGACTTAGGCGTTATTGGCGTTGTCACTATTCCCTATCTGTATGGGTTGATTCTTCGTTTTACCGACAAAAAATCGTTCCAAATATCGGAAACCCCTTTGTTATGGGCCTTTTCGCCTATCTATTCACTGACCTTCTTAGAGTTGTTTCTTACGCAATGCTCTATGACATCGTCCTCGACTTGTTCCCACTCGCCATAGCGCTCGTCATTTATTTCTTCTCTGGCTTTCTGGTTGACCGCAGGAAAGAGATCTCTTCGTTATTCGGGCCAGGGAAATGCGTCCGAGATGAGTGAGTCTTTGGAATCATTCATCGATGTTAATTTGCTAGGAAAAGGATGTTTATGGATAAGCTGGCCAAAGTGTTTCAAAACCCCTGGTCTCTATACGTCTTTGCATCAGGGCTTGGCTTAACTGATTGGATTCCCGACGAACCACACCTTAAGGCAATGTATAGGGGAACAGTTGGAACAAAGCTTGATCTGGAAAACCCCAAAACGTATAACGAGAAGCTACAGTGGCTCAAGATTCATGACCGCAATCCTCTCTACAACGTCCTTGTCGATAAGTATCGGGTGAAACCTTGGGTCGCTGATCGTATCGGCGAAGAACATGTCACCAAGACCTACGCGATGTGGGAAAAAGCTGAAGATATCGATATTACTGATCTTCCCGACCGGTTCGTCCTCAAGACGAATCATGATAGCGGAGGCGTTGCCATCTGTAGCGACCGAAGCACCTTTGACCTCGATGCTGCGAAAAAGAAATTGGCGAAGCACCTTAAGACCAATTACTTCTGGCGTACCCGAGAGTGGCCATATAAGGATGTCAAGCCATGCATTTTCGCTGAGGAGTATCTTGAGCCTGCTCAGGGAAAGAGCGATCTGACCGATTATAAATTCATGTGCTTTGATGGAAAGGTCCGCTGCGAGTTCACTTGTACTGATCGTTCCGAGGGCGACTTGCGCGTTGATTTCTTCGACACCGAATGGAACCATCTGCCGTTTACCAGACATTATCCCAATGCGGACATTCCTCCGAAAGCACCCGCAAGCTTTAAACAGATGCTTTCTGACGCTGAGCTGCTATCAAAGGAAATTCCGTTCGTTCGAGCAGACTTTTATGAGGTTGCCGGTCAGTATTACTTCGGAGAACTGACGTTCTTCCCCGGAGGCGGTTTTGAGGAGTTCGACCCTTCCTTGTGGGATGAAAGGCTCGGCTCCTGGATTCAACTCCCGAATTGTATCGGGGGGGGGTGCTTCCAAAGTGAATCGACGATACTGTGGGTCCACGGCATTGTGAAACGTGATAGCTCTCCGGCAGACTATAAGGTCAGCTGTTTTAATGGCGTGCCAAAGCTCATCGAAGTTCATCGCGGGCGTTTTTCCAACCATACGTGCGACTATTTCACTCCTAGTTGGGATTCCCTGCCTGATCTCGAATGGGACGACATACCCAAGTCTAATGATAAGATCGCCGCCCCCTCTGGACTCCAGGAGATGCTCAATTTCAGCTCGGTTCTTACTGAGGGGTTCCCAGAGATGCGCGCTGATTGGTATTTGGCAGGGGATAGGCTCGTCTTCGGCGAGCTTACGCTTTTCAGCGATGGCGGTTTCGGTGCTATAGATGATGCCGACGACTCTCTACTTGGTTCCTTTATTGATCTTGACTTAGCTTTTGGGAAAAAATGATTGAAGGAAGATGACTGACGAATTAAGTAAAAAGGCTTCTTCGGCTACCAAATGGTCCCTTGTGACCGAGGTGGTCGTTAAGCTCATATCGCCGCTCACTCAGATGCTTTAGCGCATATTTTAATGCCGGAGCTTTCGGGGTTGTCGCGACTGTCACGATGGTGACGAGCTTCGCCGACATGCTCTCCGACGCTGGCTTCCAGAAATACCTCATTCAGCATGAGTTCGAGGACAAAGGCCATCTCTATCGCAGCGCAAACGTCGCCTTTATAACGAACTTGGGCGTCTCGCTCACACTTTGGATTCTCGTCGGGATCTTCAATGAGCCTCTCGCGGCTCTCGTTGGCAACGACGGGCTCGGGATCGTGCTCATCGTCGCCTGCGCCTCCCTTCCCATCACAGCCCTGAGTAGCATCCAACTGGCTCTGTTCCACAGGACGTTCGCCTTTAAGGATCTCTTTGTAGTTCGCGTCGCAGTGGCTCTTGTTCCCCTTGTCGTTACAATCCCCTTGGCGCTTTTGGGCTTCGACTTCTGGTCGCTTGTGATCGGGACGATTGTCGGTAACCTGGTGAATGCGCTTGTCCTTACTCTCAAGTCCGACTGGAAGCCATCGCTTTTCTATTCCCTCGCCGAGCTGAGGGAGATGATTTCGTTCAGCGCGTGGACGCTCCTCGAGCAGTTCTCCATCTGGCTCACTTCCTGGATGGGCACGTTTATCATCGGCTCACTGTTGACCTCGTATTACCTCGGCCTGTATAAGACCTCGATTTCCATGGTCAATACCGGCATGGGAATCATCACGAGTGCGACCACCCCCGTGCTTTTCGCCGAGCTTTCCCGAAGGCAGGGTGACAACGAGTCGTTCCAGTCTGCTTCTTCCGCATGCAGGAGAAGGTTGCTCTGTTCGTTGTGCCGCTCGGTTTCGGGATATTCCTCTACCGCGACTTTGTGACCGCGCTTGTGCTCGGGCCGCAGTGGTCCGATGGGTCCCTTATGTTTGGTCTGTGGGCTCTGAGCAGCGCCGTCGTGATCCCGGTTGGCTACTATGCGAGCGAGGTTTTCAGGGCGAAGGGCAGGCCCAAGCTTTCTTTTGCCTCCCAAGTCGCCTACCTTCTGATCATGGCGCCTGTCACGTACTTTGCGGCGACACTGGATTTCGAGTCCTTTGCTCTGTGTAGCTCGCTTTTACGCCTCATTGCTATTGGTATCGATGTCTTCATCCTCAAAGCCTTCATCAAATTCCCCGTAGCAAGATGATTGCCTGCTTGTTGCCCATCTTCATTTGCTCCGCCGTGATGATTGCCGCAGGCTGGATTCTTGCCGACTTCGGTGTCCCGACCATCGCGGGGATATTCGCTTGTGTTGTCGTTTACGCCCTGTGCTGCGAGGTCTTCCCGTCGACCCGCGCACAACTCAATGGGCTTCTTTCGAGAATCACGAGATAAGAAAGGTATTGCCTCATGTTTGAGAAACGGAACCGGGGGGAGTCCAGATTGGTTGCGATATGGGGAAGGCACTTCTCCTCTGACGAATCATGCGCTCAGATTTCTTTGGGTCTTCCGAAAGGCCCAACGCTCCTCCAATCCTATCTGGAGGATGATGCTGCAGCATATTCGTGAAAGGTATGGGCTCGAGATATCCCACTTAACCGATATCGGACCGGGCCTCTACCTTGGCCACGCCTACAACATCACGGTGAACCCGGCTGCTGTCATCGGCTCGAATTGCAACTTGCATAAGGCGTGAACATCGGCCAAGAGAACCGCGGGAAACGCAAAGGAGCCCCGGTTATAGGGAATTGCGTCTGGATAGCGTCAACGCGACCTTGGTCGGCAGACTTTCGGTGGGAAACGATGTCCTTATTGCCCCTGGGGCGTACGTGAACTGCGATGTTTCTAGCCACTCGATTGTGCTAGGCAATCCCTGTCGTGTAATTCCGAGAAATAACGCTACAGAAGGATATATCAACCGTAAGGTGCAAATTTAGAACTCAAACCTGCCTAATGAAAGAGAGTGTATATGAAAACTAGAAAAGTTCTCGTCACCGGAGCCGCCGGCTTTATCGGCGCGTTCCTCGTCAAGAAGCTGCTCGAGGAATTTGACGACGTTATTGTCGGCCTGGACAACCTCAACAGCTACTACGACCCCGGCATCAAGGACGCGCGTCTGCGCATGCTGGCCGAGGCCGACACAGACGGCCGCTTCACCTTCGTGCGCGGCGATCTGTGCGACGCCGCCTCATCGAGCGCCTGTTCGCCGAGAACAGCTTCGACGTCGTGGTGAACCTCGCCGCCCAGGCGGGCGTGCGTTACTCCATCGAGAACCCACGCGCCTATCTGGAGAGCAACCTCGTGGCTTCTTCAACGTGCTCGAGGCCTGCCGCCACCACCCGGTGAAGCACCTGTCTACGCCAGCTCCAGCTCGGTCTACGGCGGCAACAGGAAGGTTCCGTTCTCCGAGGAGGACCGAGTCGACTCGCCGGTGTCGCTCTACGCCGCCACCAAGAAGTCCAACGAGCTCATGGCGGCCGCTACTCAAAGCTCTACTCCATCCCTGCCACCGGCCTGCGCTTCTTCACCGTGTACGGCCCCATGGGCAGGCCCGACATGGCCTACTTCGGCTTCACCGAGAAGCTGCGCCGCGGGGACACCATCAAGATCTTCAACATGGGTAATTGCAAACGCGATTTTACATATGTTGATGATATCGTTGAGGGCGTGCGCCGTGTAATGGACAATGCGCCGGAAGTGCGAATAGGCGAAGACGGTCTCCCGATGGCTGCTCACCGCGTCTACAATATCGGCAATTCGAATCCTGAAAATTTGCTTGATTTCGTTGATACCCTTCAGCGCGTGCTCGTTGAAGAAGGTGTTTTGCCTCCTAATTACGACTTCGAATCGCATAAGCAACTTGTTCCAATGCAGCCCGGCGATGTTCCTGTAACTTACGCTGATACAAGTGCGCTAGAGCGGGACTTTGGTTATAGACCTGCTACCAAGCTAGAAGACGGTCTTCGTGCCTTTGCTAAATGGTATAAGAGCTATTACATGGTTGAGCTCTAATGAGCAGGCGTAGTTTCGCTGATATTCTTCTGAATAGTGAGTTCAGTCCTTCGGACGAATATTACAGCCTCGTTCATCTTCTCTATGATTCTGACCCTCCTGATCAGTGTTCCTTTTATAGCTTGATGAATATGTATTTCGGCTTGATGCCTTTCGCCGGTACTGCGATTTCCCTTTGGATTTTAATCATAGACATAATTTTACGTTTTCAACTGATGATGATTTATCAACCGTGGATCTTAATAGGCTCCTCTTGTTATGCGAATACATATTAAACTTCGCTATACACATGCAAAATATAGATGACTGCATGCAGGAGTCACTATTTTTGATCAAACATATTCGAGCTATTTGCAACAAGATTTCTTATCAGGAATCCGAAGTTAAGGGCATTTTCGTCTTGGTGCCGAGGAACGATTTGATTAACGCTTCAGCCGAGTGCTCCCCTGCTGAAGTGGCGATAGATTTAATTACCTTTGATTACTGGCGCTACAAGGGAGACCTTGATCGCAAGCGTCAATATTTATCTAAGTTCGCTCGCGAGCTCGAGCCTAAGCGGGAGTGCCTTGAAGCTCTGTCTAAGCGTCTTACGTCCGATTTCTTTTACCTTGTTAACTCGCTTAATATTCGTCATAACAATGCATCAGAGGACTCTAAGAAGTATTTCGAACCTCTCGGAAGCATGTCAGATCATGAACTTGAGTCCTGGTATGACACGTTGCGCAACATGGCTGCCAGTCTCTTCCTTTTGGTTGATTACTCTGACATCTCTGAATCTATTAATTCCTTGAAACACAACCACTAAGTCGTTTTTTATTCCGTTCTTTGACAATTGGAGAATGACATGAAGATCGCTATCGCCGGTACCGGCTACGTCGGCCTGTCCCTCGCCGTCCTGCTCTCGCAGCACAATGAGGTGCATGCTCTGGACATCGTGCCCGAGAAGGTCGAGAAGATCAACAACTATGTGTCGCCCATCCAGGACGACGAGATCGAGCGATTCCTGGCGGAAGCAAAGGCGGGGAGCGCGAGCTCGACCTGCACGCCACGGTCGACGTGGCCGAGGCATATACGGCGCCGACTACGCCGTCATCGCCACGCCTACCAACTACGAATCGGACAGGAACTTCTTCGACACTTCCTCCGTCGAGGCCGCCATCGCCGCCGTTCGCTCGGTGAACCCGGACGCTGGATCGTCATCAAGTCGACGATCCCCGTGGGCTACACCGCGGGGCTTCGCGAGAGGCTGGGCGACAGCAAGATCTTCTTCAGCCAGAGTTCCTGCGCGAGAGCAAGGCGCTCTACGACAACCTGCACCCCAGCCGCATCGTTGTGGGCGCGCCGAAGGAGGATGCCGACGCCGTCGCTGCCGCCGAGCGCTTCGCACGCCTGCTTGCCCAAGGAGCGGACCCAGCCGAGCTGGAGCGCGTGAACGCCGACGGCACCGTGGGCATCCCGGAGCTCGTGCTGGGCACCACCGAGCCGAGGCCGTCAAGCTGTTCGCCAACACCTACCTGGCTCTTCGCGTAGCCTACTTCAATGAGCTTGACACCTACTGCGAGGTCCGCGGCCTCAACACCCGCGACGTCATCGACGGCGTCTGCCTGGAGCCGCGCATCGGATCGCACTACAACAACCCCAGCTTCGGCTACGGCGGCTACTGCCTGCCCAAGGACACCAAGCAGCTGCTGGCCAACTACAGGGACGTGCCGCAGAACCTGATCGAGGCCATCGTGGACGCCAACCGCACCCGCAAGGACTTCGTGGCCGACGAGGTGCTGCAGATGGTCTGGGACCGCGTCTACGAGGGTAAGCCGAAGCCGGTCGTGGGCGTGTACCGCCTGACGATGAAGTCCAACTCCGACAATTTCCGTGCGAGCTCCATCCAGGGCGTCATGAAGCGCGTGAAGGCCAAGGGCGTGCCCGTGGTGGTCTACGAGCCCACGCTGGACGCGCCGGAGTTCTTCGGCTCCGAGGTGACCCACGACCTGGAGGCCTTCAAGGCGAAGTGCGACGTGATCGTCGCCAACCGCTGGAGCGACGAGCTTGCAGACGTGGCGGACAAGGTGTACACGAGGATCTGTTTAAGAGGGACTAGGGGACAGATGGCCGCCTGGGTCGGGGCGGTATGATCCTCTATAGTTCATCCGTAATAAAGGCGCCAGAGTATCACGCTAGTTGATGTTCTGCGCCTATTTGTTTATCCAACAATTGAGTGATTCGAAAAGCCTAAATGGCGGATGTCGAAAGAGGCTGCAGTCAATCAGTAGATGGTCATTGAGAGTCTTACTGCCGGCGTTTCGTAATCTCGCATTTCATTTCGGGTGTTAATTGCAAGATTCTCGAGTCTTGTAATTCCTTTAGAACTATTAGTTGCTAAACGAATAGCATGGCCGAGCCACCAGGAACCATAAATTAAATAGCCAACCGGTACTGCATAGGCGATATCCCTAATATCGCCTATGTCCAAATGAACGTCGTCTAACGACAATATCGTTGACTGAGCATTAGGCCGAAAGATTCCATCTTTATCCGGCCTCGCGAATTTATTCTCTCTGTTTGGAATTGCCTCGCAAAATATGATCCTGAATTCATTTTGCCAAGAATACGAGGCTCCCTTTGAATACATAGGAGTTAAGTTCTGAGTGGAGCCTAGACAATAGTAGTTCACCTTATCCGCCAAGAGCAGGCAGTGGTCGCAGCCATATTGTTTAGTAAGTACAAGGGCAATCCTATCGACGAACTGCTCCAAATCCGTAATTACAACCGCCGTATCTCCAAATTGTGCGACCCTCTTATTTGCATGCTCCCATTTCTTGCTTTCTGGGTGATATTGGAGCGCCATAGTCGAATAGCACTTCATAAACTGTGTCTCGGTACCATCGATTAAAGTTATGTCGCCGTACTTCCATTTTTCGTTACGAATAGCGCTTTCTTTGCAGTCGCCTCAGAACGAATTAATTACTGATGGATCATTCTGTATATTCGCAAGCCGGTCCCAACCCCCGAAAGCATTCAACGGCCTTGCGTAAACGTCGCCATCAAGAAGCATTTCTGCATACTTGGCATCGGTGACTTTAGCCACCGTAAAAGGCTGTTCGAAGGGATGTACTGAAATCGAGCTTCTCAAAGTATCAATCCTTTCTAAAAGACCGCTGCTTGTATCTTATCTAAGGACATCGTAGTCCCGTAATGTGTAAAGCTTTATTGGCGCCCATTAGGCGCCTGTTGGTTAAGATAGGGGTTTTCCTTTGCGTGAGCATGGCTCCACGTAGAATTTGCTTAACGTCCCTAGTAGCTTAAGACTGTGCTGCGACAAGGAGAAGCCGATCGTGGGCGAGTATATCGTTTAGCGATGAACTCCAACAGCTATAACTTCCGCGCGAGCTCCATCCAGGGCGTCATGAAGCGCGTGAAGGCCAAAGGCGTGCCCGTGGTGGTCTACGAGCCACGCTGGACGCGCCGGAGTTCTTCGGGTCCGAGATTGCCCACGACCTGAAGGTCTTCAAGGCCGGCTGCGACGTGATCGTCGCCAACCGCTGGAGCGACGAGCTCGCGGACGTGGCGGACAAGGTGTACACGAGGGATTTGTTTAAGCGGGACTAGGGGAGAGCGGTTTGCCTGAGTTGGGCAAACTCATTTTTCCGTAAACCTAACAATGTTAAATACGGTGGCTTGTCGGCCAACGCCGATAAGCACCGTATTTTGATTAAGAGTTATAGAAGCCTAACGCTCAATTTCAAACTGAGCCCTAGCTTCCTCATGACAACAATGCGGTTATATAATTTTATAAATTATGGTGAAAGGGGTTTAGTGGAAGATCGCGCACTTCAACAGTCAAGAATAATAGAGGTTAATGGAGATTCAAAAGATAGACAGATTATTGATGAAGAGCGATGCAAGTTCTTGCGTAAAGTATTTGCTAGCGCACACATTAATATGCTTCTCGGGTCTGGATTCTCTGCCGGCGTCGTCCCCACTTTAGGCCACCGCGAATCTTGGTTTCAATCTTTCGATGCTCTTATGCGTGATAATCCGACTGATTCTATCTGGCAAACTGCTCGCGGGCTTTTGCGAGCAGAGTATTTCAAGTCCGTTATGCTTCCACTTGAAGGCAAGCAACCAGATTCCTTGCAGGTTGCTTTTATATCTGCGGCTATGCAGCTTGTTGCTGGCAGGGGTGCAACCATGCTTCCCAAGCGTGTGAACTTTTTTACTACCAATTACGACCCAATGATAGAGTCATCTCTCGAAACGCTTGTTCAGCCTTTTAACGATGGCTTTACCGGCCGCATGCGTCCCGCGTTCGACACCTCGTCTTTTAGTCGACTTATGTACGAGCAATCTCTTTTCATGGAATACAGCTCACAAGTTGCAACTGCCAATGTTTTTAAAGTCCATGGATCACTTACATGGCGCAGGCAAAACGTCAACGCTGGAATCGGCTATTCCAGCGTTGACGATACCCTCAAGGATTGTCTGATTAATTTCGAAGACTTGATTAGCTCTAAAGCTGTTGAAAAAGTTGGTATTCTTGTGCAGAAAGATTGCGACGACGCTGGAGTAAACAATCTTCGCCTACTTGCGTGTTCCCTCAGCGGGGATGACAGTCATACTGTAAATAACTTCGCCAATCAATACGATGCTACATTGTGCATCGTAAATCCCGCCAAGAAAAAATTTGAAGAGACAGTTCTTGAACAGAGCTACTATGATCTGCTGAGAATTTACGCCAATGAGCTCGACAGAAACAATTCACTTCTCATAGTGTTTGGTTTTTCTTTTGCAGACGAGCACATTCTTGGGCTCACAAGAAGGGCGATTCGCTCAAACCCTCAACTGATCGTCATCATTTCCTGCTACACCCGTGAAGATGCAACTGGGTATCAATCATTGTTTCCAAATGCAGATAACGTCTATCTTTTTATTCCTACCGAGGGTGGCGTAATTGGTTTACGAGAGCTTTCCGAGGTGCTGAAATGCGCGGTGAAGTAAGTGGCGACCTCCTTTTAATTGGAGAGGTTGCTGAAGTCAGAGGGACTAAGGTTAAGATATGCGTCTATAGTCAGGCAAACGAAGCAAGCATCTTTTACTGCGGGCAGCTCGTGCGTGGCGTATCAGTAGGAGCATACTTGCGTATTTCCTACGGATACGATGATGTAATTGGAGTGATAGAAGGCGAATATCAGCAGGAGAGAAGGTCGGCTGATTCTGCAGGTCCCGAAAAGCGGGAGGCGCCCGGCGCGTATCTTGAACGTTATGTTGATGTCTCCGTGTTCGGCAGCTTCACCGCTGGCCGCTTCAAACGCGGAGTTGAAGTCTTACCCCTAGTCCGTTCAAAAGCGTATCTCCTCTCACCCGAACAGCTTGCTTTTGTAAATTCTCCTAACTTAACTTCTGGAACTGGCTTTAGGGTGGGTACCTAGCAGGCCATGACGGTATCGATGTCAATCTTTCGTTCAACGCGCTATTCGCTAGCCACATTGGCATATTCGGTAATACGGGATCAGGAAAGTCAAGCACTCTTTGTCGCATATTCACCGACTGTCTAGAAAGGCGCGGCAAGCAGGGCGTAAGTAAGTTCATGATTATCGATTTCAACGGTGAGTACACTGCTGAAACGGTGCTATGCCCCCACAAGAAGGTCTATCGGCTTAGCACTAAATCTAATGGTGGAGACAAGATTCCTGTACCTGCAGACTTCTTCTTGGATGTTGACATATGGCAACGCTCGCCAAGGCAACGGAGAAAACGCAGCGTCCGTTTTTGAGGCGATGCATGCGGAAAGTTGAAGTTATACGTTCCATGCATCATCCAGATTCATATCTAAAAGGAATGGTAAGGAATCTACTTGAGGGCTATTGTGGTCGCGCCACCGCCTTTAGCGAGCAGCGCGAAGATCTGGTCAGGCTCTTTTCCTTAATTCCAGAGATAAGCGAGGAGGAAATCCAGTCTGCACTTGATTCGGTAGAGTTGTTCTGTGGTAATGCCGCTCCAATTTTACGTAATGTTTGCAACGGCTCTTATTTGAATAAACCGGAAGACGCCTCTAGCATCTTTGAAGGCCTCCATTACGATGCTCTTAACTATGCAGCACTCTCCAGCAGTGTTACTTTGCTGCATGAATTCATCGCGCGCTACAATTTCTTAGAACAAACTCGCTCGGGATCCGTTTCGCGTGAACATGTTGCGCCGTTGGTTCAGCGTTATTCGGCTGAACTTAGAGAGGCTTCGAACTTTACGAACCCAGTAATGACACCTTTGATTCTGATGTGGTGGTCGTTTCGCTACTCGACGTTAATCTTGATCAGAAAAAGGTTGTACCGCTCGTAATTGCGAAGAGCCTCTATCAGTACCAGAAGAAGCGGGGACGATCTAATCAAAACAGCAGCGTTCATCTCATCATGGACGAAGCGCATAATATTTTGTCGTATTCATCCCAGCGCGAAAGTGAGTACTGGCGCGATTACCGCCTTGAAACATTCGAGGAAATCGTTAAAGAAGGCCGTAAATTTGGCATGTACCTTACTGTTTGCAGCCAAAGACCGGCCGATATATCCCCGACAATTCTCTCGCAGATGCATAACTATTTTATTCACAGACTTGTAAACGATGACGAACTAAGAGCGATCAATAAAGCTGTTTCGTTCATTGACCATGCAAGTGCAAGCATGATACCCGTGCTCCCTCAGGGCTGCTGCGTAGTGAGCGGTACAGCGACTAGTTATCCAGTGCGAGTTCAAGTTGATCCGTTGCCAATCGAAAAACAGCCTTTGAGTTTTGATAGGGACCTATCGAGTGCGTGGGAGGTGAGTGCTTTTGAGTGATTTCGACAGTGAGGATGAGTTTGCAAATGAGCTTTGCAAACTCATCAGGAAGCACCCTGGACTCTGTTATTCGATCCAACTTGAGGACACTCATATTCTGAGGCATATAATTTTCGGCAATCTGGCAGACGATGTGTACCGTGATGTTTATACGACTTACAATAATGCGCTTTTCGATTCTCTTCGACTCTTAGTTCGTTATGAAAAATCGTTAAAAGCCTGGTGTGAAATCATAAAGTTAGCTGAAGACAGAGAAATTCTGGACACGTTGATCATGGACTATGTTTATCCGATTTTCTTGGTTACATGCGACTTGCCTAATGTGTTTAAAGATCAACTTGTTCGTGGATGTGTCAAACTCGCGTCAGTCTCCACAGGTGATTATTCCTATCTTTCTGACACCCGATTTAACTGGTTTAAAGAGATGAAGGCATCTTGCGCTTACAACCCCTTTGGACTTCAACTTATACAGATTGTCGACGACGATTTGTATCATGGCGACGATGCGACTCATTTTCGAGATATTCATGGCAATTGCATGCACGACATATCACAAACTTTAGTGGCCGGATCAACGCAAACGGTATCTCCGTACGCCGGCTTATTTCTAAAAACTTACTCTAAATCGTTCAATCTTGAAAATGAGCTCGAAATTATTGATAGACACAGGCGCCGGATTCAACGTGCATATCTCTTATTTGGTGATTACGCCGATACCTAGCGGCGCTTCTCTTGAATCTTGAAAACTGTAGTTTGATTATTTTAGAGCTTGCTCCTTCTTGGCAAAGCTTTCAAAACCATCCGTAGCGTGATTTAAAGTCTAGTGGACGGCAAGCTGACGACGACTCCGCCTTTCATCGATTGGCAAAACGATTTACACCTAATTTTGGGAGTCGATCACAGGCTTTTACCTTGTCCATCGTCTGATCTCGCTACACTAAAAGCTACTGCTACCAGGTCATTTCCTGGTACAGTTTCCATTGGCTCTTGCGAAGATCGGAGCGGTTATGTTTGCTGCCGCGTTCCACACTAGCCGTCACTACATCCTTTTTACTGCCATGGCCTGCCTATGCGTTTTGCTGGGCGGGCTTCTTATGCCGCGGGCGCGGAGAGCCTGTTCATTGCGGGCGCCACGTACTACGAGCCAGGCGCGTCGGGCCCCGGGTGGGCCTGGACCGATGCCCACCATCTTGAGCTGACCGGCTATGCGGGCGAGGCTATCGGCGCCGACGGCGACTGGTGGTGACGCTTGTGGGGCAAAACTCCGTGGTCGAGACGCATGCGCCCGATGCGGACATTTCCATGAGCGGCATGGAGGTGTGGGGGAACCTTACGCTTCGCGGCTCCGGCTCGCTCACGGCGACGGGTTCGCAATGCGGGATCATGTGGCCCAGGCGCTGGTGGTGGACGGTTGCACGGTCGATGCTAGGGCCGACGGGACAAGCGTTGTTGACCAGACTGTGGCCGGCATTGCCGCGGGTAGCTTGACCGTACGCGCCGGCGGGCACCTTGCTGCTTCGGGCGCGGGTTCCGATACTGGCTTGCGCTTTTATGGCGTGCGCTTGCTCGACGAGGGGTTTGGTGCTGAAGTTGCGAGCGAGAAGCTTGTCGTGGATACGTCCTGGCTGGATGCATCCGGTACGGATGCGGCGTTGCCTGCAATTACGGATCGCTCGTGGCTGCGCACTTTGTGCGCCCGCAGGCGGGGCCTTTGGCGCTGCATGAGTGCGCAAAATCACCTGCCCCAGTCAGCGGTTTTTTTCTTTCCCCGTAGTCTGGCAGGTTCATGCGCTATACAATTATTCTTCTTTAGCTTCTATCAAGCTGATATTTTTTGCTCTGCGTTCCACATAGCAGCATATTTTCCGCCTTTCGCAAGCAATTCTTCGTGGGTTCCCGATTCAGCAATCCCACCATCACCCATTACAAGGATTTGGTCTGCATTTTTGACAATGGAAAGGGTATGAGCAATCATTACCACAGTCTTTTTCTCTTTCAGCAGATTGGCGATGGCCTGCTTTACGGCAAGCTCATTTTCAATGTCAAGAGATGCGGTTGCTTCATCTAAAGCAGAATTGGGCTGTTTTTCAGGATAGCGCGGCTATTGAAATTCGCTGACGCTCACCGCCAGAGAAGAAGATTTCCATTCTCCGCCAGTCGCGTATCGTATCCCTTTTCCATCTTACGGATGAAG
>ENA-OQAS01000844-OQAS01000844.1-human-gut-metagenome-genome-assembly--contig:-NODE-844-length-15399-cov-2.308408_pt1 | contig 15399 bp, 17 predicted proteins | sample MGYA00242733_ERZ504523 | MGnify/ENA primary metagenome ERZ504523 (study PRJEB26092, sample SAMD00036239) | human gut metagenome | host: Homo sapiens | study: EMG produced TPA metagenomics assembly of... | reverse complement strand
GGAGCCACTTCGTAATACCAAGTGCTTCCATACGGTCAATATCGCCGGCAATGATAGCCTTAATTAAATATTCGGGGAAATACTCATCGGGAATACTTTGTCATACTCACCGGACATAATCATGTGGCGTTCGCCACCTTTGATACGGGCATCCAGTGTGTATTCCTTATTTCCGCATAACCAGCTGAAATAACTGCGGCTCGCACTGAACTGATTGGTGCGGGGCATGATAAAGCCCAGGAATTCGTGTCGGTCATCGCCTCGGGAATCACGGTAAGACTTGTGGCACGTGCGCTCAAATATCCATTAGGTTTGACAAGCGTACCGGTCAACACGTTTCCGTTAATGTAGCGTAAGTTTGCACCTTCGGTTACACGTCCTGCAAATACATCTGTCAGCGACGCTCCTACTTTCAACTTGCAGTAAGCCGGTTTTTTCACTTCCGAACCGGTTAATGCAATGGTGCGGGTCAAGTCTACACGACCTGTATTGAACAAACGTCCGATGAAGATAACATCTTCTGCACGAAGAGTCCAAACAGTTTCGCCTTTGTTGATAGGACTGATGTGGTTAATCTGAACGCCAACGTTTTCCGGCAGGGTTAGGACCGTCGAAAACTGTCACAGTCACATTCTTGGCGCTTGTCAGTGCAGGATTCTTCTGTTCTACGCTGATATTCAGATACGTCTTCGCCATTTTAGCCAATGCATCGAGTCCTGTCTGGAAGTCTTTTTTCCTGACCTTTCAGAACGAATTCGAAATCGGCAGCCAATGGGTTGGTATCAAATGCAGAAACGAAGATGCCTTTCGGCTTGGCATTCGGGTCGGCAACCACGATATACGGGCGCTGGATGATGAATGAAAAGAGTCCGGCTTCAAGCAGGGCAGCCTTTACCTGTTCGCCTGTCATAGTCGAAACATCTTTCTTCCAAACTCTTCGTAGTCCTGCTCTGCTGCCGCAGCAACGGAGATGCTAAGGACTTACGGCGTTCGCCTCTCTCAATGCATGTCACGACACCGCTAACAGGAGAAACGAACTTACTTCGGGGTGGTTCTTGTCAACAAACAATGTTCCCCCGGCCGTCACATATTCCTGTTCCTTGACCACGACTTTAGGAGTCACGCCATGAAAATCATCGGGCACCAACGCATAGATGTCCGGCTGCTTCACGTCGAAAATCTCCTGAGCAGGTTTTCCTTTCAGGTTGATGTTCAAGCCTTTGTGTAATTTAATCACATTTGCCATATTGGGTTATAAAAAATGGTTTTTAAATTTGAGCGCAAAAGTACAGAAAAAAAAATGTGAAAAAAGAAAGAAATGGTGCTTATTATGGAAAAAATTCTGTAATAATAGAAACCTTTCTGAATGTATGTGCAAACTCAGGCAGATGCTCACTTTTTTAGAACACAAATGACGCGAATGGCATAAATTTATCTTGATTTTTAATTTATGTCATTCGCGTCATTTGTGTTTCATTCCGGAAACACTTACAGTTTGACGGTCTTCACTTTGCCGGGAATGACGGTCAGGTGTACCGTACCGTTGTTTTCTATATCCACCTCCTGGTAGCGGGCTTCCACCATCACTTTCCCGTCCAGTGCCATCACCCCCCACCGGCAGGCGCTCTCTTCAAAAGCACAATAAACGCCCACAGGAGGAAGAATCTTTCTGTATTTGGGAGGAACGATGATACGTTCCCCCAGTTTCAAGCCCCATTTCATGCCCATACGGTACGGAAGGGCATCTCTTATCTCCTCCAGCCTCTTCCGCCTTTTCGCTTCCTCGTTCCTTCTCTTCTGCCGGTCCGTTTCCTCCGCCCGCTGTCCGGCTTCCTCTTTCAGCTTCTTTACAGCCGTGTCGAAGTCCTGCTCACCGGGTTCGGGAAGGTTAGCGGCAATGTACCGCTTCCTCTTTCCTTTTTCCACATGGTAATACCTTCCGGCCCCGTCCATCACCACGATGCTCCGGTCGGCCAGACGGCCGCAGCACCAATAAACTTCCTCGTCATCCCCTGCCAACAAGCAGGCGAACACATCAAACACCGTGGACCATACGGAATCCACCAGCTTGCAGGACTTCGGTACGCGATAATCCGGTATCTTCAAGTAATATTCATAAAAGCAGATGCTGTCTTTATGCAGCCCGTTCATGGAAGCGTATGCTTTTTTTGTACGGCTATGGAAAGTCTCCCCTACCCTCAGCAATTCCACACCGCCATAGGAAAACACCACCGGCTTCTCCCGGTAAGTGCGGCCTGTTTTCATGTCCATGTAGGAAACCGTGCCGGCAGTATCCGTAACAGCCAGCAGTTCCTCTTTCAGGAACTTCAATCTCCGGCAATACCCAAGTATCACTTCCGGCTCCCCGGAGGCACTCACCACTCCGGCCTGTCCATCTTTCAAACGGACTGCCGCACGGTTTCCCTGAATGTCAAAGACTTGCAGATAACAGGGGGATACTGTTATCTTGTTTCCACGCTTCAGCCCCCACAGGCTACTCCGCCGGTCGGGACAAAATTTCAAGGCGGCTTGTGATTCCTTTCCCTCTTCTGCTTCCTCCCGGTTCCGGATGGCTTCCATCAGCCGGTCGTGCGTTATCACCATCTCCAGTTCATCCTCCCGTTGTCTTTCCTCCTCCGGCAGCGGACCGGATACGGACAGCCTGCCTGTTTCCGCCCGTGCCCGGGACAGCGCGTTGCCAATCATCCGCCCCTCGAACATCGCCGCCCAGTCATGGTTCCGGCAGGCAGACCGAAGATGCGGTACAGACCCACATTGTCTATCAGCATACAGGACGCCTTGTCTGCCGACCTCCTCAGCCCACGCCCCACCTGTTGCAGGTATTTCGCCAGGGAAAGCGTGGGACGTGCCAGCTGCACGAACTCCACATCGGGACAGTCGAAGCCTTCGGAAAAGATATCCACATTGACCAGCACTTTCACCTTCCCCCGTCTGAAATCCTCCACCAGTTCCCGGCGTTCCGAAGCCGGAGTCCTGCTGTCGATAGCCACAGCCTCCAGTCCGTGTGCGCTATAACAAGCCGCTATCCGGCGGGCATGGGCGATGCTGACAGCATATACGATTCCTTTCTTTCCGCGGGCATATCGTTCCACGCTCTCATACAGCCGGCCGATACTTGTCTCCCGGTTCAGCACCTCGTTCATCTCCTTTACCTGGTAGTCCCCGTCCGCACCCCGTTTCTTCAGCGAGTCTATCAACCGCTGTTCCCTGCTGTTCGCACGGATGGACACATAGTCAAAGGATGACAACCAACCCTTTCCGATGAATTCCGCGACAGTCCACGAAGTAATCAGGCTGTCGAACAAGTCCGTGAATCCCTTGCCGTTCAGCCGGCAGGGAGTGGCGGTCATGCCCAATTTCCTTGCCTCCGGATAGTTCTCCCAAAGTATCCGGTAGGTTTCCGCCAGGGCGTGATGCGCCTCATCGATAACGATCAGATCCGGCTCTTCGTCCATGTGCTTCCGGTTTCGTGACAGCCACTGGATGGACATCACCCTCACCCTTCCGTCCTCTTTGCTCATCCCGTGCCGGGACACGGTTTCCTCTATCTGCTCCACCAGCTCCCGGCGGTGTGCCACGATCCATACCCGGCTGCCGGAACCACGCAGGAATTCCCTTACTATGGCGGCCAGCAGATGCGTCTTGCCCGTACCGGTAGGCATCTGTACCATCACATTCCGATGAAACTCCCACTCCTCAAAGAGGCGGAGCTTCATCTCCTGCTGGTAATCACGAAGAGTGTCGTTTGGGTAATACATAAGCGGATGCCGGCCACCACCGGCAATAAAATCCCCATGGGGCGATAAACTACGTACAAGCGGTCTATGATTTCCACAGCAACAGTGCGGATAATAAGAAAAATCATCCGGCAAAGGCGTGGAACGTTCCGGCAAGAAGCCGGTACGAGCTTGTTTCCTCTCGTAGGACGAGGAAATGTTGATACGGAGGGAGATTAAAAATTGAGAATTTAAAGATGGCAGTTCATACCGGCTCTCCCAAGCAGGGACAGTGGGGACAGCAGGGACAGACCCCAATTTCTCACACACGCACGCGCGATATAATTAGGTGGGAAAATCATCTTTCCCCTGCCTTCCCACAGGATTATGTCGGCCGGAACTTCTGAAAAAAAACGCACGACAGGGAGGATAACCGAAAGCACCGTCCTCATCAGACTCAAACGTTTCACCAAATAAGAAGTATCGGTAAGTGTGGACGGCAAGGGAATATATCACCCCACTTATCCTCCCTTTATAGGTACACGCATGCGTGTGTGAGGAAAAAAGGGGGTGTCCCCACTGTCCCCGTAAACTCCCTGCAATCCGCCAAGGGGTCAGAAGAGATCACGCCGCACGGACGTGAAGTTATCTTTGCAATGTTCAAAGGAACTAGCCGTCACCCGTCACAAGATTACAAAAACTTTGGTACAAGATTCCGCGGATCTTGTACCAAGTTTCACCGGATATTGCAGCAGTGTGCACCTCTTTTCTTCGGACTCTGTTTCCTTTCTACATTTCATTCTTCTACTATCCACTTTTCGATATTGCGGGTTTCAGCACTGAAGTTCACCCCTATTTTAAAGAGCTTCCGTCTGTCCGAAGCAAAGGGAAGCGCGTAATGCTTGTCATGAATCTGTTGCAAAGCCTCCTCGGCCGTGCCGTCCAGCTTGAATTCCATCACATAGATAAGCTTGTCAGTCTGCAGGACAAGGTCAATGCGTCCTTTACTCGTATGATATTCCACTTGGGTATAGAAGCCGACAAGCTTGAATACGATGAAAAACACATTCTCATAATGCAGTTCCTGTTCGCGGATCACTTCGTAGGTAGTATTCGCAAAGAAACTTTGCAGACGGCGGAAGAAGGAGTCATAATCACCGAAACGCACCTCACGGACAAATTTCTGAATCTCAAAGGGAGATTCCACCTTATTTACGTTCGCGTAAAAAGGGAACAGGAAACGTACAAACCCCTCTTCCACTTCCCGGTTCGGAAAACCTAAACGGTACATGCCTTTCCAATGTTTCCTTGTCCACATGCTTGGCCAGACTCATGTCAAAGTACAGCACCGGATATTCCGTCCATTCGGTTTCCAGCTTTTCGATGGCAAACCCTTTGAAGAGTTCCTTCTTCCCGACAAAATAACTATGCAGCGTGGAAACCAGCAACGACTTACCGAACTGGCGGGGACGACTCAGGAAATAATAATTGGAAGCACCGTGTGCCATACGGTAAATGTATTCCGTCTTATCTATATAAGTTCCCCTCTATGACTTTCTCAAAAGTCTGTACCCCTATCGGGCATCTCTTCAACTGCTGCTGTTCCATGATTCATCGTTTTTTTGATTGTACTACAAAGGAACAAAATCTAACCGGAAATTTCTAATAGGAGCCTCTTTTTTATCATTTCAGATGAATCTTGAAATAAATGCCACCGGAAAAGTACTTGCAACGGTTCAGTTCTACTATGGCGTTGATGTAGTCTTTCCAGAAGCTGTACTCAAAACCGCAGTTTATCGATTTGCTATCGTATTCTGCCATCAGATTCAAGTTATTTATCGCTTTGTTGATAAAAGAAGTCGGGGACAGAGAGAATCGGAAGTTGGCACCGATGGCGGGACCGTTTAACGGATAATCCTTCCGCCTGTTATAAACATATGCAGATGCAAGCCCCACTCTCCCACCTCCTTCATGGAAAGATGCTTGGTAACAGCCAGATAATAGCGGCTGTAAAAACCATTTGCCGTAGCCGAACTCATTTCAATCTTGCTACCCTCCGTCCACGAATTATTAAGAGCGTCATTCGCGCCCAATACAATTTGCGGGGTCCAAGGTTTCCACCAGCCTTCCTTCCACAGCCGTAAACGTACCGCAAAATTACGGTCTTGGTTGACAAACTTCCCATACGTGGAAGGAACCCAGAAACCCGGACCATATGCAGGATCAACCTCCATGGCCTTGTGCAATGTACAAATATAGGATACTTCCAGCCAGGGAAAAATAGTGATGTCAAGATAATAGTTGAAAGTATTGTAGGTCCAACGGGCGGGAGTGGCATGTTTCTCCAGAAAGCCACCGCCAAACATGAACGTCTTGTCACGCTGCATATCGGCAGTAGGCATATTCAACAGTCCTGTAGTTCCGTAGGTGAACTGGGCGTGTACCGCACCGATCATTACAAAAAACAAAAGAAAAAGTATCAGCCTCCTCATTGCAGATACAGGTTACCATTATCCTTGTACCAGTCCGCCAGCGCCTCTTCAAAGGTGTAGCGGAAACGGTAGCCCGAAGCGGACAGTTTTTTTCCGCAGATATTCGTAGAGATCTGCAGCTTTCTCACCCGTGCCGGACAGATGCCCATCGGAGAGCCTAGCGCTCCGGCTATACCAGCAGCAGTCATGATCAGCCATCCCGGCATGAAAGGAACTTTTACCTTCATATTTGTCACTCTTTTCATGGATTCTACGATGTGCTCTATCGTATAGGCGGGCTCGTAGCAACAATTATACAGTTCCACCCCACTGTCGTGATGTTCCAATCTGTAAAGCATGAACCGCACCAGTTCCTTCACATAGATACAGGCCTTGATGGTATCCTTGCGTCCCGGGTACATAAATTTATGCCCCCGAATACCCCAATACAGACGCGTAAGTTTCCGTTCTCTCCCCGTCCGAACACCACACCGGGACGGACAATGGTAAGCTGGCGGCCTTCACCTCCTGCCTGCCAGGTCTGATGAATCTTTTCCGCAACCAGCTTGGATATGCCGTATGGGGTGTTGGGCATAGGCAGCGTGGTTCCTCCTTCAGTTCCTCGGCAGCACCGTAAGGGGCTATGGAACTGGTGAAAACTATTTTCCGGATGCCATCCGTTCGGCAAAGGCACAGACGTTCTCCGCACCACGGATATTTGTTTCAAAATATGCAGGATCGGGATGGCCGGGAGTGCGATGAACGGCGGCAAAGTTAAAGATCACATCATCGGGAGTGATATTTACTTTTTCCAACTCTATCGGCTGGCGTACATCACAATAGATGAATGTGGCTGCATGTTCCTCCCCGTTTCCTAAAGCCGGTTTATAATTTTTTACTGTCGGTAATGGAGTACCCGGCTCTACAATATCCAAGTTGTAAATTCTTGTTTCGGGATGCACTTCATGCAAAAGACTGGCGAGGTGGGTGCCAATGAAACCGGTACCACCTGTAATAAAGTAATTCATAAAGAATAAAGTTACTGTTTTTTAATGAACTAAAACGAATAAGACCAAGTTCATTCTATTTTTATGTCTAAGACCTGTCCAATAATAGGAGCCATATCATAGTATTTATATTCTGCCAATCTACCACCAAATAGAACATTTTTTTCCTTTGCAGCTAATTGATGATACTGATCAGCCAATCGGTTATTTCGGTTATTATTTACCGGATAATACGGTTCCATTCCTTCCTGAAACTCTACGGAATACTCCCGACTAATTACTGTTTTGGGACAAGCAATCACTTCCGAGCCAAACATCTCAAAATGTTTATGTTCAATCACCCGAGTATAAGGTATCTCACGTTCTGTATAATTTACGACTGCATTACCTTGATAATTGGGAATATCAAGCGTTTCCGTTTCAAATTTAACGGTGCGATACTCCAATTACCATAACGATACTCATAATATTCATCTATCGCTCCGGTAAAAACGACTTTATCCGCTATAGATTCCCAATAATTTCTGTTAGTAAAAAAATCTGTATTAATCAGTGTATCTACCCCTTCAAGCAAACCGGAAATCAGCTTATTGAATCCTCCGATAGGAATCCCTTGATATTTGTCATTGAAATAATTGTTGTCAAACACTAATCGTACAGGCAAACGCTTAATTATAAAAGCCGGTAATTCCGTACATTTACGTCCCCACTGTTTCTCGGTATATCCCTTTATCAGTTTTTCATAAATATCCTTACCTATTAATATCTGGGCCTGTTCTTCCAAATTACGAGGCTCTTCCACCCATCAGCCTTCATCTTGCTACCGCTTCAAATTTCTGTTCCTCTATCTTAGCCATTGCATCAGCAGGAGTAGTCACCCCCCACATCTGATAGAATGTATTCATATTGAAAGGTAAATTATAAAGTTTCCCTTTATAATTGGCAACAGGAGAATTAGTATAACGATTGAACTCTACAATAGAATTTACAAAATCCCAAATTCTTTTATCCGAAGTATGGAAAATATGTGCACCATAACAATGTACATTAATCCCCTCTATATTTTCACAATATATATTTCCTCCTAAATGTGGACGCTTGTCTATCACCAAACATTTCTTTCCCTGTTGACGGGCACGATAAGCAAATGTGGCACCAAAAAGGCCAGCACCCACGATAAGATAATCATAATGGTCCTCAATCATAAACACCATATTTTAAATTATTGATTTATTCCAACAGCAGTAAAATTCAGAAACTTTGTTTATAGCGTTTATGAAATATAGCAGCCATCAGAAATCCCCAAATCTTTTTATGCATATTACTCTTACCGAAATATATATAACCTATCTCTTTGTATTTCAATTGATTCTTATTAATCCATACATCAAGTAAACGCTCAGATACACGACCGATAAGCCTGGCCTGGAAAGGCTCCATACTCTTTAAATCATAAGATGCCTCCAATTCCTCCAATATGGGAAACATCCATTCACAATACTGGTCAAAAAGCATCTTTTTCATTATAAACATATTGAAAAGATGTTCACTGCGACTTTTCATTTTCTTATCAAATGCATCCAGATACTCCGGACATCTCCGACTGATAATTCCACGGGTACGATCAAACTGCTCTCCAAAAAAGTATGATCATAATGTGAATAGACAGTTTCAATATAAAGGTTTCGTTTTTTTGGAAGTATAATATCGTGTTTTCTACATAAGATTTCCGCCTGTTTGCCGGTCAGTACACTATTCCATCCTCCACGATGCACAGTCTTCAAAGAGAAATGGCGTCTGTAATGAGCCAATCCCACATAATCTGCTTTCAGATTCTTCCAAGCCCAATAAAGTGCTGTCAATTCACAATAATAAGGGTTTTTAATAGAAATATTATCACCTTCGGCATCCGATTGATACCCGAACTCTCTATCAGGATACAAAACCTTCCTACATGCACCGGCAGATACATACTATCTTCAGGCATCTCCGCTTTTTTGTGAGATGCCACCAATCTTGATGTCCATAAAAATAATTGATTTATAAGATTAGGGAATTGAATTAATATTTGTTATGCATTCCCTCTCTAAAGTACTTGATAAACTTTGCCAACTCTACAAATCTAAAGTGGGTGATATTGTAAACTATTTGGGCTGTACAAAAAACTATCATATGCTTTTTCTTCTCGGGATAGGTATTATATACAAATCCTTCATTACGATAATAATAATGTGACATTTTCTCAGGCTTTACCAAAATTTGATACTTTGATATAAACGGAATGATATTGCCTTTCCTGCCTTTCTCCTTAGGATGATAATGAATGGCAGCTGGAACAGTATAAAGCCCGATACCATTATGGATAGCGCGAGCCATATATTCTTTCTCATCTCCCCAAATAAACATTTCTTTCTTTATCATACCAATCTTCTCAATAACAGACCGTTTCACTAATGTACCATTAAAGGGATGGATATCATTGAAAAACTGTTCTTTTTGTAATTCTGTTATTTTAGTAGTTCGTCTGCTACCACGTGCCCATAAAAATGCTGTATAATCTTTATCGTCTTTATCAGCGACTAAAGCATTTAGGATTACTTCTTTGCCTACTGCTGAAACCACTTTATCATAAGACTGAATTAAATTCTTTATTTCGTTCTTGTCAGGTATACCATCATCGTCCATCATGACCAACCATTCATATCCATTATCATACATATACTTCATACCTGTATAGAAACCGCCTGCACCACCTAAATTTTCTTGATTGATGACTATTACATTAGATTGTTGTGTAAGCCATTCCTTAGTTCCATCTGTGCTGCCATTATTCACTACTAGAATATTCAAAGACTCATAACTTTGACTTTTCAAAGCAGCAACACAAACCTTCAGTTCATCCAAACGATTAAATGTTACTACTACCGCCAATACAACATTAGAATTTTTCATATTACATGAAACTATATTAAATCTTTTGCAACAAACTGTTTATGAAAATATTGAATTGTATTCATAAACAATTCCTAATACATAAAACACCTATTCAGATTTATCTATAAACTGTCTCAAGATTTTTTCTCTTTCTTCATATTTTTCAATACCAAACAACAGATTATCATATCTGGAAAAAATTTCATTATTAGATTCCGCTAGTTTTAATACAGAATATAAAACAAATACTACAAGAAAGTACCTTTTAGTTTTCAAGCTTGTGAAACAGGCAAATATTTGAGGATAAATGATAGTATATGAAAGAACAAAAAGCAATGGAACACGCTGTGTTATTATCGAAATTCAGAACAATATAGATATATAAACACATATATAAAAAACATATTCACATAAACTTGAGTAAATGAGTTTCTACTTTTTGATAGTACAAAGCTAATAATATAAATGAGATCGCCCTTTCGATATAGCCAATAGTAATACCAGCACTAACCCCAAAATGAGAATCTGCCATATAAAAATATATCAAAGCATTGATTCGTCCTCCTAATATAGAACCTACAGATAGCAAAATTTTAGACAAATATGGTATTTGAAACAGATATATCACATTCCCTATAATAAATAAGGTCCAAATAAGTTTCATATTTATCCGACGATCTAAAATAAATACAGAGGAAGATAAAGTAATGCTGAAATATGAAAATAACAGCCTAAAGCATTTAACAACAAATATGGGATCAACTTCCTTTTCTGTAAATAATTTATTGATAACAAAAAACAAATAATAGCTTTTGAGTTTCTATATAGGTTAAACTCTATAGTCAATCCTCCAAATAAAATAAACATGATAACAGCAAGAATATAATAGTTTGTATTCTTGGTAATAATTTTATGTATAACTATCAAATCAAGTAAAGAACCAATAAAAACCCAAATAAAATAATTTGAAAATAAAGACTTGATTAATATAGAATATAGAATAAATCCCTTTTCATATCCACAGTCAAATACAATACCATCCAATGTCCAATAATCCCAGTCGGCAAGTATAGGAAGTTTCAAAAAGAACTGATAATACAAAGTCCAGTCTGTATAAACGAATCCACGTAATCCAAAAAAAACGATCAAAGACCCCAATACTAGCAAATCAAGTTTCTTCTTTTCCTGTCGTTTGTTCAGATATACAAATTCTTTTAGCATTGTCAATAATAAGAAAAAAAAATATACGAGATAGGGTACAGAATATATATAACTATAATGTTGCAACATACTGTCTTATATTAATATTCTCAAATAGTATTCCTAAATCCATTTTTCTACTTTAAAAAACTTATTAATTCCAGCATCTATATGTCACATATTCGAAATGACTATCTTTTTTATCAATCACATCTGGGGGAATTAGTATAAATAGCTCTTACAATTTCTGCTGTATTGGTAATATCATATCCCTGTTCCTTTATTATTTCTATACTATCCCGCCGAATATGAAAAACTGTTTTAACTATACAATCCGCCCACTTTTCAGGATTATTCAAAGAAAGGAACGAAACAGAATCAACTAATTTCATCTCCTTTGGTATGACATCAGACGCAATAACAGGCAAGCCAACAGCCTGGGCTTCTATTCCGACTATGCCAAGTCCCTCCCAACGTGAAGGAAATGCAAAAATATCCATAGCTTGCATATAATCATATACATTAGGAATAGCACCAACAAACAACACCTCATTTTCTAAATCCCTTACTTTTACTAGATCCCTAATTTCATGCAATGTCTCACCGGTACCTATCAACATTAATTTTACATCTATATTTCGTTGTTTGACAAGAGACAGAACTTCTATCAAGAACTCCTGATTTTTTACAAAAGAAAATCGTCCGACATGTCCTATAACTATCGTTCCATCTGCTATATTCAATAAAGATCTATATTCCATTCTCTTTTCATTATCCATATGGAATTTTGTAAGATCTATTCCATTCTTCACAACCTGTAATTTTGTTTTTACTATTCTCTTTGGAAATTTCCACATACCGGCTTCTACAGAACATGCACAATAGTCCGACGGAATGAACCTTAATACGGGATACGTTAACATTTTCAATAAATAATATTTCATTGATTTCACATAACCAGTACAATGAGAATGTACTATTATCTTTTTTATTCCATTCCATCTGGCAACAAGCGAACACAGCATCAACATAGAAGTGCTTCCCGAATGGATGTGAACAACGTCATAACAGTTCACTTTTAAGAACCGATTAAGAGGCTTCATTATATTCCAGCGAAATCCGCCCGGTGCAAAAGGTAATCCTATACAGTAAACCTGCCCTCCTTTATTTACCACCTCTTCACGATAGATCTCATTCTCACAATAATACGGAGTCAGCAAATCTATCTTCAAATCCTTCATATTTATATGACGCAGTACATTTATAATGAACATTTCTTGTCCACCTGTTCCTATCGGTTCTCCTGTTATTTCAAGTATATTCATAAACACTCCTAGATCTGTTTGTCAAATTCAAATTGTAGTTACAATTATAATGCAGCAACATATATTCTTATAAAATATCTACACAACCAATATTTCCAAAAGCTTCTTTTACAATAGATACGTTTTAATATATTTTTTTCCAGCAAAGAATTTACATCTGAAGAAGCTCCTTCTAAACGAAAGTTTGCTATTACTTTATCTACAAAAACAAAATGTCCTCCATGTTTCTTCAACCTCAGCATTAGGTCATAATCAGCAACATATTTATACGACAAATCATATCCACCCAGCTCCCAAAAAAGATCTCTCTTCATAAAAGTTGAGGGATGCGCAATCATCTCATTATAAATGTTATCCATAGATGAACCATGAGCATATAAAAATAAATCATTCTTATATAGCTTAATAATACCTGATATTAAATCATTTTTTCCATCTGCAAACTGAGCTATTATAGAAACTGCATCAAGTTCATACCAGTCATCTGAATTCAAGAAAGCTATATACTCTCCATTTGCTTTCTTAGTGCCTTTATTCATAGCATCATAAATCCCCTTATCTGGCTCACTCACCCAATAAGCAATTCTATCTGCATACTTTCTGATTATATCCACTGTACCGTCTGTACTTCCTCCATCAATGATGATATATTCAATATTGGAATAAGTTTGGTTAATAACGGAAAGGATAGTTTGTTCGATAGTTGTAACAGCATTATAAGAAACCGTTATAACTGAAATTAAAGGAGCTCTACTCATAAAAAAAATATCAAAAAATATAAAATCTGCTATTGAACGAACCTCCATATTTCTTCAAATTCACCTGAAAAACTAAAACATTCTTTCCATGAACATTCAAAAGGGACAAGGATTGGAAATACTTTGGTGCTATGCCTATAATAAAATTACAAATATCTGTTCTCATTCTTCAAATAATACCTCCTGTTGCTTACCGCCTTGTTCTTTTATATTAAAAAAAAGAACTCCATCTTGTTGAACGAATACATATTGTGCATAAACTTCAGAATTACGTCTTTTATTACTATATGCCTGTTTCATTGAAGAGTAAAACTTTAGTGTTTTCTTGAATTTTTCAATTAAAGTAATTATGTAATCATACTTATTTCTTCCATCTTTAGTTAGTCAGTTACGAGCCCGTATCACTCTACAAGGGTTACCTGCGGCAATGCTATCAGAGGGAATAGACTTTGTCACCACACTTCCACTACCTATCACGGACCGTGCTCCAATGGTCACTCCTTTAAGGATAATACAACGAGTACCTATCAGCACATCGTCCTCTATAATGATACCTGCCGTAGCAGCGGATACCCCATCCACACTATAACCCTCGGGCGTTAGAACATGCGAACGGCGAGTAAGGTGGTCTAAATTATGTGCATCAGTATCCATAATGATACAATCGCCTCCAACCTTCACGTGGTTTCCAATAGTAATAGATGTATTAGCCCATAAGCAGGTCGACGAGAGCCCCGTATCATTACCGATGAAAATGTGCGAAGTCGGGTAGGCTGTATAAATGCATCCCCGTATGTTACGACATAATGGATTGAACGCCTCGCCACTGGTAAATACAAAATCATCGCCGATACGGATACTGCTACCTGGTGCTTTGTTCAAGTAAACAGAGTTATACACTAACATATTCCTTCCCATCTCCACCCTATTGAGCCAAAACTTCAAGCGGTTGTAACGGATGTAAAATATCATGCGTAGGTGGCGTGGAATACGGAGAACTTTAGCAAAGAGCCGTTTGAATACCATAATTTTTACACATATTTGAAAAAGTCTATTATTAAAGTTTATTAACGTCTCGTTTATCCATTACCACACTCAATAATTCATCTACCCATCGATCAATGTAATAAGAAGATACATCAGAAAACTCGTCCTCTGCAATAGGATATTTGATAAAATCCTCTAAGATAACAGGGTTGTTTTTATTTACAATCAATACTTGTTTGGGACTGACAAACTCATATTCATACGCCCATTTGTTGGTTGTTATTATCTTCTTACGGTTTGCCAATGCCCACATAAATTTAGCTGTCAATCCAGACTGAGTACTACGTTGGTCATCCAATACACAACGAGATTGGGAAATCAACTCATCATATTTGTTTTGAGCAATATAAGAATTCTGCTTTATCCCATACTTATCCTCTTTATCACAAATAAATTCAATCCGATGCAAATAAGCTTCATTTTTCTTGTTTCCAACCGCTTTTAATATATGATATTTAAGTTGCTGTTTCCATGAAAGAGTAGTTTGCAGTTCGATTATCTTGATGTAATATGACAAACCCTTTACTTTCAACTGAGGGAGAATACGATAGAAATAAGAAAGACGGTCTCCATGATTTGTACCGATACTAAATATATCATACAAATTTGGTTGGGTTTCATTATGAGCAGGAGCCTTACAATAAATTGGCAGTAACTTCCACTCAGAATTTGCCTTTACATCTTCTACATCAAACGTATAACTACGGTCAAACCAAGGTAGCATACGATCAAAAGCATAGTACGTACAATTGTCCCACGTATAGAGTACTTTCTTTATATGAGGATTTAGTGTTTCCAAATGACGAATCAATCGCTCACCAACAGAAACCCCACTGAGTGCCAAAAACAAATCATACGACTCACTCAACCGAGCATCCGTTGCTATCATTTTATTCCAATAATGGTTATATATATTATAG
>ENA-OQAS01000843-OQAS01000843.1-human-gut-metagenome-genome-assembly--contig:-NODE-843-length-15424-cov-2.803099_pt1 | contig 15424 bp, 24 predicted proteins | sample MGYA00242733_ERZ504523 | MGnify/ENA primary metagenome ERZ504523 (study PRJEB26092, sample SAMD00036239) | human gut metagenome | host: Homo sapiens | study: EMG produced TPA metagenomics assembly of... | reverse complement strand
TAATAACAGCAATAATACCGGCAGTAACGGCAATAAGACAGAAGCTACAACAGCTCCTACACAGGCGCTGCCGCCCCTGCCCAGGCAGATAGCAATTCCAATGCTAATCAGGCTGCAGCTAATTAACTATAAAATATTGCTCAAAATACTATTAATAAAACACTATTAACAAAATACTATCAAGTATTAGAAAAAGGCTTCACATTATGTATATCGTAATGCGAAGCCTTTTTTACCTTTTAAATAGTTATTAAGTTAATATGTCAATTAGCTGTTTATAATATTATATGTTATTTACGACATAACCAGCCACCTATTTATTGGCATGTTCTCCATACTTGCCATAGTATTTGCCATAATACTTACCATAGTATTTGTTATCGTCCATATCGACCTTATTAAGTACCACTCCAAGAAGCTTGCAGTCTGTCTTTTTAATCTGCTCCAGACCCTTCTGGGCGTATTTGTAGCTTACATCATTAGCCGCCATTACATAGGCAACTCCGTCACACTCCTGTGCCACTATGGCACTGTCTATTACACTTCCTATAGGTGGTGTATCAATTATTATATAATCATACAAATCCCTTAATACTTTTATAAGTGTCTTAAACACCTTATTGCCAAGAAGCTCTGTAGGATTAGGTGGCACCGGACCAGAAAATACTACATTAAATTCTCAACATTAGTTGCATACATAACTTCTTCAAATTTATTAATTCCTGATAAGAAATGTGTAAGTCCCTTAACAGACGTATTAATCTTATAACGTCCTACAAGCACCGACTTCCTTAAATCCGCATCAATAAATATAACCTTCTTGCCTGCTTCTGCAAGTGATACCGCAAGATTAAATGATACAGTAGATTTACCTTCTCCCGGTGTCGTACTTGTGAGCATAATAACCTTGATATCCGAACCGCAAAGCTGGATATTCGTTCTTAAATTCTTATATGCCTCATTAGCCCTGTAATCAAGCTTTCTTAATCGTTCTATATTGATAGTCTGCATATTATCTTTTCACCTGACTTTTACTTTTTATTCTTGTTCTTTTTGTTCTTCCTGCTCTTTTTCTTGTTCTTTGGCAAGCCATCATCATTTCTTCTGAAATTGGAATAACTGCAAGTGTACTGAGGTCAAAATATTTCTCCACATCTTCTGTAGTCTTTACAGTATCATCTAACATTGACTTTATTACTATAACCGCCGCTGACAGCACAATACCTGCAAGAGCACCTATAATTGTCCATTTCTGGACAACAGCAAATGCTGGTATCTCTGATAATGAGCCTTCCTCAATAACATTTACCTGTTCAATCTTCATAATATCACATATCTTCTGTGATGATACTTTAGCCACGCAGTCAGCTATCTTCTTAGCCTGATAAGGATCATCACTAACAACTGTTATCTGCAATACACGTGTATCCGAAGGTGTATCAACAGATATGCTTGAAGCAAGCTGTGAGGCTTTCATATCAAGCTTTAATTCCTTGATAACTTCATTCATAACCGGAGCACTTGTTACAAGTATCTTATAATCTTTCGTAAGCTGTGTAGATAACTGGACATCTGATAAAGTAGTCGCACTGTCGTTAGCTCTGTTTAATACATACAGCTTGGTTTCTGACTCATACTGTGGTGTTATAAAAAACTTGCCACAAGAAATGCACCAAGTCCCACTATTATGCCTGTTGCAATAATAACCATTATCTTATCCCATAATATAGATAAAATATGTCCAATATCAATTTCTATTTCTTCATTCTGAACATTATCTCTTCCCATTGTCAATCTCCATAATTATTTATCACTTAATCACTCTAAGCATTTAATATAAATCTTTTAATTATATCGGCAACTCCCGATTCATCATTAGATGGTGCGATATAGTCTGCATACTTTTTCACTTCTTCATACGCATTATCCATAACAGCCGCAACACCTGCTATCTTTAACATTGGTATATCATTCATTCCATCTCCACAGGCTATAAGCTCATCTTCTTTGATAGACAGCTTACCTAATAACTGCTGTAATGATTTAATCTTTGGCAACCCCATTTGGTACTACCTCAAGGAAATAATCTTCTGAATAAAATGCATCAAGCACGTCAGAATAATGCTCTAATAAAGCTTCCTGCACTGGCACAAGCTTATCGTGTCTTCCTACAACAAGGAACTTATTAACTGGATAATCTACATATTTCTTTAAATCATCTGTCTTAATTATTGTTGTATTATTGCAAAATGCTTCTTTTAACACATACTCATCATCATCACTCTCTGCTGCTATCTTTCCGTCCGAATATGTAAGTGCATACACATCATTAGCTCTTGCATAATCACATATATCGTCTATACACTGCCTTGGAAGCTCGTGGCTTACAATTACATCTCCATTCAGGCAGTTAATTATCTCACCACCATTGTAAGCTAATATATATCCGCCTCTCTTATCTAACTCAAGCTCATCTGCTATCGGTGTTATCCCAAATAATGGACGTCCCGAAGCCAATATAACTGTAACATCTTTATCAATTGCAGCCCATACAGCCTCCTTATTAGCCTCCGGAAGCTTCTTATTATGGTCTGTGAGTGTTCCGTCAAGATCGAGTGCAATCGCTTTATATTTCATTGTTAAATACCTGTCCTTTATAATTCTTATATAGGTGTCGGGGATACTTCCCTTACATATGCCAATTAATTGCTTCACTATTACATCACCCTGCAATTCCTGACAATATATCCGCATACATAATCACTTTATCATATGTACTTAATAATTACAATAAGCTAAGCCTTAAGCTTTTATTAACTTATCCTCATCTGGTCAAATGCACCTGCTATATTCAATCTACCATAGCCATATTCAACATTTGGATAAGCAATATCCCCCGGTCGGTCTGCTCCCCTTATTATATATGACTTAATCTCGCTATTACTTATAACTGATCTGTTATTGTTAGTAACTCCCCAGCTAAAAAATAATGCCGCTGCCCCTGCAACGTGTGCCGCAGCAATGCTTGTTCCTGATCTAACTGTATAGCCTCTTACGCCTCCAACACCATACACATTAACTCCTGGTGCTGCTATATCAGGCTTAACCCTGTTATCCGCCGTATAACCCCTGCTGCTGTTCACGTCGCTTCCGTTGGTATTATGATTATATGCACCAACAGTAATAAGCCTTAAACCGCTGGCAGGCTCTACAAGCGTTACATCAGCATCTGAATTAAGAAAATAGGCATCACAGTCCATAAGCTCTTTTAAAGTTATCCACGCATTAAAATATCCAGGAAGATTAGTAAGACTATATACATCTATCTTCCACAGTCCCTCTGCCGGACGTTCAAATCTCATAAATATAACTTCCTGCCCTGCAACAGTTTCTGTAATCTGGTAATCAACATATATCCTTGAATTCTCCAAAAGAAATGAATATTGTGTACTTGAGCCTATCCTTGCTGGTATTCTTGGAATAATCTCGCCTGTCGGTGATATTATTGATACCGACAGTACATCAAGACTTTTTGCCCATATTTCAAGCACAAAGCCTTTTCCACGCCTCTCAACATTTATCTCCATTTCCTTATATTCAGGAACAACAGAAGCGTAACCGCTAAAATGTGTCCTTTTGACTGCCTCATTGCCAGCAGGAACAACAACACATGTATTAACGTGCATTGTAAGTGAATCAAGAACATTTGATAAAGGACTTCCGCCTGTTCTTGAGCCCAGACCACTACCCAGTCCCATATATATGACAAGAGGCATTTTCTTTAACCCTGCATAATCCTTTAGAAATCTTGCGGCAAGCATAATATCCGTTTCCTCAAAACACACTGCATCATCCCTTATGTAGAAGTAATCCCTTAAATATTTCTTTGCATTTTTTAATTTTACACATACTATGCTTGCCTCTGGTGCAACACCTATGTAATCATCAATTTTTCTTGAAGCAATTACTCCAGCCATAAATGTTCCGTGCCCTGTAATATCGGTTGTTCCCACATAATCGTAAGGATTAGTCCATTGCGGTATGCTTCAAGTGCTGTATTAATCTCTGCCTGTTCATATATACGACCATAATTAACATATAAATTCTGCCTGTACTCAAGGGTCTGATCCCATATAGCCATAATACGCGTATTACCAGCCGTATCACAGAAGTTCTCACTAAGATAATCAATTCCTGTGTCTATTATCCCCACGATAACACCCTGCCCTTTTGAATTTAAAAAAGGCTGGCTTGTTATGTTGGTGGCATTTACCGCATCAATGCTTGATGTATCCATAAGCCCATACAACTTGGGAATTGTATAATATCCCAAGTCACTTATATTAAAATCCCTGTCATCCGGAAGCCTGCTATGTGCAACAAGCCATTGGTCATCAACCTTCTGTATACATACATCAGGGTTGCTTTGAAGCATCTTATTAATTCCCGGAAGATTGACAACTATATAATCATATATATCCTCATCTGTTATCATTTCACTGCATAAAGGCATAAAAATGTCCTTAAAGATAATCTTTAAGGACATTATATGATTAATATTTTATAATAATACTAATATACTGACATACTGACATATACATAATAACTTCTGCAAAATAACATCAGCAGAATATCTTGTGCATAATGGCTTGTGAAACTGACAGCATTAAGCTTCTGCATTATTCATTGGAAGTCTTTCCTGTCCACGCATCATAATAAGCGGTGTGCCCTTCTTCTCAATGTAATCTGCTGTTATTGTGACACTTCCGATATTATCATCTTTAGGAATTTCATACATTATATCAAGCATATATTCTTCTATTATAGACCTTAATGCTCTTGCTCCTGTATCTTTTTCCATAGCTTTCTTTGCAATCTGTCTTAAAGCATCATCATCAAATTCAAGCTTAACCTCATCAAGTTCTAATAACTTCTGATACTGCTTAAGTATTGCATTCTTAGGCTCTTTCATAATCTTAACAAGCATATCCTCTGTAAGACCCTCTAAAGAGAATACTATAGGAAGTCGTCCTAAGAATTCAGGAATCATACCAAATTCCCTTAAATCCTCTAATTCAACCTTTGATAATATATTCTTGTCATTATCATATTTATCTTTAAGGTCTGAGTTAAAACCTATTGATGACTGCTTATTAAGTCTTGCCTTTATTATATTCTCAAGGTCTGGAAATGCACCACCGCATATAAATAATATGTTGCGTGTGTTAACTGTAACCTGCGGAACCATAGCATTTTTGCTTGTAGCACCTACTGGAACTTCTATATCACTTCCCTCAAGAAGCTTTAACATTCCCTGCTGTACAGATTCACCGCTTACATCACGGCTTCTTGTTTCTTTCTTCTTGGCAATCTTATCTATCTCATCGATAAATATAATGCCTCTCTCTGCCTTCTCCACGTCATTATCTGCCGCCTGTAAAAGCTTTGATACAACACTCTCTATATCATCACCTATATACCAGCTTCAGTAAGTGAAGTAGCATCTGTAATTGCAAGAGGTACTTTTAAAAGTTCTTGACCAGTGTCTTTACAAGATAAGTCTTTCCACTTCCTGTAGGTCCTATCATAAGCATATTAGACTTTTCAATCTCAATATCGTCCATAGTTCCTGTGGCAACTCTCTTATAATGATTGTATACAGCAACTGACATAACCTTCTTGGCATAGTCCTGACCTATTACATATTCATCTAACATTGCCTTTATCTGATGAGGTGCTGGAAGATTAGCCAAATCAAGTGTATCATCCTTTTCCTTATCTGTAGGTTTGTTAGTATCTTCTTTCTTTTTCTTGACTTCTGTCTGTTGGAAATGTCATTACCCATCATATTAAAGCCGCCGAACATTCCCATATTAGGCATATTATTCATAAGGTCATCATAATTGATATCACTGTTATTAATTGTATCAAAGGTCTTCTGCATACAATCTGCACATACACATAAACCACCCGGCATATTAATCATTTTACCAGCCTTAGACTCTGACCTTCTGCATATATAACACACCTTTTCGTATTCATCTGTATTAGCAGTTGTATTGTTCTCATTATTATTATCGTTGTTACTCATTTAATCCTCAATTCTGTGTTACGAGGCTTATTAGTTCTTCTTTCCTAATGTAACCTCCACACTCTTTAGTACATATTCACTACCTTCAAGATGATAGTATCAACCTTACTGTCTCTCCTGCTGAATAATACTGCAGAAGTGACTGTAAACCTGACATTGTTGATATTGACTGGTCATCAAAACCGACAATTATATCGTAGGCTGAAAGTCCTGCCTTCTCTGCTGCTGAGCCAGATGCTACTGTACGAACCATTATACCCTGTGGGTAACCATACATAGAAGCATATGTGCTTGTTATATCTATAGCAGCAATACCAAGATATCCAGCATTATCTGAATCTACCTTCTGTCTTGTCTGCTTGCTCATAAGTGAGCTTATAAGTTCCTTAACATTAGATACAGGTATTGAATATGCCATACCCTCAACACCATCTGATGATGTCTTAGCAAAGTTAATAGCAATTACCTTGCCGCTTGCATTAAGAAGTGCTCCACCACTATTACCTGAGTTAATAGCTGCGTTAGTCATTATAAGTCCTGAAAATGTAACATTGTTAACTGTTATTGATCTGTCAAGGGCACTTATAATACCATTAGTAACTGACTGTCCTTCTCCAAGTGCATTACCAATTGCCACTACCTGCTGGCCTACTGCAATTGTATCAGAATCTGCAAGTTCTGCAATAGCTATTTTACTTATTGTGTCAGACGGAATATCTGATAATGATACAGCAACTACTGCTATATCCTGATCTGACTTAGAACCCTTTACCGTTGCACTTACTGACTGGTCATCCACAAATACACATTTTAAGTTGGATACATTATCTACAACATGTGCATTAGTTACAATAAGAAGCTCTGTATCATTCTTACCAACAATAATACCAGTTCCACTTGTTGAAGCCTCGTACTGCTGCTGTCCCCAGCCATACATTGAAGATGAACTGCTTACTGTAGTTGTACCATTAAGGGCAACCATAGCCGGAAGTGCTGCCTGTGCCACACTTTCTACATTCATTGATGAATATTGTGAAAGATTAGTATCTCCATTAGCATTAATATCATCGCTTGTAACTTTATCAATATTGCTTGTCACTGTTGAAATTGTATAGTTCTTAGTATCATTACCACCTAAATATTTCTTCTCAATGTGATAAGTTCCATACATTGCTGAACCAGCTACAACACCAAATACTACTGCCGCAAGCACACCACTTATATACTTCTTAGCCGTGGAATTCTTAGAAAACCAATTGTTAAATGACTTCTTTCTTGCTTCCTTCTTAGCCTGCTTAGCCGCTCTCTGTGCATTCCTATAAGAATTATTCTGGTCACTGCCTATATTATTATTAACATATGAATATCTATAGGTTGAATTATTGTTATCTGATGCATTATGAAAGCCTGTATTAGCACCATTATTATATGCTGTGTTATTATATCCGGCATTAGTTCCTGTGCTATTGTATGATGTATTAGCACCATACTGTGAATTATTCATACCACCCTGATTATATCCATAACCATTATAGCCATAATTATTACTTCCGTTAGAATATTGGTTCTGTCCATTATTCATGCCAGCACCACCTGCACTGTTCTGATTATAACCTGTGTTATGGCTGTATGTTGTATATCCAGTTGTTCCTGTACTCTGATTATTATCAGGCTCTACATTCTCATAATTCCTAGAATTATTATCAGAATTATTGTTCATATAATCGTTATCTTCATTATTATACATATCCAAACACTCCTTACTTATGTCATTTCAACGAAAAAATGAACACATTTCGTTGTTGATACTGTTAGTATATTCACGAAATGTGTTCATATTGTGTACTACTTGTTAAGAAAATCTGAACTTATATAATTATGCTATGTAAAACATATCCATCAAATAATACTTACTGATTACTGCCCAACAAGCTCCATAACAGCTTTCTTTAAAGCTTCTTCTTTAGCTGCTGCATCTTCTATGCTGCTGCCCTTAACGCCCATATAGAACTTAATCTTAGGCTCTGTACCAGATGGTCTTGCACAGCACCATGCATTATCTGATAAATCATAATAAAGTACATTAGAGTTAGGAAGTCCTGTGCTATGCTTATCGCCTGTAACCATATTGACACATTCGTCCTTCTTATAATCTCTTGCTTCAAGAACTGTCCAGTTACCAATCTTAGATGGTGTATTATTTCTAAGGTCATCCATCATCTTAGCAATCTTTCCAGCACCTTCAGCACCCTTCATTGTGATAGCAACCTGTCCTTCTTTATAGTAGCCATACTTCTCATAGATGTTAATCATCTGATCCCATAAAGTAAGACCTTTATTCTTATAGTAAGCTGCTGCTTCACAAAGTGCCATAACTGCAACGATAGCATCCTTATCTCTTGCATGTGTTCCTACAAGACAGCCATAGCTTTCCTCAAAACCAAATTCATATTCATATGTACCTGCTGTTCAAAGAACTTAATCTGCTCACCAATGAACTTAAAGCCTGTAAGAACTTCAATAAGCTTAAGGTTATATTCCTTAGCAATGCTGTCAGCCATATTAGTTGAAACTATTGTCTTAACAAATGCTCCGTTCTTATGAAGAAGTCCCTTTTCCTGTCTTTGTGAAAGGATATATTCAGCAATAAGCATAGCAGACATATTACCTGTAAATGACTGGTATTCACCTGTCTTAGTATCCTTAGAATATACACCAAGTCTGTCAGCATCCGGATCTGTTGCAAGAACGATATCTGCATCAACTTCCTTAGCAAGCTTTAATGCTAATGTGAATGCCTTAGGATCTTCTGGGTTAGGATATTCAAGCGTTGTAAAATCCGGGTCTGGCTTTCCTGTTCTGGAACAACATATACGTGCTTAAAGCCTAATTCCTTAAGAACTCTTCTTACTGGAATATTACCTGTACCATGGAATGGTGTGTATACAATCTTAATATCATCCGCTACTTTCTTAATGATATCTCCATTAATACTCATCTTCTTTAATGCGGCCATATATCTGTCATCCATATCGTATCCGATCACATTGTAAAGACCGCAAGCCTTAGCTTCATCTTTATCCATAGTCTTAACTGTATTGTAATCTGTTACAGCCTTAACTTCTGATATAATCTGTGAATCCTTAGGTGCTGTAATCTGTGCACCATCTTCCCAGTACACCTTATATCCGTTGTATTCTGGTGGGTTGTGGCTTGCTGTTACTACAATACCAGCTATGCAGTTAAGGTCTCTTAATGCAAATGATAATTCTGGTGTTGGACGAAGTGAAGGGAATATATATGCCTTAATTCCGTTAGCATTAAGACAAAGTGCTGCTTCATCGGCAAATTCAGGTGACATTCTTCTTGAGTCAAATGCAATAGCTACACCTCTGTCTGCTGCACCTTCCTTAATAATAAAGTTAGCAAGTCCCTGTGTTGCCTTTCTTACAGTGTAAATGTTCATTCTATTAGTACCATTGCCAATTACACCTCTTAAGCCTCCTGTTCCGAATTCAAGATCTTTGTAAAATCTGTCTTCAATCTCCTTCTCATCATTAGCGATCGACTTAAGTTCATCTCTTGTTGCTTCATCAAAATACATATTGTCACACCAAGACTTATAAACTTCCATATAACCCATACTCTGTACCTCTTTCCTTGTTATTTAATAATGTCGGGGAAAATGGTATTTTTCCCTGACTGATGTACACGTATTGCTACATCATTTTATTTAATTATAATTCAATCCGTAGATTAAATCAATCTTTAAGAGCTTCTTTAAACTTTTCTGATACTATCCTTAACGCTTCTTCTTCATCGCTTCCATCAGCTATTAAAGTTATCTCATCTCCACATTTAACACCTGATGCAAGTATTGATATTACGCTTTTTGCATTGGCTGTCTTACCCTGTGCATATTCAAATGATATATTGGAATCAAATTTAATTGCCGCATCACACATAGCACCCGCTGGACGAAGATGTATTCCAAGCTGGCTTGTGACAATTATATTCTCCTTTACCACTATAATCCCTCCTTAAATGGCAGTTCTTAACAAGTTACCTTGTCGCCGCTGTAGTTCTTTCTGTTGCTTTGGTACTCTCTGTAGTTGTTTCCTGCTGTATTGCCGTTATTGTAACATTAACAGTAACATTTCCAACTACAGTTATTCCATCAGGCAGTGATAACGCCGCTGTGACATTATGAGTTCCTGCCCCAAGATTCTTAAGATCAACGCTCGCCTTTACATCTGATGCACTGACAGCCGATAACACATTATCATTACCTGTTACGGTAAATGTAATTCCCTGAGTTACCTGTGCATTAAATCCTGTCTGTATGTTATTAAGTGTTATCTCTGAGGCTGAAAGACTTAACTGCTTTGTGGCCTTCTGTGCTATCTTAACTGTAACAGTAAGACTGCTGTCAGATACAAATTTAATTCCTGACGGAACATAATCTGATAATCTGAAGTGTATGTTTTATCAGCATTCAATCCATCTGCATTAATATTCTGCGATGGAATTGTTATTGTATCTACTTTACCCAGCAAATCATCTGAACCTGTTATAACCGCAGATGCCTGGCTTAATATTGTATCTGTTATAATATATCCGTCTGCCGGCGTTCCACTTGTCTTTGCTGTTATTGACACCGTCTTCATTCTTGCTATATCAACATTGATATCTGCTTTAGTACATGACAGTTCAAGTGCATCATTTACTATTTCATTACCATCTTCATCTAACATCTTAACATCTGCACTTGTGCTTATGTCTTCCTTAGCACCTGATACATCTACATTTACTGATAATGCTGCTACACTCTCAAGTAAAGATGTAGGACCTGTAACTTTGATATAGGTTGGTGATGAACTTGTCGAAGCAACCGTATATCCTGAAGCTGTAGAACCTGTCGTGTTAACATCTAATGACAAAGTCTTGGTATCCCTGTTCTCTATGCTTAGCTTAAGTGCTGATGTTCTTGGAACAGCCTCTACATTATTAAGAACCTGTCCATCTTTAATTACCTGAACCTGTATATCTACATAATCTGTAAATGCAGTAACCTTACTCAAATCTGCGGTTGCACTTATATCACTTGTCTTAAGGTCTGTTACGACACTCTTTGGACCGCTTACTGTAACTGAAATCTTGCCGCCATCAACAACTTCATAACTGTAATCTTTGTCTGTAAGACTCTGTGTATTAATAAGCTGTACAGTTATATTACTGAATGTATAACTCGTGTTAGGGTCATATATATTAACAATAACTGTCCATAGAACAACTGCAAATACAGCGGATAATAACTTCAGGCTGAAATTCTTAAATATCTTCTCTTTCATGCTTCAACCTGCCTCTCCATATCCTGAAAGACTTAACATCTATATTCTTTCTACGGATATATTCCAGTTTATTCTTTAAAGAATCTGCATCAATATCGTGTATTAATTCACCACCAAAAGCTACGGAAACCTTACCCGTTTCCTCTGATACAATAATTGTCATACTGTCTGTAGCTTCGCTTATTCCGACTCCGGCACGGTGTCTTGTTCCTAAAGCCTTGCTAAGATTAACATTATCTGTAAGTGGAAGATAACAGGTAGCTGCAACAACCCTGTTACCCCTAACTATAACTGCACCATCGTGAAGCGGTGTATTATGCTCAAATATATTAATAAGAAGCTGGCTTGTGACAATACCATCTACAGGTATTCCTGTCTTTATATACTCTTCCAGAAGCATATCCTGTTCTATAACTATCAATGCACCTGTCTTTACCGCTCCCATCCTGTAGCACGCATCAACAATTTCGTCAGCTGTCTTAACACTAAAACGCTCATCTTTATTGCTGTTATCACCAAAATTGAGGAAATTAAGAACAAATTTCTTCCTTCCTAACTGCTCTAACGCCCTTCTTAATTCGGGCTGGAATATAATAACAAGGGCAATAATTCCTACGCTTATCGTCTTTCCTGCTATCCACAATATAGTCTTTAAGTTAAGCAGATATGCAACTACCGCAAATAAACCTACAACTATAATTCCTTTAAGCAAAGCCCACGCTTAGTATTCATTATCCATAACAGAATATTATAAAGAACAACCGCAATAATAATTATCTCTATAACATCTGTCCACGTAATCCTTGGTATATATAGTCTTGAAAAATAATTCTGCAACAGATTACCTGATGTAGTCATATTCTCACCACCCTTTTAATTCTATGTGATAAATAACTATTATTTATCGAAAAATATCATATCATCGTCTTCTTCTGTGGCAGCAGTTGTTGATTTAGCCTGTCTTACATCACTTATATCTGAGGCTTTTCTGGTCTTTCTTGCATTAATCTGCTTAACCTTTACATCCTCACCTGCTACATTAATCTTAGGCACAGCCTTTACATAATAATAGTATTCGTCATCTTCATACTGTACATACTCTGTTCTTCTGAAATCAACTGCAAAGAACATAACATTACAGATATAACCTGCAAGTGCACCTAATATAACTCCGATTACAATAAGAACTATATTAAATTCAGTCTTAAATACAATCTCGCATACAACAAGAATTATGAACTGTAATACACTTCCTATTCCTATAGCATAACCCCATGCATAGTCAATCTTAAGTCTTCTTATTATGTATACAACAATTACTGTAACTGCAAGTGCTGCAATTAACACTATCATCTGCTTGTCCTTAACAAGACTTCTATTAAATAAGAAACCTGTAACATACTCTCTGTTAAAGATTTGTTAGTAACTGCTGCTTCGTAAGCACTGGCTGTATTAATTATATAATAAATTATTACACCAAAGCTTACAGGTATTGCCGCAAGAAATGATGAGCATAAACCTACAGCAACCGGTATAACATAAGGTATCTTAAAACTACACATAATTACTGTTAATATTAGCAGATATCCAAGCTTTGGTGTAAATCTGAAATATAACAGATACATAAGAAGCACTACGCACAATGCAATAAGTGCAAATTCTACTGATATTGCATACAAGTGTGCAATCATAAATATCGAAAGCATTACTATTGTAAAGCCATTAGGCAGAAATGCACATATAACCGATACTAATACTGCTATTATAGGACTATTAAGCTTATCCATATAGCCGATAGAGGCATTAAGCATAAGAAATGAAACCAATGCTGCTATAAACTTAGCCACCGGTACAATATATATATCATATTTGTTGTAAAATCTTTTAAAATTCTCTTTGAGTTCTAATAAAACCGCCATTATATCCTCCATATTTACTTTCTTTTCTTCTGGCTGTTATAAAATCTTTCAAGCTTATTAAGTCTTGAAAATATTTCTTAAGACCTTTTCTTGAACGTTCATACTGGACATTATATACAACAGCTGCTATTACTGTAAATATAACTAACATTCCTATATAGTATATTGCCACTCTCCTGCCAAATGCAAGATAGTCCATTGAATTAATATTCTCAACAAGTCCCTCTGCATTGCATAATACATACATAATTGCAACTATCATAAATGCAAATGTTGTAGTTATTAATGTCTTTAAAATACCGAAAGCAATGAAATCACCTTTAAAATATTTCGCTGTACGAAGCATTTTCCTGCCCTCGTTCTTTTCATATATAGCCATCTTAGTCATCATCTTAACTTTATTCTCATTAAGCACAACTTTCACCTCATTATTCATTTCATAAATATGCTATTGGTTATATAACAGCATTTTATTAAATATAGCATATTTGACATTAATTGTATATTACAATTTGCGAATGTCCTCCGCCTGCTGCTGTTACAATTCTTACTTTTCTTCCCTCAGCAGTAAATGTTCTGTCACTTGAAGCAGAAAGATAATTGCTCCATACCTGACTATATTCTGATGGGAGAAGCTCACTTAATACACTATTAATCTTGCTGTCAAAACCGCCGCTTCTCTGCTTGATATATATAATAGAAACTTCTGGCTGTATTATTATTTCTCCATAATAAGTATCATTTTCTGTATATACGTATACATTAGAATATTCTCTTGTAATCCCTGATTACCAAGTATGTCTGGCAGATCTGTTACTCTTCATTCCGTCACTGTTTCCAGTTGATGAACTGCTGCTTCCTGTGTTAGTGCTATTGGTATTCGATGAATTAGAGCCTGAATTGTTAGAGGTATTGCCTGAATTATTGTTATAAGACCCATCTGAATTATTAGATGAATCATCTGCAATATAGCCTCCGTCAGAACTACCATTATCTGTACCACTGCTGTTACCATCATCATAGCTTCCTGCCTCACTGTTATATGAGTAGCCCGTTCTGCCTGATGTGCCACTATTAGAAGCCCCTGATAAGCTGCTGTTAGATGAATTAGAACCCGTAATGCTTCCATTACCTGTGTATACAACATATCCATTGGCTGAACCTGCTGATACACTCTTTATTCCCTCAATAGCTACGGCATCTGACACATCTCCTACTGTCGCTGTAAGTGCCGCAACACCTACATTATTAACAGTTACAACACCATCTGAATCAACCTTCATAATATCCTCATTACTGCTTGACCACACAAGTGCCTTATCAGTATTCTCCGGCTCTACAACTGCAGCTGCTTTAAATGTTGTGCCGACAACAACAGCTGTATCATCCATTAATATCTCAACCTTAGTAAGTGACCTGTCAGCCACACTGTTGTTAGATGAATTACTCTGTGGTTTCAAATTCTTCTCTGTCAGTGTCATTCCAACAGTATTATCACCACTTTTCTTATTATTAGAACTTACAGCTCCTGCTATAATAACTGAAAAAAGAGCAATTACAGCTATTACAATAAGTACAATCGCAATTGGTGACAGCTTAATTCTTGTATTTGCTGTGCCTTTTGAATTATTATCCTTTTCGTTGTGCATCTTTATCTCCATTCTTAAACTATCTCATCAGGAAGCTTCCATTGTTCTGCCTGATACTTATAATCTTCTGCCATCTGTCTGAACTGTGCTATCTGTTCTATATCTTCTGATGTTTCTGAAAGCTTGTCATAACATCTGCTAAGGGCATACAAAGGCTTATTACCTCCGCTTGTAATATCTAACACGCTTGAAGTTTCATATACAGCATTATAATACCACATTGCCGCTTCTGCATAGTCATTTATATCATAATAATAATTGCCAAGTTCATAACATACCTCTGAGCTTGGATTATCAGCGACACATCTTAAAGCAAGCTTAAAGAATTCTCCCATACCACCTGCTATACGGTATATTTTAACAAGTACGCAGTCACTTCCTGTCGAATGTCGTCACTTCTGTTCTCATTAATAA
>ENA-OQAS01000842-OQAS01000842.1-human-gut-metagenome-genome-assembly--contig:-NODE-842-length-15431-cov-2.240264_pt1 | contig 15431 bp, 19 predicted proteins | sample MGYA00242733_ERZ504523 | MGnify/ENA primary metagenome ERZ504523 (study PRJEB26092, sample SAMD00036239) | human gut metagenome | host: Homo sapiens | study: EMG produced TPA metagenomics assembly of... | reverse complement strand
CAGCACTTAATTACTGGTGGGGTATGTCTGCTGGTGCAATTGACATAATATATGGCGGTGCAGTTCCTGATGAAACGAAAAGGTTACATCGCTTATAAGGGAAGCAATAGTAAAGGTGAGTTCAAGCCATTTACGGGTGAATTAAAGGATCAGGATGGAAAGGTGCACAATAAGCCAGACGAAGAACTTGATCCTGATGAGATTATTGAAATGGATTGGCTTCTTGATAATGTTGTTGGCAGAGTACCAGAATATGAAGAACTTGATGATAATTCAAAAATGCTTGTTATCAATCAGGGAATTATAGATGTGAACGATTAGTGAGGAAAGTTAAAAGGTTATGAAGATACTAGTATTAGCTGATGTTGAGTCAAAGTACCTGTGGGATTATTTTGAAAAAGAGAAGCTTGAAGGAATAGACCTTATATTGTCTTGTGGAGATTTAAAAGCAGATTATCTGTCATTTCTTGCTTCATTTTCTAAAGTGCCTATATTATATGTGCGAGGCAATCACGATGATGGCTATGCAGATAAAGAGCCAGAAGGCTGTATATGTATAGAAGATAAGATATATGTATACAATGGAATAAGAATTATGGGACTTGGCGGTTCAATCAGATACAAGAAGGGTATTAACCAGTATACACAGAATCAGATGAAGAAAAGGGCTGCTATGATGTGGCCTAAGATAAAGGTAAAGAAAGGCATTGATATACTGCTTACACATTCTCCGGCGGCAGGGCTTGGTGATGGTGAGGATAATCCACATAAAGGGTTTGAAGCATTTGTTGATATACTTGACAAATACAGTCCTAAATATTTCATACACGGGCATGTACATTTGAATTATTCAAGGGAATTCCAAAGAGAGGAGCAGTATAATAACACAACTATAATTAACGGATATGACAGGTATATATTTGAATATTGATTTTTATACAATTTATCATTAAAAAGCCCTTGCAATATAATTACAGTTATGATAGTATTGTCAAAGCAATGAAAAACAAATGTACGTCACAGAAAGACAAAACGCGCAAATTGTTTTCAGGCAATTAGAATAACAATAATTGGAGGACTATAATGAGCGAGAAGTTAAGAGTTGGTATCCTTGGTGGTACAGGTATGGTAGGTCAGAGATTTATAACATTACTTGAAAATCATCCTTGGTTTGATGTAGTGTTAGTTGCAGCAAGTGGACGTTCAGCAGGAAAGCTTTACGAAGATGCATGTTGAGGGACGCTGGAAGATGCAGACAGCAATGCCAGAATTCGTTAAGAAGATGCCTGTATATGATATGGATAAAGACTTTGATGAGATAGTATCTAAGGTTGATTTCGTATTCTGTGCAGTTAATATGCCAAAAGCAGAGATTAAGGCATTAGAAGAAAGATATGCAAAGGCAGAAGTTCCAGTTGTATCTAACAATAGTGCTAATCGTTGGACACCAGATGTTCCTATGATTCTTCCAGAGGTTAACCCAGAACATACTAAGGTTATAGAGGCACAGAAGAAGAGACTTGGAACTACAAGAGGATTTATAGCTGTAAAGCCTAACTGCTCAATCCAGAGTTATGCACCAGCATTAGCAGCTCTTAAGGAATTCGAGCCAAAGCTTGTTGTAGCTACTACATATCAGGCTATTTCTGGAGCTGGTAAGACATTTGAACAGTGGCCAGAGATGGTTGAAAATATAATTCCATATATCGGTGGAGAAGAAGAAAAGTCAGAGAAAGAACCTCTTAGAATTCTTGGTACAGTTGAGAATGGGGAAATCGTTCCTGCTGCTGAGCCAGTTATTACTTGCCAGTGCTTAAGAGTTCCAGTTCTTGATGGACATACAGCGGCAGTATTTGTTAACTTTGGTAAGAAGCCTACTAAGGAACAGATTATCGAAAAATGGAGAAACTTCAAGGGAGCACCACAGGAGCTTGATCTTCCATCAGCACCAAAGCAGTTTATCCAGTATCTTGAAGAAGATGACCGTCCACAGGTTAAGCTTGATGTTAATTACGAGCATGGAATGGGAATTTCACTTGGCAGATTAAGAGAAGACAGTGTATTTGATTACAAGTTTGTAGGTCTTTCACATAATACATTAAGAGGAGCAGCAGGTGGAGCTGTATTATGTGCAGAACTTCTTAAGGCTCAGGGTTACATTACAGCTAAATAAGATATCAGAATAATTAGTATATAATAGCTATAATATTGACAGGCGGTTTAGTGTGAGCATCAATTAATAGTTATTAAGATTAATAAATATATAAGGAAGATGAAAAGGCGTTGAGCTGATTATCTTCCTTATTTATTTGGAAAATTATACGGAATTTGCAAAAACTTACAATATATCTTATAATATTATAAATATATGGAAGCGTGGAGATGTATGGAATATGAAGAATAATTATTTTTACGCAATGCTGTCAAGAATGAAATATATCAACAGATGGGGCTTATGAGAAATACACGCAATGAGAATTTGTCCGAGCATAGTCTTGAAGTTGCGTTTATTGCACATGCACTTGGTGTTATTAATAATGAAGTGTTTGGTGGGGATATTAATGCAGAACGTCTTGCGGTACTTGGAATGTATCATGACGTGACAGAGATAATTACAGGGGATATGCCAACGCCTGTTAAGTATTACAGTCCATATATAAGAAATGCGTATAAAGAAGTCGAGCAGGTGGCTAATGAGCAGATGTTATCAGGACTTCCAGAAGTTCTAAGGGCAAGATATGAAGGGCTTCTTTTAGAAACAGAAAATGAAGCAGGATTATGGGAGTATGTTAAAGCTGCTGACAGAATTTCAGCTTATATAAAGTGTATAGAGGAAAAAGAAAATGGGAAATTTCCGATTTCTTGAGGCAGAAAAGACAATATATAATTCTATTAGGGATATGAAGATAAAAGAAGCTGATTATTATATGAAAGAATATATACCAGCATTTTTTAAGACTTTAGATGAGTCGAAATAGCTATGGTTTATAAATGATAGCGTTAATATCAAAAATCTATCTGTCAGATAGTGAAAAATAGTATAAAGAATGGAGTGATGATATGGGAAAATCCGTATATATAGCGGAAAAACCGAGTGTTGCACAGGAATTTGCCAAGCACTGCATACGGATTTTAAAAGAAAAGATGGTTATCTTGAGGCGGATAATCATATAGTTACATGGTGTGTTGGACATCTTGTTACAATGAGTTATCCGGATGCCTATGATGAGAAATTGAAAAGGTGGAGTTTTGATACACTTCCATTTATTCCACAGACTTTTTAAATATGAAGTTATTCCAGCTGTTCAGAAGCAGTTTGATATAGTAAAAGGCATTTTAAACAGAGCTGATGTAGATACAATATATGTATGTACCGATTCGGGACGTGAGGGAGAATATATATACAGGCTTGTAAGGCAGGAAGCCAAGGTAAAGGACAAGCAGGAAAGGCGGGTATGGATTGATTCCCAGACAGAAGAAGAGATTCTTAAAGGTATTAATACCGCTAAAGATATATCAGAATATGATAATCTAAGTGATGCTGCATACTTAAGAGCAAAAGAAGATTATCTTATGGGTATCAATTTTTCGAGGGTTCTTACATTAAAATATGGAAGAAATATTGCCAATTATCTTCATCTTGACAGGGCAGTTGTGTCTGTTGGGCGTGTTATGACCTGTGTTCTGGGAATGGTTGTAAGAAGGGAAAGAGAGATAAGAAGCTTTGTCAAGACACCGTTCTACAGGGTTATAGGAACAGCGGATATTAATGAGCATACATTTGATGCTGAGTGGAGAGTGTGTGAGGCAAGCAGATATTATAATACACCATATCTATATAAGGATAATGGGTTTAAGGATAAGGATAAAGCAAGGGAGCTTGTGGATATTTTATCAGAACCACTTCCTGCAGAGGGCGTTGTAAAGGAAGCTTCAAGGAAAAAGGAAACAAAAAATCCTCCGTTATTGTATAATCTTGCAGAAATACAGAACGAATGTAGTAAATTATTCAAGATAAGTCCTGACCAGACACTTAATATAATTCAGGAGTTATATGAAAAAAAGCTTGTTACATATCCAAGAACAGATGCGAGAGTGCTATCAACTGCTGTCTGTAAGGAAATATACAAGAATATAGGAGGCCTAAGAAATTATGCACCAGCCAGAGAGTATGCACAGCAGATATTAGATAGTAATATGTACAAAGGAATAGAGAAGACGAGATATTGCAATGATAAAGCAATAACTGACCATTATGCCATTATTCCTACAGGACAGGGATTTGGAAGTTTATCATCATTATCATCAACTGCACAGAAGACATATGAGATAATTGTCAGAAGATTTCTGAGCATATTCTATCCAGCGGCTATATACCAGAAGGTGAGCATTACCTCAGTTGTAAAAGATGAACAGCTTTATGCTACATTTAAAGTGCTTGTAGACGAGGGCTACCTTAAGGTTGCGAAGATTCATTCGGAAAGAATAAGATGGCAGATACAGATAAAAATCAGGATGAGCAGGAAAATGCAGATACATCACTGATAGAAAGTCTTAAAAGCTTAAAAAAGGGTTCGCCGATATCATTTAAGGAATTTAATATAAAGGAAGGTGAAACATCGCCACCTAAGCGTTACAATTCGGGTTCAATTATTCTTGCTATGGAAAATGCAGGGCAGTTAATAGAAGATGAAGAATTGAGGGCACAGATAAAGGTAGTGGAATTGGTACGAGTGCAACAAGAGCAGAGATACTTAAAAAGCTTAACTCCAACCAATACATTTTTACTAATACCAAGACCCAGATAATAACACCTACCCTGCTTGGTGAAATAATATATGATGTTGTCGATAATTCTATTAAGCAGTTGTTAAATCCTGAACTTACAGCAAGCTGGGAAAAGGGGCTTACATATGTTGCTGAGGGAAGTATAACCGCCGACGAATATATGCAGAAGCTGTCAGGCTTTGTTGGAAGAAGAACATTAGCGGTTAAAGACCTGCGTAATCAGGCACAGCTTGTTACGTTATTTAATGAGACCGCAAAAAATTATAAATAAGGAAGGAAAGTTATGAACGAACAGATTACAATCAAAGAGTTGTTTAGTCTTGATAAGACTATAGCCGCAGGAATATTTGAAGGTGCTGTGTATCCTTGGGAGGTATTATCAAAGATTGGTGATTATATTGTTGGACTTGGTAATTCACTTCCACAAAAGGAATATTATAAGAGAGGTGATAACATATGGATACATAAGGAAGCAACAGTATTTGACTCGGCGTATATAGCAGGTCCTGCTATTATATGCAAAGGTGCAGAAGTAAGGCATTGTGCATTTATAAGAGGAAAGGCTGTTGTAGGAGAAAATGCAGTCGTTGGTAATTCAACAGAGTTAAAAAATGTCATATTGTTCGATAATGTGCAGGTTCCTCATTATAATTACGTGGGAGATTCAATATTAGGCTATAAGGCACATATGGGTGCAGGTTCAATTACATCTAATGTAAAGTCTGACAAGAAGCTTATTACAATAAAAGGACCAGATGGAAATATAGACACTGGAATTAAGAAAATAGGAGCATTTCTTGGTGATAATGTTGAGATAGGATGTGGCAGTGTACTTAATCCAGGTACTATAATTGGAAGGAATAGTAATATATATCCGCTTTCAAGTGTCAGAGGTTGTATTAAATCGGGTTCAATCTATAAAAATAGGGCAGAAGTGGTTGAAAAATATTAAGAGTATATGTTATTATGTCAAAAGTATAAATGTGAACACAATGTGAACATTTATAAAATAATAAAAAAATAAGGTGAGGTAAAGATATGAAAGCTTTTAAGGGAATTGGTTTCCAATTGGTATTATCGTTTGCCGTTGCAGTATGCGTTGCAATAATTCTTGTATCGCTTGGTTCTATCAGGATAACTAAGACATCGATAAATGCAAATACAGAAGTGACAAGTGAGCAGACATTAGATAATGTTCAAGAGGGATTTACAACATATTTAAAGACTTTGTCACAGCCAGTCGACCTTCTTACACGTAAGAATGAGATTAAGCATTTGGAAGATCAGGGAAATCTTGATGATAATGTTAAGGCAATAAAAGATTCGTTAGTTGCATCTGTTAGGGTGACTAATGGAGCAGAACTTGCTTTCTTTACAACTAAGACAGGTTTAAGAGTTGATGGATGGGCAGAGATTAACCCAGAGACAGGTAAGGCATCTAATAAGGGAGGTCTTACAAGAGGCGTTAACGATACAAGCAAGAGCTGGTATCAGGCAGCTATAGGTTCTAAGGCAAGAAATACTATATATTCACAGTTCTCAGATCCATATGTTGATTCATCATCAGGAAAGACTATATTTACAGTTTCACAGGAGATTAAATATACAGATGGTTCTAACTATGGTGCCGTAGGTCTTAATATTGATTTCTCAGAAGTTGAGGATTATGTAAGAAATATAGGACTTCTTAATACAGGATATGTAATACTTGTTAATAAAGATGGAAAGATTCTTGTAGATAATGATAAGAATACTAATGTCCAGAATAATGTAACATCACTTGAGTGCTGGAATACAATTAAGAATCTTTCGGAAGACAAGTATGACACAACATTTTCTTTTGATGAAAAGATTAATGGGGAGTCAGTACATATTGTAACTTCAAAGGATGCTGTTACAGGCTGGACACTTATGGGATTTATCGGTGAATCAGAGACACAGGCAGTTGTTAATAAGATTGCACAGACAACAATTGAACTTGCTATTATTGCAATTATAATTGGTATTGTTATAGCTTTAATTATAACAAGAGCGGTTACTAAGGAACTTAAGACACTTAATAGTGCTATGGATATGATGGCTAATGGTAAGCTTACATATAGAATTAATGTAAAGAGCAAGAATGAGCTTGGTCAGGCAGAGGCTAACTACAATGTTATGGCAGACCAGATATCATCACTTATTAAGGGTGTTGAAGAAAAGTCTGGTGTACTTATAACTGCTTCACAGAAGATTTCAAATGTAAGTGAATCAACAACAGAGACAGTGAATCAGGTATCAGAGGCTATCCAGAGCGTATCAATCGGAGCTTCAGGACAGGCAGAGAGTACACAGAAGGCAACTTCTGAGGTTGAATTACTTGCTTCTAAGCTTCACGAAACAAAGGCTTATGTAAGTGATATTAATGATATGTCAGTTGAAACTAAGCAGCTTAGTGATCAGGGTCTTACAATTGTTGATGATCTTATTGAAAAGGGCGAAAAGTCAAAGGATAATTCAAGATTTTCTAAGAACGTAGTTAATGAGATGATTGAAAGTATCAATAAGATTAATTTATATCAGATGCTATTACTGAGATCACAGAACAGACTAACTTGCTTTCTCTTAATGCAAGTATTGAAGCTGCAAGAGCAGGTGAGAGTGGAAGAGGTTTTGCAGTAGTTGCTGACGAGATCAGAAAGCTTGCAGAACAGTCACAGTCATCTACAGATGAGATTAAGCAGATTGTTAAGGAAATAAGTGCTAAATCAGTAGTTGCAGAAAAGACTATGGACGAAAGCGTTGATATAATTGATGAACAGAATAAGTCAATTAATGATGCCAAAGAATTATTTGGACATATATCAGATGCTGTCAATGCATTAAAGGAAGGTCTTGATAATATAGCCTCTCTTAATGAGCAGATGGATGCAAGCCGTGAAAATGTTGTTAAGAGTATGGAAGACGTAGCTTCTGTATCTACAGAAACAGCAGCTGCTTCAGAAGAAGTATCTGCATCGGCAGAAGAAGTTAATGCAACTATGCATACACTTAACCAGTTTACAGTTGAACTTGATGAAATTGCTACTCATTTAACAGAAGCAATTAACAGATTTGAGCTTTAATTACATTTTCCGATAAATTTTGATATTTTTACACAATCATAATTGACTTACGCAGTATGATGTGAGAAAATAATGCAAGGATAAAGGGGTTCGGTTATGTCCGGATCCCTTATATAACGAAAGGAGTAATAAGATGATTTATACACAGGAAGTTGAAAACATGTGTCCAGTAGCACAGGGCGTTCATCATGGCGCTGCTCCAGTTCCTACAGAAGGAAAGTGGGTACAGAATAAGGAAGTTAAGAATATTTCAGGTTTTACACATGGTGTTGGCTGGTGTGCTCCTCAGCAGGGTGCATGTAAGCTTACATTAAATGTTAAGGAAGGTATTATTCAGGAAGCTTTAGTTGAAACAATCGGATGTTCAGGTATGACACATTCAGCAGCTATGGCCGCTGAAATCTTACCAGGCTTAACAGTTATGGAAGCTTTAAATACAGACTTAGTTTGTGATGCTATCAATACAGCAATGAGAGAATTATTCTTACAGATTGTATATGGCAGAACACAGAGTGCTTTCTCAGAAGGCGGTTTAGCAGTTGGTGCTGGTCTTGAGGATCTTGGTAAGGGACTTCGTTCACAGGTTGGTACTATGTATGGTACTCTTGCAAAGGGACCACGTTACTTAGAGATGGCAGAGGGATATGTAACAGGTATCGCTCTTGATAAGGATGATCAGATTATTGGTTATAAGTTCGTTAACCTTGGTAAGATGACAGACTTCATTAAGAAGGGTGATGATCCTAACACAGCATATGAGAAGGCAGCTGGACAGTATGGCCGTGTTGCTGATGCAGTTAAGATTATTGATCCTAGAACAGATGAAGAGGTTAAGTAAGGAGGACGAATATAATGGCATTATTTGAATCATATGAGAGAAGAATTGACCAGATCAACGCTGTACTTAACAGCTATGGTATCTCATCTATAGAAGAAGCTGAGAAGATTACTAAAGATGCTGGTTTAGATGTATACAACATGGTAAAGGGCATTCAGCTATCTGTTTCGAGAACGCTTGCTGGGCTTATATCGTAGGTGCAGCTATCGCAATCAAGAAGGGTGCCAGAAAGGCTTCAGAAGCTGCTGCAGCTATCGGTGAAGGTCTTCAGGCATTCTGTATTCCAGGTTCAGTTGCTGACCAGAGAAAGGTTGGTCTTGGACATGGTAACCTTGGTAAGATGCTTCTTGAAGAAGATACAGAATGTTTCGCTTTCTTAGCAGGTCACGAATCATTCGCTGCTGCTGAAGGTGCTATTGGTATCGCAGAGAAGGCTAACAAGGTTAGACAGAAACCTCTTAGAGTTATTCTTAACGGTCTTGGTAAGGATGCTGCTAAGATTATCTCAAGAATTAACGGATTCACATTCGTTGAGACAGAGATGGATTATGCTACAGGCGAAGTTAAGGAAATCGAAAGAATCGCATATTCTGACGGACTTCGTTCTAAGGTTAACTGCTACGGTGCTAATGACGTAACAGAAGGTGTTGCAATTATGTGGAAGGAGAATGTTGATATCTCTATCACGGGTAACTCAACTAACCCTACAAGATTCCAGCACCCAGTTGCAGGTACATACAAGAAAGAAAGACTTGAAGCTGGCAAGAAGTACTTCTCAGTAGCTTCAGGTGGTGGTACAGGTCGTACACTTCATCCAGATAATATGGCAGCAGGTCCTGCTTCTTATGGTATGACAGATACTATGGGACGTATGCACTCAGATGCACAGTTCGCTGGTTCATCTTCAGTTCCTGCCCATGTAGAAATGATGGGTCTTATCGGTATGGGTAACAACCCAATGGTTGGTGCTACAGTTGCTGTTGCTGTTTCTGTACAGCAGGCTGCTGATGAAGGTAAGTTCTAATTAATTTAATAAGATAAATGCGTTAAACCGCCGTAATCACTGGGATTGCGGCGGTTTTTGCATTATATACAATTAAAATAAAAATGTTTTGAAAATGTACAAAATAACGTGAATTTATAGACGTAACGAACAAGTAACTAACAGGTAACTAACAGACGTAACTAACACATAACTAACAAAAAACAGACTGCAGTATGTGATAATCAGCAGTCTGTTGTTTTGATATTATATTATGGATTAGGAAGGTCGATTTTAATAAGTTCTTCACGAAGTTGCTCTACAGTTCTGTGGGTATATACAGCTTCTGTAACATCTTCTATAACGTGGCCAACGATTATCTTTAATACATATTCGTTCATATTAGCTGCTTTAGCAGCATTGATAAATGTATGTCTTGTATCATGTGGTTTATGCTTCAGGTTAAGCTTCATCATAACTTTATTAAAGCGACCACGATATTTGTCATAAGTAAGATACGTACCTTGTTGTCCATTTTGATCATTAAACAGATAAGCACTATGCATTTGTATGGCTTTATCATAATTCTGTTTAACAAGCTTCTGGATGGCTGGATGAATAGGTATAGTACGATTACGGCCAGCATCGGTTTTCAGACCGCCGGTGAAGGACCAGTTATCTAAATCTATATCAGCTATCTTAAGAATAGCCAGCTCCTGAGGCCTCCAACCGCTGTATATGCCTATTAAAACCATATCAGTGAATGGATATGTTATGTTATCCCACAGCTTCATTATCTCCTCATCAGAGAATGGTACACGCTTTATTTTGGTTTCTCCACGTGATACACTTTCACAAAGGGCTGCATAATCTTTATCAACGATATCATTTTTCAGACAATATCGATACATAAGATTATATAAGCTTTTCATACGTTGTTTGGTAGCTTCACCAACATTAGCATTATGTATTGTTCCTTCAAGATGATTAGCCCGGATATCTTTCATACGCATCTTGTGAAGCGGTTTGGAATGATTAAAAGCACTTATCCAACTTCTTACACCACTTTGAGATATTTTTAGAAAATGTTCAGAGCTCCATTTCTCGTATACTTCCTCAAATGTTATGTTATTGATTTCTATATCATATGGGTTTTCATTGTAATTAATAAGAGCAGTAAGAGCTTCCTGTCTTGTGGGAAAATATCCAATAGTCATGTAGAGCTGTTTGGTTTTTCCAGTTTTTTCATCAATATCCCAGCCTTTTGTTTTACGAGCAACCCATGGTTTACGTCTTCTTCCAGATAGCTTATATACGCTACCCATTCCATTAGCTAATTTCATATTATCATTCCTTTCGTTAATCGAAGTTGCACCGGTGTAACTTATTAATTGGTTAAATTAGAGTATAAAAATAACACCTACTTGCAAAAGTGGTGTCAGGAATGATATAATACAGCTTGTTCAGGGCGGTATTATATCATAGGCACAGCTAACTTATGTAAGTATCGTGGTAAAGGCTCTTGTGTTGGTAGCACAAGGGTTTTTATTAACATTATTAAATGTAGAAAAAAGTTATATTTTATCGACTAAAAAGTTGTAAAAAAAGTGAAAAAAAATTGACATTCAACAACCATAATGTTATTATTTGATTGTGGTTCACGTTATGGAATTTAATGCTATAATAGGGTTTACCTAACGGCCAAAAATTCTTGTGAATTGATTAGTTGTAAAGAACATATTTAAATGTTCGTATATATTTTATGAGTTTAGCTAGTGATGTTTTTGGTGTGTACCAAAAAAGGTTCACTAGCTATTCTTCTTTTAATTGAGATTGATAATTTTCCCAATAATCTAGACACATTACACATCGTTTGAAGTAAGTGTTATCTTTAAGTAGTTCAGGTGTTGATTTCAAAAACATATCTTTGCAAAGAGTACGCATAGTATTAATATCAAGTAAATCTATATTGGCTAATATTAAAGCAGGAACTTTCTTAATGTCTTCTTGTTCTTCAATGCCAGCCTTAAGTTCATTAAAATTAGTATAGTGTGGCAATTTGCTAATTGTTTTCTTTACAGATGTGCCAAGTATTAAATCAATTGTGCTGTGCTTATCTACATATACTTTTAAGTGAGAATCTGGTATTAATGTGTAATTTGCTTTTTTAATATATTTATATACAGGCATAAGCAGATTGCAAGGTATAGATTTGAATCGCACAGTACACATTTCTTTAGCAGAAAAATTTTTGTTATCATAAATAATATCCTCAAATATAAGTGCAGTATCAACTAGACCATATCCGTATTTGTTTAGAATGTTATCTCGGTATCCGACAGCAATAGCTAATGGTTTTGAAGATAAATCCATATTATCAAGGTCATCTAATCCAACAATTATTGATTCTGCATTAGCTGAATCAAGGTTTTCATCAACAATTTTTCGAACAATGCGCTTAGTGTCACGAATTCTAATTGGAGATATTCCAGGAACAACTTTGTTAAGTGTACTAAATACTTTTAGATAATTATCTGTTTGTATTTCAGTAACGGGTATTTTTTGCCCGTTAGGAAGAATAATAGTATTTTTGGTTTCAATTAATTTACGTTCCCCTTTTTTAAATGATATAAATACAAAATGTTCGTCAATATTGTCTAGTTGTTCATTTGTAAGACAAGATAAGAATCTGCTACAATGTTACGAATATTTTTCATCGGTGAAAGAATATCCTAAAAATACTATTGGTGACTCAGAAAATAGAGTAAGCATTTTAGCAATAACTAGCTTTCTTGAATCAGTAAATTCTTTATAGTCTTTTCAGTAATAATGATAGAATCGGCATCAGTGACACATCCATGTATTTTATAAATTTCTGCTGAATTATAACTGTCAGCGGAAAATAATTCATACTGGTGTCTGAAAACAGTGTAATCATTATTAAAAATCTCCTTTTCCAGAAATTGATCATAATTAGTGGTTATGACAGCAGAAACTTTTATTTTTTAGGTTTTGGAATAATTCTTTTTCTTTGTTAAGATAATTCGCTGATTTTAATGTTCTTCTTGAGCATTATGGAATAGGATATGTTAGATATAAGCTTGTAAATGGAGACAAGGAATGCCCTCTGGATACAGTGCCTGAGCTTGCAGGGCTTTCAGATGTAGTATGGAATGACAATTTTATTATGGCAGTTCCTATGATGTTTTATAAATCAGCCAGATATAAAGGAAGAGGCAAGAGCATATTTGATGCCAAAATAGATAATTTTGATGCACTAGATGAGGCTTGGTCACAGTGATGGATGCCTTAAGGAAAAACAGAACAAAGGAATACATTCCAGAAAATATGCTCCCAAGAAATCCGTACACAGGAAAGGTTTTAAAGCCCAATGCCTTTGATAATGCTTATATAAGTACAGAGGCAAGTATGAAAGAGGGACAAACTAATAAAATAGACCTAGTACAGGGGAATATTCCCCACGAAAGCTACCTTGCAACATATATAACAGCATTAGATCTCTGTTTACAAGGTATTATGAGTCCATCAACGCTGGGTATAGATGTTAAGAAGCTGGATAATGCGGAAGCACAGAGAGAAAAGGAAAAAGCAACATTATATAGCAGAAATAACATTGTAGGACAGTTGCAGAAGGTGCTTCCAAAGCTTGTAGATATAGTATTTAAGGCTATGGATACATTTCATAAGACACCAATTAAGGATATAGATATTGATGTGACATTTGGCGAGTATGCGAATCCTAGTTTTGAGAGCCAGGTTGAGACAGTCAGCAAGGCTAAGCAGGGCGGTATTATGAGCATAGAGGCATCTGTTGATGAGCTGTATGGAGATACCAAGGATGATGAATGGAAGCAGGAAGAGATTGCAAGGCTTAAGGCTGAACAGGGTATATCTGATATGGAAGAGCCGGCACTTAATATGCAGGCAGATGACTTCACAGTTGATGGCGCTGATAACAGTTTCACAGGTTTTGATAACAAGTGAGGTAACTTATGGCACTTAACACAGATTATGACATAGAGAAAGCCTTTAGAGCTATAGAAGATGAGCTGATAGCTTCAATGATACGGAATCTTGACGGCCACAGGGCAGAAGAGACTAAAGAGGGATTTAACTGGACACAATGGCAGGTGGAACAGATAAAGGCGTTGGAGAGATATAAGGCTGAAAACAAAAAGAAGTTTAAAAAGTCATTCAGTAATATCAATGATTCGATAGATGCAATGATATACGCTGCCAGGCAGGCAGGCGGTACAGAGCAGGAACAGAAGATATTAAGGGCAATTAAAAAAGGGCTTAAAGCATCCAAAGTGTCACAGGGCACTGAGGGTGCTTTTTTTAAATTAAATACCAGGAAGTTAGATGCACTTATAAAAGCCACAAAGGCGGATTTTACTAGAGCTGAACATTCTATGTTAAGAATGTCGGAGGATAAATACCGGCAGATAATATTCAATGCTCAGGTGTATGCGAATACGGGTGCAGGAACATATGAGAAAGCAGTTGATATGGCTACAAGAGATTTTCTTAAAGCTGGTATTAACTGTATTGAATATGCGAATGGCAGCAGGCATACAGTAAAAGATTATGCCAGAATGGCTATTCAGACAGCCAGCAAGCGTGCATATCTAACTGGAGAGGGAGAAATGAGACAGTCTTGGGGAATTAGTACAGTTATTATGAATAAGCGTGCTAATGCCTGTCCTAAGTGCCTTCCATTTGTTGGAAAGGTGCTGATAGATGATGTGTGGAGTGGAGGTGATGCAAGTGATGGTAATTATCCGTTAATGTCTTCGGCAATAGCAGCGGGGCTTTACCATCCTTGACGACCTAATTGCAAAGACGTACATACAACATATTTCCCTGAGCTGGATGAAGAGCCAGACAGTAAGTTTACCAAGGAAGAGTTAGAAAAGGTCAATGAAGATTACAAGCAGGATCAGAAGCAGCAATATGCAGGCAGGATGGTTGAGAAGTTTGACAGGTTGGCTAAGTACTCATTAGACCCGGATAATCAGAAAATGTATGCGGCTAGAAAGGAACAGTGGGAGCAAAGTATATTATTTAATGGTAGTTCTGAAAAACATATTGAGGAATTACATAAGAATGATATAATGAATTTATCAGATAAAGAATTACAAGCAGTTACACAATATAAGAGCTTTGAAGCATATATTATAAATGATGTTTTAAGAAATGCAAATGATTTATCAAATTTAAAATCAGAACATAAACAACTTGTAAACAATTTAGATGCAGCACTGTCAAAATATCAAAATTCAATGGGGATTTAATAAGAACTGTTGATTTTTCTGACAGGAAGGATGAGCAAGATAGAATTAAAGAATTTGTAAGTGAATATGTTGAAGGAACAATAATAACAATTAAACAATACTGGAGTACATCAAAGACAGAAGGATATAATGATTTAGCAAAAATAAAAATTTATATACAAAATACAAAAAATGGGCGAGATATAAGTTCTATTGGCTTAAATGAAAATGAAGTCCTTTATGAGCGAAATAGTAAATTTAAAGTTATTTCAAAAATATTAGTCGGGGAGATTTGGCATATTCTTTTAGAGGAGGCGGATTAAATGAAGTTAACAGCAAGAGAATGGCTTTTACTACCAGAAGCAGAGCAAATGCAAAGAGGAAAGAACTTCTCCAGAAGAATGTTTTAAACTTAGGATGGAACT
>ENA-OQAS01000841-OQAS01000841.1-human-gut-metagenome-genome-assembly--contig:-NODE-841-length-15438-cov-5.695578_pt1 | contig 15438 bp, 18 predicted proteins | sample MGYA00242733_ERZ504523 | MGnify/ENA primary metagenome ERZ504523 (study PRJEB26092, sample SAMD00036239) | human gut metagenome | host: Homo sapiens | study: EMG produced TPA metagenomics assembly of... | reverse complement strand
GGCGTCGGGCAGCGTCGCGCGGATCTGCGCCTCGGTCTCGTCCAGGCTGCGGCCGTCCTCGCGCATGGCCAGCGCGTACTCCACCAGCAGACCCTCGCGCCCGAGCCGGTGCGCGAGTCGATGCAGCGCACGTCGAGCTCGTGCGTTTCGGCCGTCAGGCTGGCGTTGGCATAGCAGGCGGACCACTCGCTGCACAGCGAGATAAAGATGGCGCTGTCGTGGCCGTCGGCGAGCACGCGGTCAAAGAGTGCCTTGAACTCGCCGGCGCTCGGCTGCGAGGTGTGCGGCAGTTGCTCGGAGCCGGCCATGCGCGCGACGTACTCCTGGGCGGTAATCTGCACCTGGTCGAGCAGTCCTCGCCTCGATAATCACATGCAGCGGAATCACGTAAATGCCGAGCTCTTGGCGCGGGCGGGGGAGATGTCCGACGTGGAGTCGGTTATGATGGCAAAAGACATAATTGCACCTTTCGTTGGGACGCTTGCGCGCCGCCTTCTGAGAGCAAAGTGCGACAAGTATAGTAGAGTCGTTCCACATTGCTAGGTTCAATTGTTGAATAGTCAACAGTTTGAAGTCTCGGTGTGGAAATCGTCAACTGGGGAAGAGGAATGCCGATGGAGGCGTTGGAGATAGGCAAACGGCCGGTCGTGTTGTTTGATTTTGACGGCACAGTGGCAGATACGGGCCGGGCGGTGATGACCTCGACGCGCAAGACGCTGGCTGCGCGCGGGTTTTCGGAGGCGCAGATGGGTGATCTGCGCCGTATGATCGGGCCGCCCCTGTGGAAGAGCTTTCACGACTTTTACGGCTTTTCGCGCGAGGAGTCGCTTGTGGTGGCCGACGAGTACCGCGCATTTTTTGATGAGCTGGGGCCGGAGGAGTACCCCGTGTTCGATGGGATCCCCGAGCTGCTGGATGGGTTGGTCGCCCAAGGCAAGCGTATGGCCGTGGCGACGTCGCGCATGGAGGCAAAGTGTATCGACATGGTGCGTGAGCTCGAGCTTTCTCAGTTTGAGTCGGTGGTTGGCATGAATCCGCCGCAGGGACGCGAGACCAAGGCCGATTCGGTCCGCGATGCCCTGGCGGCGCTCGGTGCGACGGCCGACGATACCGTGATGATCGGCGATCGCTTTAACGATGTGGAGGGCGCGCACGCGATGGGCGTGCCGTGCATTGGCATCTATTCGGGCGCGGCGGCGCCGGGCGAGCACGAGGCTGCGGGTGCCGATGCGGTGGTGCACTCGGTGGCCGAGCTTGCTAAACTTTTCGCTATCTAATGACGTGATGTGAGGGACGGGCGTGCCCGTCGCTCATTGCTAAGGAGGTCGTCCATGAATCAGGTGGAGCAGAGCGTCGCCGAGTATGTCGACGAGGTCTGGGAGGATGTCGTCGCCGATATCGAGCAGCTGGTGAGCTATCCGTCCGTGGCCGTTGCTGCCGATGCGGAGCCGGCGCGCCGTTTGGCCGCCCGGTCCGTGACGCACTCGATTGCGCGCTCGGCATCGCGCAGAAGCTCGGCTACCAGACGAGCGATGACGAGGCTTTGTGGGAATCGCCGATATTCCGGGCCGCGGCGATAAGCAGCTCGCGACCATCTGCCATGTGGACGTGGTACCCGCTGGCCCCGGTTGGAACACCGACCGTTTGCGATGGAGCGCCGCGAGGGCTGGCTGCTCGGCCGTGGCGTGATCGACGACAAGGGTCCGGCGGTGCTGTCGCTCTACGCTGGTGCTTATCTGCTCAGGCACGGCATTGTGCCGCGCTATACCTTCCGTGCGCTGCTGGGCTGCGATGAGGAAGTGGGCATGTCCGACGTTCACCATTATCTGGAGAACCACGCAGACCCCGACTTTCTGTTTACGCCCGATGCCGAGTTCCCGGTTTGCAATGCCGAGAAGGGCCAGTTTGGGGCGACGTTTGTGAGCCCCAAGATCGACGGCGGGCGCATCGTGTCCTGGAGCGGTGCCGAGGCGAGCAACGCCATTCCGTCGCAGTCTATCTGCAACTCGCGATTGCCGCCGATGAGCTGCCGGCACCGGTCGAGAACGCCGACCGCCTGGAGATCACGACGCTCGATAACGGGCATGCGCAGATTTTTGCCCGCGGTATTGGCGGTCACGCTCGATGCCCGAGGGAACGATCAATGCCGTCGGCCTTATCGTGGCGTATCTGCGCGAGGCCGAGGACGCGTTTGGTGCCCGTGGCGAGCGCCTGCTGACGCCTGCCGAGCACGAGTTTGTCAAGTTTTTGGCTTTTGTGCATGCGGACGCCTATGGCCGCGGCCTGGGCATCGACGCGACGAGCCCCGCGTTTGGCCCGCTCACCTGCAACCCCGGCGTCATCCGTGTGGCGGATGGCCACATCGAGCAGGTCATTGACGTGCGTTTCCCCGATAGCACCAGTGCCGATACCATCTGCGAGCAACTCGAGCCGCTCGTGGGCCGCTTTGGCGTGACGTGCCGTGTGGGTCGTGCAAAGGTGCCGTTCTCGGTCTCTGCCGACGATCCGGCCGTGAAGGCGCTTATCGATACCTATAACGAGTTACGGGCAAGCATGCCGAGCCCTTTGCCATGGGCGGCGGCACGTACGCGCGCAACTTTGCCCGCGCCGTCTCGTTTGGCCCCGAGGAGACCGGCCTGGAGCTGCCCGCATGGGGCGGCCAGATGCACGGCCCCAACGAGTGCGCCAACGAGGAGCAGCTCAAGCAAGCGCTCAAGATTTACATCGTGGCCATCCTGCGCCTCAACGAACTTGAGCTGTAGGGCTTCCCCAGGCACCCGACCTTGCCCCTCAAACCGTCGCTTGCGTACCAAAGTACGCGGCGCTCCTCTTTCGGGGCAATCTCGGGCACCTGGGAAACCCCTATATCCTGCTTGGATACAAACTTGCATTACGAGCCCGGTGCTTCGGCCCGGGCTTTTTCTGTTGCGGTGGGGTAGTCATTGGGGACGTTCCTTTGGTGTAAAAGGTGCGCCATGTTCGGCGCTGGATTGTTATCCGTTTGTAAAGGCTGGGCAGAGCTTGCGGTAAAGGTCTATCAATAGCCCGTAAGAAACCGCAGTTGGCGCGAGCGCTGCCCGGTCGGGGCCGTATCTTTCCAAACAGCAAAGCGGGCAGGGTGCCCGCGATTCGCATGTATGAAAGGAAGATCATGCTCGATCAGGCTTATTCTCGTCGTCAGTTCCTCGGCCTCGCTGGTGGTCTTGCCAGCATCGTCGGCCTCGGCCTCGTTGCTGCGGTGGCGCAGACGCTTCCAACGCTGCCGACAAGGGTAGCGCCGCTGCTGCCGAGTCCGTCTCCGGCGAGGTGACCTACGACGGTGCCTCTTCGTTCCAGGCTCTCGTCGAGGCCGCTGCCGAGAAGTTCATGGATGCCAACCCGGACGTCTCCGTCTCCGGCTCGGGCAACGGTTCGGGCAAGGGTCTGACCGCTGTCGCCGCCGGCACCGTCACCATCGGTAACTCCGACGTCTTCGCCGAGACCAAGCTCGAGGCGACCAGGTCAAGAACCTCGTCGACCACGAGGTCGCCGTTGTGGGCATGGTCCCGTCGTCTCCAAGAACGTGACGGTCGACGACCTGTCCCTTGAGCAGCTCAAGGGCATCTTCTCCGGCCAGATCACCAACTGGAAGGAGGTCGGCGGCGACGACGCCACCATCGTCGTGCTCAACCGCAAGGCCGGCTCCGGTACCCGCGCCACCTTCGAGGCGGCCGTCTTTGGCGACGAGACCGTCGACTTTAAGGGCGACGCCGAGCTCGACAAGTCCGGCGATGTCCAGACTCAGATGGGCAGCACCGACAACGCCATCTCCTACCTGGACTTCTCGCACTTCGATGACTCCAAGTTCAACGCCATCAAGGTCGAGGGCGTGGAGCCCAAGAGCGCAAACGTCACCGACGACTCCTTTAAGATCTGGCGACCGAGCACATGTACTGCGCAAAGGACGCCGACGATGCCACCAAGACATTCCTGGAGTTCATGCTTTCCGACGACGTCCAGGACAAGCTCGTCGAGGAGCAGGGCTTCATCCCCGTCTCTGCCATGAAGGTCGTTAAGGATGCCAGCGGCAAGGTCTCCGCTAAATAAGTAATCGCCCCGGAAAGGTTTGCAATGGCAAAACAGCTGCCAAAGCGCGACCTTGAGAACGTGGGCCTGGGCGTCACGGGCGCGTGCGTAGCGCTCGTGACGTTTGTCGTTGCCGCGCTCATCTTTATGGTCGCCCAAAAGGGCCTCTCGCTTTTCTCAAGGACGGCGTTTCGGTCGTCGAGTTCTTCACCGGCACCAAGTGGGACCTGGCCAACATAGCCGAAAACGGCCTACCCTACACCGGCGCCCTGCCCCTGATCGTCACCTCGTTTGCGGTCATGGCACTCTCCACGCTCATCGCACTGCCCATCGCCATCGGCTCTGCCATCTTTGCGGTCGAGATTAGCCTAAGTTTGGTTCCAAGGTCTTTCAGCCGCTTATTGAGCTTTTGACCGGCATTCCCTCGGTCGTCTTTGGCCTCATCGGTTTTCACATGGTTGTTGGCCTTATGAAGAGCGTTTTCCACGTGAGCACGGGCCTGGGCATCTTGCCCGGCGCCATCGTGCTGGCCGTTATGATCCTGCCTACGATGACCACGCTTTCGGTCGATGGCCTGCGCGCCGTGCCCGACAGCTACCGCCAGGGCTCGCTCGCGCTGGGCTATACCCGCTGGCAGACCATCTGGCACGTGGTGCTCAAGAGCGCCATGCCCTCGCTCATGACCGCGGTCATCCTTGGCATGACCCGCGCCTTTGGTGAGACGCTCGCCGTGCGCATGGTTATCGGCGGCATCGAGGCCATGCCGACGTCGCTGCTGTCGCCGGCGTCCACCATCACCACCACGCTCACCACGTCTATGGCGGTCTATGCCGAGGGCTCAGCCAGGACGACGTTCTGTGGGCGCTCGGTCTGCTGCTGATGGGCATGAGCCTCATCTTCATCCTGATTATCCACATTATCGGCCGCAAGGGGGCGAAGGCTCGTGGCTAGCACGCGCATCCATATCGACGAGGCGAGACTCGGGCGCGTCCAAAAGCAGGATCGTATCGCCACGGGCGTGCTGACGGCAATCATCGCCATCGTCATGCTCATCGTCGTCTCCATGGTGGCCTATATCCTGTTCGAGGGCATCTCGACGCTGTTCCAGCCGGGTTTTCTCACGCAGCCGTCGCGCGCCAACGGAACTCAGGGCGGCGTACTCTACCAGCTGTTCGACTCGTTCTACCTGCTGCTGATCACTCTGGTCATCTCGGTGCCCATCAGTCTGGGCGGGGCGGTCTTCCTGGTTGAGTACGCGCCGAACGGCCCTATCCGCGACATCGCCTCCACTGCCATCGAGACGCTGTCCTCGCTGCCTTCCATCGTCGTCGGCATGTTCGGCTTCCTGGTGTTCTCGGTGCAGCTGGGCTGGAAATACTCCATCATCTCCGGCGCCGTCGCGCTCACCATGTTCAACATCCCCATCCTGGTGCGCGTGATCCAGCAGGCGCTCGAGGACGTGCCGCAGGCCCAGCGTGATGCGTGCCTGGCCATGGGCCTTACTCGTTGGGAAGCCACGCTGCATATCCTGATCCCCGAGGCCATGCCCGCCATCGTGACCGGCATCGTGCTTTCGGCCGGCCGCGTGTTTGGTGAGGCCGCGGCGCTGCTCTTTACCTCGGGTATGAGCTCGCCGGTGCGTCTGAATTTTTTGAGCTTTAACCTGTCGAGCCCCACCTGCGCCTGGAACGTGTTCCGCCCCGGTGAGTCGCTCGCCGTGCACATCTACAAGATCTATGGCGAGGGCAGTCCCGAGGCACAGCAGATCGTTTGGGGCACCGCGGCACTGCTGATGATCTGCGTGCTGCTGTTTAACGTAGTCGCCCGTATCGTGGGCAAGCAATTGGCAAGGAAGATGACGGCCGAATGAGCGAGATACATGCAACGCCCGCAACCGAAGCGGTCACGTCCGAGACCCGGGACTTCCTGTCGAGCGTGGGGGAGAGCGAGAAGTGCGTGCGCGTGAGCGGCAAGGCCGTGAGCGACGAGGCCGTGCTCTCCACCAGGGACGTCAACGTGTACTATGGCGACCACCATGCCCTGCACAATACGTCGCTCGACTTTCACAAGGGCGAGATCACGGCGCTCATCGGGCCTTCGGGCTGCGGTAAGTCGACCTTCCTGCGCAGCCTCAACCTGATGAATCGCGAGATTCGCGGCTGCCGCGTGGAGGGCGAGATCAACTACCGCGGGCGTAACGTGAACACCAAGACCGAGAACACCTACGAGCTACGTCGTTCCATTGGCATGGTGTTTCAGCAGCCCAACCCTTTCCGCAAGTCCATTCGCGACAACATCACGTTTGCGCCCAAGCGCCACGGCATCACCGACCGTGACGAGCTCGACCGCATGGTCGAGGAGAGTCTGCGCGGCGCGGCGCTGTGGGACGAGGTCAAGGACAAGCTCGACAAGAGCGCCTACGCACTTTCGGGCGGCCAGCAGCAGCGTCTGTGCATCGCGCGCACGCTGGCGCTCAACCCCGACGTGATCCTGTTTGACGAGCCCTACTCGGCGCTCGACCTCATCTCGACGCTGGCAATCGAGGACCTCATGTCATCGATTGTTGCCGACCGCGCCATCGTCATCGTGACGCACAACATGGAGCAGGCGTCGCGCGTGTCCAACCGCACGGCGTTCTTTTACATGGGCGATATGTCGAGTACGACGAGACTGACGAGATTTTCCAACGGCCCAAGGATAAGCGGCTGAATGATTACCTCACCGGCATGTTCTCCTAGTCCGGGACATGCTTGAGGCTCGCGGCGGCCGCGGTTGCCGCGGGACTGATTGGAGAGGCGGGTCATCTCTTGCGTGAGATGGCCCGCCTTTTTGCTCCGCGACCGAAACGACCACCACAAAGGGGACAGACACCTTCGTGGTGGTTTGGGGTGAGGCTCGCTGCTATCATGGACAACGTTGAATTTCTACGAAGGAGCAGGGCATATGGCGATTCTTTTGGGATGCGATTCCGTCAGCCTAGAGTTTCCCACCAAGCATATTTTCGATAGCGTGACGCTCGGCGTGGGCGAGGGCGACCGCATTGGTATTGTCGCAAAACGGCGACGGCAAGTCGACGCTGCTGAGCGTGCTCGCCGGCACGTTGGAGCCCGACGACGGCCGCGTGACGCACCGCCGCGACACCACGATCGGATTGCTCGGCCAAAAGGACAATCTGGTCGATACCGATACCGTGCACCATGCCGTCGTCGGTGACACGCCCGAGTACGAGTGGGCCTCGAGCCTCGTACGCGCCAGATCTTGGCCGGTCTTATTAGCGATGTGCCTGGGAGGCACGGTGGGCGAGCTCTCGGGCGGCCAGCGCCGTCGCGTGGACCTTGCGCGCCTGCTGATCGGCGACTACGACGTGCTTATGCTCGACGAGCCCACCAACCACCTGGACATGCGCACCATCAACTGGCTCGCGCGTCACTTAAAGGCCCGCTGGCAGCGCGGCCAGGGCGCGATGCTCGTGGTCACGCACGATCGCTGGTTCTTGGACGAGGTCTGCACCAGTATGTGGGAGGTCCACGACGGCCAGGTCGATCCTTTCGAGGGCGGTTACTCCGCATATATCCTGCAGCGCGTGGAGCGCGACCGTATGGCCGCGGTTACCGAGGAGCGCCGCCGCAACATGGCGCGCAAGGAGCTCGCGTGGCTGAGCCGTGGTGCCCAGGCGCGCTCCACCAAGCCCAAGTTTCGCGTGGATGCCGCTCGCGAGCTGATCGCCGACGTACCGCCCGTGCGTGACGAGTTGGAGCTCAAGCGTCTCGCCGTGAGCCGCCTGGGCAAGCAGGTTATCGACGTGGTCGACGTGGACGCCGGCTATGCGGATACCGATGGTGCGCCCAAGCAGGTGCTCTCTGATGTGACCTGGCTCATCGGTGCGGGTGACCGCTATGGTCTTTTGGGCGAGAACGGCGCCGGCAAGTCGACGCTGCTCGACGTGATCCAGGGCAAGATTGAACCCATGCGCGGCCGTGTGAAGATTGGCCAGACGGTGCGCTTTGGCGTGCTGTCGCAGCAGCTCGAGGAGCTGGAACCTTCATGGGTGACACGATCGCGAGGTGCTTGGCAACTATAAGAAGCACTACGTCATCGATGGCAAGGAGACCTCGCCCGAGAAACTCTGCGAGCGCCTGGCTTTACGACCCAGCAGCTCTGGAGTCGTATCGGCGATCTTTCGGGCGGCCAGCGCCGTCGCCTGTCGCTGCTGCTGACGATCCTGGACGAGCCCAACGTGCTCATCCTGGACGAGCCCGGCAACGACCTGGATACCGACATGCTCGCGATTGTCGAGGACCTGCTCGACGGCTGGCCCGGCACGCTGATCCTGGTGACGCACGACCGCTTCTTGATGGAGCGCGTGACTGACCAGCAGTGGGCGCTGCTCGACGGCCACCTGACGCATATGCCCGGCGGCGTCGACCAGTACCTGCGCCTGTGCAACGCCACCGCCGAGGGCGAGCCCGTGGGTGCGCCGAGTGCCAAGACCGGCACGTTTGACACCGGTGCCGCGGCGGCTGCGGCCGAAAAGCCCAAGTCGAGCGGCCAGCCAATGGCCTTTCTAACGCCGAGCGCCAGAAGCTCCGCCGCGAGGTGAGCTCGCTCGAGCGCAAAATGGAGACGCAGCGCGCCCGCGTGGAGGAGGCCGAGGCCGCGATGGCCCAGGTCGACCCCACCAACTACACGGCGCTGGGCGGGCAGCAGGCAAAGATTGACGAGGCTCACGCCGCCATGGACGAGTTGGAGATGGCGTGGCTCGAGGCGAGCGAGAAGCTCGAGGGCGAGGAGTAGGCGAGGATGATCAAGGCCGCGTTTTTCGATATCGACGGCACGCTGCTGAGCTTTAAGACCCATCGGATTCCGGCGTCGGCGCAGCAGGTACTCGACAGCTTTCGCGAGCAGGGGATTGCGTGCGTGATCGCCACGGGTCGCCCGACCTACCAGATGCCGGATTGGCTGTTCGACTTGGGTTGGGATGCGTACATTACGCTTTCGGGCCAGCACTGCTTTGATGCCGAGGGCGTCTACCGCAGTTGCCCGATCGATACGGACGACGTTGCGGTAATTGTGGACCAAGTGGCGCAGGGACGCTACGACTCGCTGTGCATGCAGGGCGAGAACTCGTTTGTGAACTGCCTGTCCGAGCGCGTGGTGACGGCCGGCAACAACGCGGGAATCGTCTACCACGAGGAGCCGTTTGAGCACGCCTTTGACGCGCCGGTCTACCAGTTTTGCGCCTTTGTGGATCCGGCCGACGAGCATATCGTGACCGACGCTGTGGCGCATTCGCTCACTACGCGCTGGTGTGATCTGTTCTGCGACATTATCCCTGCTAACGGCGGCAAGGACCTGGGCGTGGCAGCGACGCTGGAGCGCCTGGGCATCGACGCGAGCGAGGCGATTGCCTTTGGCGACGGCGAGAACGACCTGTCGATGTTTGCCGCCGTGGGCACGAGTGTGGCCATGGGCAACGCGCAGGACACGGTGAAGGCTGCGGCGACCTATGTGACGACTGCCGTGGACGATGACGGAATCTACAACGCCGCGAAGCATTTTGGATTGCTGTAGCTGCGAATTCGGCATTTGGGGACGTTCCTTTTCCGCCGGCAGTTGGGGACACTCCTTGTGCGATACGTGCCGTGTCGCCTTGCTGACCCCGCGTATTTTGTGAAACACGGTTAACTTTTTAAACAACACAGTAAGACATGGGCAACTTTTGCGGTAAAGTAAATCAGACAAAAGTATCCAAAGGCTAACTAGAAGCCATCGCGAAAGGCGGCCCATGGCCCTGCGTGAATCCGGAGAAGACTATCTCGAATCTATTTATGTGCTCTCGGAGCGCCAGGGCATCGTTCGATCGATTGACGTTGCCGAATACCTGGGCGTAACCAAGGCGAGCGTCTCTAAAGCCATGGCGGCCCTGGAGAGCACCGGCTACGTGGAGATGGGCAAACGCGATGTACATTTGACGGAACGCGGTCTTGAGGTTGCCCGCCAAATGTGGGAGCGCCATTGCTTTTTTGTGAGGCTGCTAGAGGACGCAGGCGTAGCGCCCGATGTTGCCTCGCAAGAGGCTGCCACATGGAGCACTGCCTGAGTGAGGAGAGCTTCGAGAAGCTGAGGGCGATGTTGGGACGGGAAGATGTAGCGGGTTCAACAACAGAAGCCTAACTGACCCACAGTAGCGCGGAGTTCACGCAAAGCGCGAACCAGCGAAAGGGGATAGAGATTTCTAACGACAGCGACTTTCTCCGAGTCCAAAGTAAACCTGTCGGGATGTACCATCCTTTAAACAGTGCCGCCCTTCCATCCCAAAGAGACGCGCCTCCCGCGCCATAGGCGCGGGACAGCGACCGGGACCAGTAACCCCATCAACAAAGTCCAACTCAGACAAGGAACCCCGCCAGCAAGCGATGCCCAAGAACCATCAGCAACGTTACCGCAGGCCGGGGCCGGGCTTGGTTTTGAAAACACTCCGCAGACCAGAAGTGCCCCCGTTCGTAGCTCCGAAGGAGCAGAACGGGGGCACTTCATTGGTCGAGGACGTTTTCAAAACCAAGCCCGGCCCGGCCGGAGGGACCACGAATGCTACAGGTTCTTGACACCCATCGCGCGCATGGCGTTCAGGATGGCGATGATCGCCACACCCACGTCGCCAAAGACGGCAAGCCACATATTGACGATGCCCAGCGCTGCCAGCACAAGGATCAGCAGCTTAATGCCCAGCGCAAAGATGATGTTCTGCCAAACAATCGTCATGGTCTTGCGCGCCACGCGGATAGCGCGGGAGATGTTGGAAGGTTTGTCGTCCATGAGCACGACGTCGGCAGCCTCTATTGCGGCGTCGGAACCCATGCGCCCATGGCAATGCCAACGTCTGCGCGGGTGAGCACGGGCGCGTCGTTGATGCCGTCTCCCACAAAGGCGAGTTTACCCTTGCCACTTTCGGCCGCGAGCAGCGCTTCAACACGCTCGACCTTGTCGCCCGGCAGCAACTGCGCGTGGAACTCGTCGAGCCCTAGCTGCTTGGCCACCGCAGCAGCCACTTCCTCGCGGTCGCCCGTGAGCATAACGGTGCGCTTGACGCCGGCGGCGTGTAGGTCGCGGATCGTCTGCTCGGCATCGGCCTTAACGGTGTCTGCAATCACGATGTGGCCGGCGTACACGCCGTCAACGAGCACATGCAGAATCGTTCCGACGACCTCGCAATCGGGCGCTTCAACGCCGGCCGCGGCGAGCATCTTGGCGTTGCCGACGACGACATGCATGCCGTCGATGGTCGCCGTCACGCCGTGCCCCGCGTCATTAGCGGAATCCGTCACGCGCTTGGGGTCGGGCTCGCCCTGGTAGGCGGCGCGCACCGACTGCGCGATAGGGTGATCGGAAAACGACTCGGCAAGGGCGGCGACTTCGAGCAACGACTGCTCGGTATAGCCGGCCTCGGGGTGCACCGCGACGACCGAGAACGTGCCGTTGGTAAGGGTGCCCGTTTTGTCGAAGACGACGGTGTCCACGTTGGCGAGCGTCTCGAGGTAGTTGGAGCCTTTGATGAGAACGCCCAGCTTGGACGCGCCGCCGATGCCGCCAAAGAAGCTCAACGGTACGCTGATCACGAGGGCGCACGGGCAGCTGACGACCAGGAAGGTCAGGCCGCGCAGGATCCAGTCGGACCAGGCACCGGTGACCAAGCCGCCGCCGAGTGCGAGCACCGCTGCGGCGCCGGTGACGGCGGGCGTGTAGACGCGGGCGAAGCGCGTGATGAAGTTCTCGGTACGCGCCTTCTTTCGCTAGCGTTTTCCACGAGCTCCAGGACGCGCGCGACGGTGGACTCGCCAAAGGGTTGGTGGTGCGCACGTGGATGAGACCTGTCATGTTGATGCAGCCGCTGATGATGTCGTCGCCGGACTTGGCGGGGCGGGGGACTGATTCGCCCGTGAGCGCGGCGGTGTCGAGCTGGGTTTCGCCCTCGACGATGACGCCGTCGATAGGCACGCGCTCGCCCGGCTTGACCACGATCACGGTGCCGACCGCGATGTCATCGGGGAAGACCTGTTCGAGTGTGCCGTCGGGTTGCTCGACGTTGGCGTAGTCGGGTGCGATGTCCATCATGGCGCTGATCGATTTACGGCTCTTGCCCACGGCGTATGCTGGAACAGCTCGCCGACCTGGTAGAACAGCATGACGGCGGCGCCTTCGGCCATGTGCGGATCGGTGTCGGGGAAGAGCACCATGCAAACGCGCCGATGGTTGCGACGGCCATGAGGAAGCTCTCGTCGAACGCCTTGCCGCGGCGGATGATATTGAATGCCTTTTGCAGCACGTCGTAGCCGGCAATCAAAAACGGCACGAGGAACAGCACAAAGCTGGCGTAGATGTCGCCCGGGGTGCCGAATGCGGCGGTGAGGATGCCGAGCTCATCGAGGGCATACACGACGGCAAAAACGCCCAGTGCCACCAGGATACGGTTGCGTTTATGCTCAAGGGACTCTTTCTTCCTGCGCTTCTTCTTTTTCTTCTTGGGGTCGTCGGTGGCCATGACTCGTATCCTCCCATTTGAATGTATGAACACTCGCTCATATAATTTCGCGAGCAAAGGCCACGGCAAGCGCGGCCTTGCAAGTCGGCGTAACCCGGGCTAGAGAATGATCTCGCAGTCCGGCTCGGCTTCGGCCGTAAACTCTACAACGCGGTTGAGCACCTCGTCGAACTCGGCGTCGTTGGCCTCGAGCGTCAGCTTCTGGGTCATAAAGTTGACCGAAACGGATTTGACGCCCTCGAGCTTGGCCAGCTCGTCCTGAAGCTCGCGCGCGCAGTTGGCGCAGTCGATCTCGTCGAGCTTAAACTGCTTTTTCATGGTGGCTTCCTTTCTCTGTATTTGCGGCTTGGGTGCAGGCCGCGCTGGTACCGTGGTTGGTCGCTATTCGCAGATGTGGCTCATGCCTTGGTTGAGCATGGTGTAGACGTGGTCGTCGGCGAGCGAGTAGAGAATGTTGCGGCCGTCGCGTCGGAATTTGACCAGGTGTGACTGCTTGAGCGTGCGCAGCTGGTGCGATACTGCCGACTGCGAGGTTTCGGTCGCTTCGGCGATGTCCGCCACGCAGAGCTCGCGGCCCATGAGGGCGTAGAGCATCTTGATACGCGTGGTGTCGCTGAAGACCTTGAACAGGTCGGCGAGGTCGTAGAGAAGCTCCTCGTCGGGAAGGTCCTCGGGCGAACAGGTGGTGGGGACGTCGGGCATGATGGTGGTGTCGATGCCGGACTTTATTTCATCAGCGTAATCGCTCATTGCAATATCCTTTCATATGAACATGCGCTCATATAACTTACTTCCGATTATATGAGCGCATGTTCATATGTCAATATAATTCACGAAATATTTTGCTATCGAATGCCCTGGTGGCGGCTAAAGGCATCGATGATCGCGGATAAGGCCGCCGATGCCAACGTGGGTACCTTAGCGACGTGCAAAAACGGGAGTTTCAGCATTGACGAGGGGTTATTTATTGCATAATGCGGCGGCATTTGCCGCCGCAGGGCTTTACTGGAGTGTAAGTGCCGACTGATGTTCCCCAGTTGTTGCCTAACATACATCAAAATCAGCGGCATCGGTGCAAAATAGATCAATTCGAAGCTCCTTGGATACCCGGCTTTGCTGAAAACTCCCGTTTTTGCACGTCGCTGGTACCCACCCCGTCAGTCCGCCTCTGTTCTGGCCCCGTACACCCTGCTTCGGGCGTGGAAGTGCTTGTTTGAGCGAACTCCGGGCAATCCAACTCGATGACTTGCATGTCGTCGATGGCTGGGGCATCGTTGATTGTCGGGTCGTTCAGCGAGATGCCTTCGAGCACGGCGTGTTCGAGCTCAAGTACACTACGCTGCTCTGCATCTTGACAGAGGAGCTCCTCAATACGCTTCTTTTCCTCGATAAATCTCCTGAGCACAAATCGTCGCAGCTCTTCTTGCTTAATTGCAAAATCTTTGGGTAGGCGCGATGGGCGAATGCCCTCCTTTCGCTGGATCGCTCCATGACCCTGGCGAAGGCGCTGGCGTGCATAAAGGAATAGCGACTGACGGTAATGATTCCGTAGCCCATGGACGCCAGCGCGTTCTTGCGCTCTTCGTCAATGGCGCGGTCTTCTTCGGCATCGTGCTGAAATCCGTTGTATTCGATGTCAGTTCGGGACCGCTTAAGATATGCATCCATATAGAACTTTTCGCGCCGCGTGAGGTCTTTTGCGGCAGCTGTGACCTTTACTTCGTAGTCGGTCTCGATCTCGCTAATGCCAAGACCACCTTCGCGTCTGGGCAGCGTGAGCATCATGACAAACGCCGTTTCCATTGGCGAGCGGCATCCGTCTCGCACGCAACGGACGGCTTTTCGGGCAAGCTCAAGCCCCTTGCAGTCGGTGAGGGAGTTAAAAAAGTGCTTGAGACTCGAGGTCGAGGTGAGCGCGAAGCGCTCGGTGTAGGCTGTCGAGGCATCGCGCCCAAGGGAATAGGCGCCACACAGTTCGAAGTAGTACTCCACAAGTCGCGAAAGGGGAGATAGGTTGCCGCCTGAAGCGCACAGAGTTCGACGCCAACAATATAGATGTCGTCAGCGAGTTCGATGAAACGCGAGCCCGAGAAGCGCTTGGACGACACGTGGCATTTGCAGTCCGGTATGTTGCGCACGTTTGCGCGCTCGAACACCGTTGTATCGAGCGGGACGTCGTCATCGAGGGCGACATTGTGCCTGGCGAGCCAGTTAGCGGCAGAGTCGAGCAGTTCCTTGCTGGGCGCGCCCCGTAGATTTTGGCAGGGCTGCAGGCTCGGTGCCAATTGCGGATACCGAGTATGCGGCTTGGTAGACCGCTTTTGCCGTGTTATGTGAAAGCACGATACTCATACAGCTAGCATGGCAGACCAGGCGGCGGGGTTCGCGATAAACGCCAAGGCAAAATGTTGCGACATAACGAAAGCTGTCCAAGAGTTTGACGCCAATGATGGAGAAAGATGCCATTTGGAACATTGTCGCAGCTCGCTGGCTACGCAGGCCTCCACAACTGATGCCGGTCAGCGCGTTTTGATTCAAAAGCGGCGTCAAAAATGATGTGTAATTTGGCTTGAACATGCGCAAACGAAGTTCTTAGTTGTACTTAGTTGTGCGGCGGCTAGGCTCCGATGGCCGGGAGCTGCGTTGTGCGGTGCGGAAAAACGGGCCGATATCCACTTGGTTATCGGCCCGCATTGCGTCGCTTGAGAGGGATGCCTCGGCGTGTCGCTTTTGCGTGGGGCGCTATGGCCCGACAGGTATTGCTCGCGAATGGCGCTTTTACTTGGCAAACAGGTTCTTGAGGTTGAACTCGGCCTGGACGGTACGGAGCATGA
>ENA-OQAS01000840-OQAS01000840.1-human-gut-metagenome-genome-assembly--contig:-NODE-840-length-15439-cov-2.145376_pt1 | contig 15439 bp, 19 predicted proteins | sample MGYA00242733_ERZ504523 | MGnify/ENA primary metagenome ERZ504523 (study PRJEB26092, sample SAMD00036239) | human gut metagenome | host: Homo sapiens | study: EMG produced TPA metagenomics assembly of... | reverse complement strand
CGTCATAATGATCCCGAAACCCTTCTCCCTTTCCGGCAAATCTCCGTATCCTTTCCTGATTAATGATATTGTGAAATACCTCCGTCTTTTTCGCATACTGCGGATAAATCTTCAGGAAATGTTCCCTCACCTCATCCGACACCGTGAAGATCCGATCCATCTTCTGATAGCATTCCCTGTCCATCTGCCTTGTATATCCACTGCTTTCATAATCAATATGCACAAATGCCGCCTTTTTCTTTGCCTTTACATGATCTGCCACATAATAGGTTGATCCACCTTCCAGATAGCAACCGCCAGATCATAGGTCTCATCAAAGCGTTCACTTCCATCAGAAAGAACCCTCCACAGGATCTTGTCCGGCTGGATTTGTTTTATCTTTCGCATATCCCGGAGGATTCTTTCGGCATATCTGATCTTGCCTGCCAGATGTCCGTTTCTTATAAACGCCCTGCAGACAGCCCACACCATTTTATGTTTCCCCTTTTTGGACAACACTGAGTCCTCACTAAAAGACGAATTCAGAAGTCTCACCCGATCCGGAAGCCTCTTTCTCAGCTCCCCCTGCCCCATCAGTACGTAAAGAGAAATCTCATATTCCCCTTGTCCTTCCAGTGTATACAGAAGCTCGAGCAGCGCTGTTTCTGCGCCTCCACGCCCCAGTGTATTGATCACAAATAGTATCTTCTTCATCCTTTTTACTTCTCTTTCTGTTATTTTTCCAGTTCTTTTAGTATTTTTTCATTTTCCTGATTGAGCAGTGACACCTGCATCGCAAGCTCCTGATTCTTCATAGATAATGCGGAGATCAGAATACAAAGCTGATATCCTCCCCACACGACCAGAATTCCGATTACAAACATCGCAATGGCCGTTCCTCGCGCCAGCAAATGGCACCAGCCAGAAAATGCCGGAACCGCACCGGTCAGAATTGCTGCCACCCCAAGGAATTCCCACACAACTGCCAGATTGACCGTCATCTTACGGATGGCATGCAGAAAAAATGTAAGTGCCATGATTACGATTCCGGTAATGACAAGCCCCGTTTTAATCATGATTGCTGTATTCATCTAGTCCTTCCTTTCCTGTTGTGCACCCCAGCATCTTTTTTCTGTCAAATACTTTTCCGGATGGCATCCTTCCCTTACCCCTCGGGATCAGATCACCCTTGCAGAAAATATGCACATCCATGTTTTTTTCTACCCAGCGAAGTCTGTATATGCACTGCACCAGCCTGCAAATGTACCTGCCAGCAGCCCTGTTCCATACCAGATTTCTGTCAGGTGTGTGGAAAACATACTTCCCACAAATGTCACCCCGCAGAAAAGCACTGCCGTCCGGACAGCTCCTATAAGGTCATTAAAATAATACAGGAAAATGATCGCCGCATACATCAGGAACAATACAAAATAACCGGCCGCAAGCAGAGGATAGATCTTCATCGTCATTCCTGAAATTCCCATTCCCGGAAGAAATATAATACACAGCAGATAGATCACAACCGATATGATAAACTGGATCCTGGTAAGATTCATCAGTTCACTTGCCAGCTGCCGGAACATACGGCGCTTTGTATTTTCGATATCTGCTCCCCGACCTCCGATCACAGCTTCTGAATAGCGTTTGTACTTTTCGTGAAAATGCATTTCTACCCTTGTAATAAAAATAACTGTTGCCGACAGATTCGTAAACATTGCAAGACAGCTCGCCATATCATAAGACTGATTACATACAAAACTTTTTGCAACCGTCATCCGAAGATCGGTTGTCCAGAACACAAAATTATGGATGTATAATCCCAGAATATACAGGAAATTTGTCACCACCAGCTGCCAGTACCTCCGAAAATACTGAAGTACCGGTCTGTAACGGTTACTGTTTTTACGAAATACCGCTTCACAAGTGCATGTTCAAGAATCGCTGTAAAAAAGAATCCTGTCACCATTCCGGTAAGCATGCTCTGTGTCACGCCCCACTTAAGCAAATACCGCAGGATCACGGCACATACAAAGGCTTCTGCCATCCCCAGAAAATAAAACCAGGAAATCTTCTGATAATCCTTGCAGATGGACAGATAGAGCATGGAGTAAAACACCAGGACCAGACTGACATATCCGCAAAATCCTGCAAAGGTATAGGCTACAGAAACTTTTCCAATAAGATGTTCTCTGATACAAAACGGGATTCCCAGAAGACAGCTGAAAATAAGATTGATCATCATTCCCAGATAATAGCAGGGACGGATGTCTTCATACCGCTCTTCGTAGATCACATCGGACATATACCGGGAAAGTACTGCATTGAACGGAGCTGCCGTCAAAAGCGCAAAAATGAAGATGTACAGCATCGTACAGGAAAAAAGTTCCCGCTGCGCGTAGCCGATCTTATCAAACCCCAGCACGGCTCCCATGCAGGTCAGGTTGATGATGATTACCAGCATCGGTGCTACCGTCGCTACCGTACTGTATGCAAACCCTAAAAAGTCTGTAGTCAGTGTATTCTTTTCAAATATCCGGTTCAGCCGTATGCCAATTCCAGCCATCTTATCTTCCCCTTTCTGCCGGTTCCTGCTCTATATCCGGAACAGTTACCGCCTCTTCGTTCCATTCCAGGTTCATACTTTTTGCAATCCCGGTAAATTTTCCAATAAGTTTCCTGCATATATTCAATCCGGTATTTCGCCATCACTCTCCGGTATCCATTCTCGCCCATCTGAAGGCGCATCTCTTTTTTCTGCGCCAGATCGACCATTGCCTGGGCGATTTCCTCCACGTTCATGATATGAGTGACAATTCCGGCTGCCCCATAGTCATCACTTTCACCATAAAGCAGTCCACGGCAGTTTCCAACATCTGTTGCGATTGCGGCTTATGCGCCGCAAATCCCTCCAGGATTGTCAGCGGCTGTCCCTCACTGATACTCGTAAGGATCGTCATATCCATTCTGCCCAAGTAATCCCGGACATTGATCCTGCCGGTAAACACGATATCCTTGAGCTGCATGGACTCTGCCAGTTCAAAGCACTCTTCGGCATACTGCTCGTCCTCATCACAAGGTCCCATGATCCAGAGTTTCAAATGTGGCTCTCGCTTCTTTGCAAATCCAAACGCCTGTATCATCGTCTTCACATCCTTGATCGGCGTCACACGAAGAACGGCTCCGATATTGATAAAACCTTCATCTTCCTTCGTTTTTTCGGAAAGATTCTGCAGATTCTGTACCCGGATCCCATTTGGTGTGACCATCGTCTTTTCTTCCGGGCAGTCCAGTTCGATCTGCAGCTTTCTTGCATGCTCGAAAAGACTTGTGACCAGACTGCCTCCGTGTATGCCAGCTTTGACATCTTCCGGAACTGCTCGATCCAGATATTCTTATAGATTCCCTGCACCCACTTCGCCTTGATCAGCTCCTCTTCTCTCTCGCGGGTATAGATCCCATGCTCGGAAATGAGGATCCGGCTGCCATAACGATGCTTCGCCATGCTGCCAAGTACCCTGCATAACCGGTCGCCACACAGTGATACAGATCCGCTTTCGGAATATCGGCCTCATGATAATAAAAGTGGCAGATAGATCGACCGCATGGTCCACAGAAAATCTGAGAATACGACCTGACTGTATTTCAACCGGTAGCATTCCATAACTGCCCTTAAGAAATCCTCTCCCATCAGAAGATCATTCAGCGAAATATCTTCCTCCTGAAATATATCAAATAAAAGATTCCACTCGATCTTCTGATTCAGGATCAGTCCGCGAAGTGCCTGGTACTGTTCCTTTTTCATTCTCTTTCTGCGCTTTTTCGATGCACTCCAGTCCACATCATCCAGATAGACCTCATGAACCTCCGTCACATTTTTGGGCAGCTCATATACATATTTGCCACGCAGAGAGCGATTTGCACGATTGCAAGGACCACAAACTCCGTATTTGGAAATAAATTGATCAAACTGTGTACCCAGCTGGATACACCTCCGACAACAAAAGGATAACATCCTTCTGCAACAATACATACTCTCACAGTCTCTCCTCTTCTTAGTAGTACTTCTGTGTCTCTGAGCTCTTTAGATTCAGAATCACGTTGTTGCTGTCTGCCTGGATCAGCCAGACACCCTCTTCCAGCTTTTTGTAACTTCCGCCACCCATCTTTTCAATCTCTTCATTATGGATCCGCAAAATGAACCAGGCCGGCTCATCCGTCCCTTCTCTTTCCAGCATAATGATATTATTCTTCCGCTCTTCCCTGTAGGAAAGAGAAAGAAAATTCCGGATCCGCTTATCACACTCTGAAACGGTTGTTCCATCAAATCCCTGAAAATCCTTCCAGTAGGTGCTGACGTTCGCCGACAGTTTCTCGGAAAACTTCTCCCATCCATCTTTCTCACTTTCGGGATAGACAACCTGGCTCATATCTGCCAGAACGCTGCTGTACCCAAGCGCTGTCTCGATACTTTTTACCCGGAAATCTTCGCTGTAGGTATGCGAAAAACCATCCGACACCACTCTCTGACCTGTTACATTTTCATTTTCATAATTCAAAAGATTGCTTTGATCATCCTGGGCTTTGATCACTGTACAGACATTTTGCAGCACCGGCTGCTCCAATGCCTTTGCAAGCTCCTTCTCACTTAACTTTCCCTGATAGAAGGATGCAAACTGAAACTCTGGCATCTCACTGCGGACAAACTTCTCGTCCTCTGCCAGCTTTTTCCGGATATCTGTATCCGATACCATATCTGCTGAAAGTCCTGCCTCTGCTCTTGCTTCATTGATCTCCTTCAGATAATAGCGCAGGTCCTTTCCGACTGGCTCCTTTTTATCCGAATAATCCAACTGCGGAGACAGCATAAATGAAAGTCCCATATTATTTTTTCATGGATTGCATTCACCGACGGCCAGATGATATCACGAAACACTCCTCTTACCGACTGACTGTACATTTTCTCCATAACCGCATCATTTTCCTCTGCAAATCCCGGATAATTGGCAATCACTAAATTCTGGGCATTGACAACCGGATAAATGGCATAGTCACTCATCTCACACAACATTCCCGTGAGAAGTCCAAGCCCGGTCGCATCCTCCATGTAATTTCCATTGACTGCAAATACAGATGCTTTTTCAAAACTGTTTCTCCAGATCACCACCGGATATGCTTCCTCTTTCAAAGTCTTATCTTTCGGGATCCCTTTCATGTATACCTTCGTTCCACTTTCAAGCTGGAACCACGGAAACGTCAGCTCCATATCCTGGTTCTTCTTCTCCTGCTTTGTTTCAGCCTGGTAGATCCTTTCTCCGCCGAGCAGAAATCCTTCATATAAGTGAAGCCCTTTCACCGTTGTACGTTCTTTTTTGATTTTCCGGATACCAAGCAGATCACACAATTCCTTATTCTCCTTCAGAATCTTTACATCCGGAAGTTTCCCAAAGACCAGATTGATTCCTTCTTCTGCCAGATCCTGCAGCCGCCTGGTCTCCTGGGTGTCTTTCCAGTTCACCGCATCCGGATCGATCACGACTATCTGTGGTTTGCCTTCCCCGTCATCTGGCAAAACTGCTTCCAACTCCGCAAGTGACACATAATATGCAAATCCTTTTTTCATATAATGAGCCAGTCCGCTGCAACATTCCCAATCCGATCCTGCTGCTCTTTCCCGATATAAACAACCGATGTTCCTTCCACCTCATAGGCAGAATCTTTATCTGCAAGTGTATTCCGGTCTTCCGCATAACTGTTGTCTCATAATCATTCCATCTCGTCTTTCGCAATATCACGAACTGAAACAGGAAGAAAGTGATCGCCATAATGATCGTAATTGCGAAAAAATTTCTCTTTGATACCATGCTTACTTCGCCTCCTGTTTTTCTTTTGCTGCGTTCCGATCTGTTGTTACTTTCGGATTATTATATCCATAATCAATCGCAAAATTGTACAGGCTGTTTCCATTCTGTTTTAATCGGTAACAGACAAAATCGTCTGATTCGTAATAAACTTCCATTTCATTTGGGTACAGCTCCATAAATTTCTGTCCCCAATAATACATATGCGACATTGTAACCCAGCGTTCCCGCCCCTCATATGCTTTGATTCCATTTTCTGCCGGAAGTGGTTCCCGGGCATATTTCTCAGATATGCCTCCGAGTTCCATCCCGTCTGCGGTCCCTGCATAATTCACCGGAATCTTCTCTATGAAAAAATAGACCGCATTTCGTTGAAATCGTAAATGTTTTCGCTTTTTCACCTTTTTTGATATTTTTCAGGAAATCAAGGATTTCGTAATGATATCCGTCTTCCTCCACCATTCTGAGTTCATCATTTGCAGATACGATCGTCCATGTAAAATCCTGTTCCTCATTCATGATATTGGTCAGACAGGTAATTGCGCTATTCGTCTCAAGTGCTTTGACATAGACCGCTTCTTTCACAAGTCCCTTTTCTGCGATCCCACATCCGGCTGCCACAAGGATCAGAAGGGAAGAAAGATTCATCATCCACGTTCTTCTAAACCAGCCAAACAGCAGATACACAGCTGCATCTGCCGCCAACGCCCAGATGACCACGATCGTATATGCAAAAAAGATACTGTTTCTGGAAGCATCCATAAGTTTCGGAAATCCCAGTGCCCCTGCAGACTGCATGATACACATAATAAATGTATATACTGCCATCGCCAGCAGCATCGCTCCATAATCCACCCTGCGAAGTAAAAATGCAAAAATCCGAACACAAGAAGAACTGCTCCTCCACCGAGTACACACCACGCGAAAAATGGATTTTCATTCGTGACATACGTCTGGATCTCAGAAAAAATGATCCGGAATTTCCCCTTCACTTTCTCTTTGGTCGTCAGCTTCATTACTTCTGATGTCTTAGATTTTTGCTGTACTCCTGACGCTTTCCCGGAATCTGATGAATCCTGCCCGGATGTACTATCCTGACTCGCCGCATCAGCCTGCTTCTCCACCTGCTTTTTAATCTCCTCGATTGTTTCTTCGTCCACATCTCCGACAATCGTGATTTTTTCCCACTCTCGGTCGTGACCACTTTCTTGTCCACCTCATCATTTGCTGATGAATCCGACGTACTCTTTCCTTTAATGACATTCAGTCCCCAGCCAAGCGAACCCTCAACGGATTTCCCATGCAACACCGATCCCCATCGGGATCACTGCCAGAAGAATACTGACGAATCCTGCCAGAATCACCTGCCTCAGATAACGCCATCTGAAAATCCGGAAAAAATAACCCGCTGCAATTCCAAGGCAGAGATACCCTGCTATCATCGTATCGTAAAAGTGAGTGGTCAGGCTTAAAGAAAAGCTGATCGCCAGACCTGCCAGATACCATCTGGATCTTCTTTTTTTCTTCTGCTTTTTCTCTTCATCTGTTTCTTTCAGATGCGCTGCATATTCATCCAAAAAGCGGACAGCAAAACATACCACCGGAAGTATAAAGAGCATTCCGTACTCCTGTGGAAGCGCAGATGCATATCTGCTGTAAGTATTTTTGCCAAATATGCTTGCCATCAGGTAAGTCCGGCGGCGATATATGGTGTAAATCTTGCCTTACAGATCATCCGCAGGCATCCTACGATCGCCAGATGGATAAATAGCACCTGTACAAGCGAAAACAGCCGCAGCAGAACATAAGTCTTGATTCCAAATACTACATGCAGATAATAGATCATACAATGGAATCCATGCGGATATACACCCATTTTAAAAATCTGATTTTTATCCATCAGATTGATCCAGTAATTATGCACCGGCATATCCGATGCCTTATACCCATACTCCGTAAAATTGTTTAGTCCATAGACATAAAGAATCCCGGCAACTACCGCCAGACAGAGGATCAGCTCCGGAATACGTTTCCATATCTTTTTATTTTTACTTCTGGAATTTTATCAGATATCCAGGCTGCAATATCTGCAAGCAGCGTTTTTACACCATAGGTTCCGCTAAGAAGTGCTTTAAATCCCAGAAGGAATTTTTGAAATCTTTCTCTTCCAAATGACACTTCGTTACACTTTTTATACCCCCAGATAAGAAATGGAAGGGCTGTTCCGAAGATCAGCGTCACACGACAGGAAATATGAAGAAACTCCAATAAAAATACCAGATTAATACAATAGAAATTACCGGCAAGGAAATATCCGGTAAGCCTCTCAGCAAAGGAAAGCTCTTTCAGCTTTTCTTTCAGCAAAAGACCGGGAATAAGCAATGTCACCACACTGTATGCAAAGAATATTTCCACAAACTGAGCCATGGAAAGCACCCTCATCGACATCACTTATCACCTCCTGCCTAACTGAATATTCTTATAAATTCTAATGTCTCGCTGTCAATTACAATCTCTGATTTTTTAATCTGGTCAAGCACTTCAAAGAATTGTTTCCGTTTTCCTTCTGTATAATATAACTTCATCCGGCACGAATATGCCGTCAGCTGATCCGGATATGCTTCTTCCAGACGCTGGCACCAAACTCCCGCCTGTTCAAAAAGCTTCAGCTCCAGACTTCTCAGTATGACTGCCTCATAATAAGCCGGTGTCATCTTTGCAGTGTTCTTTCGGTAAAGCTTCTGCGCTGCCTCATCCATCATTTCCACAAACCGGCTCTGTTCCACCCCGGTAAATACCTTCTGCTTCAGAACAGCATCCATATAACCGATCAGCATCTCTTCGCAGTCTGTCTCATCCTCTTCCTCATGCTGCATTTCAACGTACAACTTCTGCACATAAGTACGGAACTCATTCAGCTCATCTTGCAGAACCGATGCCGCATAATGAGAAGTCTCCGAATCTTCGCTGTCAAGTGCAAGGGTGATCGCCTCCAGTGATTTCTGGATATCACCACGCAGCACCTTCAGCATCAGTCCTCTCAGATACTTCTGATCGCTTACTGCAAGCGCTTCTTCCACCGGAACAATATCCCGTTCTCTTTCTTCATCTGCTTTCAGATGCTGGCGGATCCTTTCTTTACTGAAAACCACATCCTCCAGATCGACCTCTCTTCGGAAAAATAAAAGGAAAAGCAAGTGACTGCCCAGGAAAAACAGCGGACCTGTAACCGGACAGAGCAACATGACTATAAACCGGATCACATAAGCTCTCCGGTTATCGTGAAGCACCGGATTTTCTTCTCCCTGCGCTGCATTTTTCGCCGGAACAGCGACACAGATTCCCCAGACTAGATATAACACGGAAATCGCGGCATTTACCAAACATACAATCACAAAGAAACATTCTTTATCTGTCATCACGCCGTCACCTCCCTGGTCACAACATGGCTGTCAAATCCAATCTCACGGATACGCTTCACCACATAAACTGCATTTTTCTGATCCGTATTCGGAAGCAGTACATACAGACTGTCTTCCATCGTTCCGATATAATCACTCTGCCGTAAAAGTACAGAAATCTTTTTTCCTTTTTTCTCCAGCTTCTTATCCGAATCAATTTTCACCAGCGTACATTCGGTAAGTCCATTTCGCTTGGCGTCCTCAAACGCATGGACAAGCTGGGTAAATGCCTTCGTATCCAGGATCTGGGTTCCTTCTACATAACGTTGCTCTTTCAGCGCATTCAGATACCGGTTCGCACGTACACTGCGTTCTGGATCAGATAACCGACAACTGTCAGCCGGTTCACCTCCGCAAGATTCATTCTCTCCCACGGGATTCCCCAGATCATTAAGATGATCTGCATCTGATCTCCTTCGTAAATGGCACTTGCCATCATCGGATACCCTTCATGCAGTGTCCTGTTGACATACACACGGTGTTCCTTCAACTCCTCATAGATTTCCGTAAGATTCTTATACTCGACAGAATTGCCAAGCTTCCCTGCAGCCTTTGATGTGGAAGAAAACAGACGCGCATAATGCTTGTCCGCAATCGTATATACCGCCACATCCGCACTGTCCATCAGCTGCGACAGCGTCCTGGCTGCGTAGAAAAGTACCTCCTCCGGTCCATACCGATCCAGAGCCGAGGTGATTTCATAAATCTTTCCGAGACTGTCCTTATGATTGACAATCTGTGACTCAAATATATGCTTCATCCGCACATTGCTGTCATTGATATCCGCCATATCATCTAGCTGACCACTCAGATATCCAATCTCTTCTTCACCCTGATTCTTGACAAAACGGATCTGGTCCCGCATATATCCGACCACCATTCCCAGAATGAACAGCTGTGCCATCCAGACGTAGGTATTGTAGTTCAGAAGGACTTCAAATCCACTCTGGTCATACATCTGCCGGAAACAGTAGCCTGCCGTTGCAAGAAGGGAAGAAAAAATCGCCTGATGCTGCCCATATATGATTGCAAACAAAAGTACATAGAGCAGATAGAAATCCAGCCTGTCAAAATACTGGCTTCCGACCGCACGGTTATTCAACATAAAAAAAGGAATAAAGCAGATCATATTTTCCGCATAAGGAACCAGGAGCAAAATAATACTTTGATCAGATGCCAGGTGCCGATGCCCTGATTCTTATACTCCTCCGTTTTCAGGAATGTTTCCTCATGCCGCTTCATATACTGTGCGACTTTCTTTATCCCCATCTCATAACCGACAAATATTGTCTGTCCAAATTCTTCTTTGTAACGTCTGCCATCCAAAACCAGGCGGTGTCCTGTCCCGACTGTGTCATCGTGGATCTCGCACCCTTCACCCAGATTCTTTTTCACAAGCTCTGCAAGCTCTGTCTGCGTAATTCTGTTTCCCGATGAGATATGATAAATATCGTGTTCGAGATGCTCTGCTGTAATCAGCCTGGCAATAAATTCAACTGCATCACTCTGAAAAAGCATCGAAAATTCATTTCTGCTGTTCGCCGCAATTTTCTTCGTCTTAAACGCGGTCAGAATCAGATCAAACACGGGTTATCCTCATCTTCCCCTTTTTCGGTACTCCATACAGGTGATCCAGACGCAGTACAGCCGTTTCCATTCCTCTTGTATTTTCATAACTTTTGCAGATCTCTCCCCCTGGGAGACTGCCATTGCTTTAAAACTTTTTGCAGATACCAGTTCTTCTTCTTTCACTTCCTCCGGATAAGATTTCCCAAAAACTTCCTGGGAAGATAAATAGACAAATCTTCCCTTTTTATTTCCACAAAATGCTGACAGGATATTCGTCAGCTCAGAAGTAAAACGGACAGACTCTTCCTCGCCTGTGACCAGTCATAATTGGTATCATAAGCTCCCATATGAAGCACAACATCCGGTCTTGTACTCTCAAAATCTCCTTGATCCCGTCAACAGTCATACGGAAAATTATATTTTTCAAAACCTTGTGATAGCCACGGGTTCTTTCCCGTTTGCCAGTAATCAGATACACTCTGTGTTTGTCTTTATGTAATTTGTCGATCAATGCATTCATCAGACTGCACTCTCCACCGATCAAAAGTATTACCATGTCATTGCCTCATTTTTTTCCAGAAAATCCAGCACTTCCTGTACATCCTCCAGCACCTCTTTGCTGCTGATATGATACTCCCGTCCCAAAAGTCTGCCATCTCTTCTGAGGTTTTTACCGCCTCCAGATGTTCATAAATAAATGCCGCTGTCTCACTTAGCGTCATCGTTCCATTTATCCGCTCCGCTGCTTCTCCTCTTGGAACAAGTACAAACTCATCTATTACCTGACGCATTACGTAATTCTGCGTTTTTTTCATTGTTCTATTCCCTCATCTGCCACTTACATCTGTTTTCTGACGACTCTGTATTCATCTCCAGATCTGTAGTAAGGGCACTGATAATGATGATCCGTCAAAAAGCGCATCATCTCATCCTCATCCAGGTCTCTGTCACACGTGTAACATTCATATTCATCGTCATAAATATAAAACGTACAAGTGTCACAGCAGCTTGCCATATTTGCCATAACCCGCCTCCTGTCAATTCTTTTCCGTTTTATTTTTCCTGTTCAAAATCGGGATCAGCTGCAGCTCATCATTCTTCTTCCGGAATGCCTGCAAAGTCTCCCGCACGGTTGTATTTCTCAACTTGTACGTATTGCGTACAAAACATACAAATGTAATCACCCACAAAATGAGCCACAAAAGCGGACATCTTCCAAGCTTTTTAAAACGTACCTTCATCTGCAGATGTCCTTCTCTAAAATAGGTTCCCAGATGAACCTTCTCATAAGTTCCGCTGCCAACCAGCGTCCGGTTGTCCCCCGAACCTACATCTTTGTCAGCAAGAATCTTTTCTATAAATTTTCTGCTTACTTCCTGATCTCCCCGGATACTGCCGTCAATCTCACAGCCAAGTCCCAAATACCTGTGACAGGATTCCATGATCGTTTCATAGAAATGCATCATATGAGATTTCCTACACCAGGCATGAAGCCGGTCAAAATCAATCTCCTCACAGCGTGCCTCCACATAACAGATAAAATCACATAAAAGCCGGATCCCGAATCCGCTGTAGAGATAGTGTTTCAGCATATGGTGCAGCATATAAAACACATACTCGGTAGGCGATAAGACCTGATATTCATACCCTTCGATCACCTGACACTCCCCGCGCAGATTCCCGCTGGAAAATACTTCATCGATCACCTGGTTTGCCGGTTCATACTGATACATTTCCCACCACGTGATAATGCAGCTCCAGAAGATACGTCCTTCCCGTCTGTGCAAAAGTATAATGGTAAATCAGATGATGATCACTGATCTCTTTTTCTTCCACAAACCCTTCTACCACAAGCATTTCCTTCGCCCGCTCCAGTGCCTTTTCTTCATTGATATAAAGGTCCACATCTCCAAGCTTCCGGTATTCCGCCTCCGGGTAATAAGCTGCCAGACTGATCCCCTTGAGCAGATAACAGGAAATCCCGTTACGGTCCAGTAAAGATACAATCATCCTTGTAAAATGCTCGATCTGATAATAATTATAAAGCAGCATTTTCAGCTGCTTTTTCAAAACCATATTGCTTTCATGTGTGTCTGCTTTTAGATAAGGGGTAAATGCTGCCGCCGTAAAATGTTTCCCGGCATAGTGCTGCAGTTTCTCCCATTCCGCTTCCGGTATCTCCACTTTTTCTTCTGACCGGGTACAATAATTCCGGATCAGTTCAAGATATGTCTGATCAGAGCGTTCCATCTTAGTTCGTTCCTTTCTCTTTGCCTGTCCCCGGTTTCGCCCAGTTGACAATCAGGATTCCGATAGAAACCAGCACCAGTGCGATCAGGTCTTTCATTCCGAATACATTTCCCTCACGCAAAATGATCGCGGAAAGGATCACCCCAAATACCGGATTCGTAAATCCGAAGATCGATACCTTGGATACCGGATTGTATTTCAACAGGATTCCCCACAGCGTGTATGCAACTGCAGAAATCAGCGCCATATAGATCAGAAGAATCATTGCCGGCATACTTGCCGTATGGATTCTTCCACCCATCACGAATCCGATCAGGATCATCACGAGTCCGCCTGCAGTAAACTGATATCCGCTTAACATCACCGGATCAGATTTAGCTGAATACTTCTTGATCAGTACAGAAGATAATGCATAAGCGATCGCAGAGATAAAAATAAATCCATCTCCGGTCAGATTAAAGCTCATATCCACATTGCTTCCGCTCAGATTGATCAGAACCACCCCTGCAAATCCGACAATACATCCGAGCACTTTTTTCTGATCTAGTTTCTCCTGATGAAAGATCAGGCTTGAAACAAGGATTGCAAGGAATACATTGGATGCCTCAACGATCGATCCTTTGACTCCGGTCGTATGTGCAAGTCCTACATAAAAGAAAAAATACTGGACCACCGTCTGTAAAAGACAGATTTTTCCGATTCTCGGAAGATCTCCCTTCCCCGCTTTCAGAAAACATCCCTGCAGGATCGATCCAAACAAAATAACCATAATGCCTGCAATCGTAAAGCGGCACCCTGCAAACAGGATCTGCGTGGCGGTATCGGCTGAATCGATCTGAAACAGCCGGTAACCAACCTTGATACAAGGAAAAGCACTTCCCCATAACGCACAGCAGACCATTGCAAGAAGACATACCACCCAGGTTTTCCTCATTGTAGTCTCTTTTAACTTTATCATCTCATTCTTTCCGTTTCTTACGCAAGCAGTTCATCTGCAAGTTCTTCCATTGCAGTTACATCTGCATCTTTCATCGTAGATTTGATCGTAACCGTCTTTTCGCAGAGAGTGATCTTCTTCATCTTCTCTACATAACCTTTCATCACACGTGCTGCTGTCGGAGCCCAGGAGCCATTCTCGATAATTGCGATCTTACGGTTCTGGTAGTTTTTATTGGTCAGTTTGTTCAGAAATGTCTCCATGCATGGGAACACACTTGCATCATAAGAAGCTGCTGCAAGAACCAGCTTGTCATAGCGGAATGCATCCTCGATCGCTTCTGCCATATCATCTCTTGAAAGGTCGGTAATTGCTACCTTCTTTGCTCCTTTATCTTCCAGGATCTCTTTCATCTTCTCTGCTGCTTTCTTTGTATTACCATGGATCGATGCATAAGCAACCAGTACCCCGTCATCTTCCGGTTCATAGCTGCTCCATGTCATATATTTTCCAATATAGTATCCCAGATCTTCCTTCAGGATCGGTCCGTGAAGCGGGCAGATTGTCTGAATGTCCAGAGTCGCTGCTTTTTTCAGAAGAGCCTGTACCTGTGCACCGTATTTCCCTACAATATTGAAATAGTATCTTCTTGCTTCACATGTCCAGTCTTCATCTGCATCCAGAGCACCGAATTTTCCAAACCCGTCTGCTGAGAACAGAATCTTCTCAGACTTTTCGTATTCGACCATAACCTCTGGCCAGTGAACCATCGGAGCCATAAAGAACTGAAGGGTATGACTTCCAAGGGAAAGCTCTTCACCTTCTTTTACCGCAACTGCACGGTCTGTCAGATCTGCAATTTCAAAGAACTGTGGAAGCATTGCAATAGCTTTTGCACTTGCCACGATCTTCGCCTCCGGATACTTGTCTGCAAATTCTTTGATACTTCCGGCATGATCCGGTTCCAGATGAGATACCACCAGATAATCCGGTGTTCTTCCATCCAGTACTCTCTCCAGATTCTCTTTCCATTCATCTGTCTTTCTTGTATCAATGGTATCCATAACAGCGATCTTCTCATCCAGGATCACATAAGAATTATAAGATACTCCGTTTGGATGATGTACTGGCTCTCGAAAAGATCCAGATCCTTATCATCTTCTCCGATATATTTTACTGCCTCTGAAATTACTACGTCTTTCATGTTAGTTCCTCCTTGTAGTTGGTGATTGAAAAGATGTTTGGGTCAAAAGGTATTTTGACCCCTTTGATACCAGATTGCTACGTGCTTTGCACTCTCGCAATCCTCAAAAACATTCGTAATCCGCTCATTTTTCTTTGAAAATGGCTACTTACTCATGTTTTTGGCAGGAAGTTCCTACAGA
>ENA-OQAS01000839-OQAS01000839.1-human-gut-metagenome-genome-assembly--contig:-NODE-839-length-15453-cov-2.440428_pt1 | contig 15453 bp, 18 predicted proteins | sample MGYA00242733_ERZ504523 | MGnify/ENA primary metagenome ERZ504523 (study PRJEB26092, sample SAMD00036239) | human gut metagenome | host: Homo sapiens | study: EMG produced TPA metagenomics assembly of... | reverse complement strand
GATTTTTGAGCCGTTGCAGGTATTTTTCCTGCAACGGCTTTTTTCGCGTCACAATTCTTTTTCCGAAGAAACAAAACTTTATATACAGGTATAGAGGCAAGTGGCAATGATTGATGTTGCTTAATGATGAAAAAGGCAATATAATAAATGAATTGAGATGAAATGACACAGGAAAAAAGAGAGAATTTTATGTTCACAAACGATACAATTTTTTATAAAAAACTTCTGGGTCTTATGCTTCCGATGATGCTGCAGAACCTGATGCTGGCACTGGTTGCGTGCAGATGCGTTTATGCTCGGAGGGATGGACCAGAATTATATGTCGGCAGTTTCACTTGCCACGCAGATTCAGTTTATCCAGAATATGCTTCTTTCTGCTGCAACCGGAGGACTGGCGATTCTCGGGGCACAGTACTGGGGCAGAGGCAATATCAAAACGCTGGATGATATTTTCTGTATGGCACTGCGGCTTTGTGGTCTGGTGTCGATTGCATTTTTCATTGCCTGTATCTGTTTTCCACAGTATCTGATGCTGTTTTTTACGGATGAACCGGTATTGATCGGTTATGGCGTGCAGTATCTGCGGATTGCCGGATTTTCTTATCTGCTTACAGGAATTTCCCAATGCTATCTGGTGGTTATGAAAATCAGTGAGCACGCATTGACAACGGCACTGATCAGTTCTGCTACGGTAGGGATCAATATTGCACTGAATGCCATTTTGATCTACGGAAAACTGGGTATTACCCCGATGGGTGTCCGGGGTGCAGCAACAGCGACATTAAGCGCAAGGATGATAGAACTGGCCTGTTGTATCCTGATTTCCAGCCGTCCGGGCTACATCCGTCCGTATCTGACCCGTCTGTTTCAAAGAAACCGGGAACTGGCACGGGATTTCCGGAAATGCGCAATGCCGATTCTCGGTGCGTCCCTGTTCTGGGGAGTCGGATTTACTTCGTATTCTTCTTTTATGGGACATCTGGGAGTAGACGCGGCCGCTGCCAATTCGGTGGCGGCGGTTGTCCGTGATATCATCTGCTGCCTGAGTGCCGGAATTTCCGGTGCGGCGGGGATTATGGTCGGAAATGAGCTTGGTGCCGGCAACCTAAAACGGGGGAAATTATATGGTACGCGGATGATGAAGATTTCCTTTGTGTGCGGAGTTGCATGATGGTTCTCATGGGAATTTCGGCACCGTTTATTTTGCATTTTGTCAAACTGACACCGCAGGCAGCCGTATATTTAAAGGGAATGTTTGTCGTGCTCTGCGTCTATATGATTGGCCGCTCCGTCAACGAAATTACCATCAATGGCGTGTTTGGTTCCGGCGGTGATACAATGTTTGATGTGTACAGCCTTGCCGTAACAATGTGGGGAATCGCGATTCCACTTGCTGCGCTTGGAACTTACCGATTCCACTGGCCGGTGATTGTCGTATACGCGTGTACCTGTATTGATGAGGTTGGAAAAATTCCGTGGACGCTCTATCATTTTCGGAAATATAAGTGGGTGAAGGATCTGACGCATACGGGGATGGAGCAGAAAGAAAAATCATAAATTTATAAAAAATACAGCTGGTCGTATCCCTGCGGATCAGTACCGGTGTAATCTGTTTATGGATCGTTTCGAAAGAGAAACCGGTCTTCTTTTTTTCGTTCTTCCATCTGCTGCACCAGAAGTTCCATTGCGGTTTTGGCGATCAGGTCGATCTGCTGTCCGACCGTTGTGATAGGCAGAATTGCCTCGCTTGCAATCGGGGAATTGTCAAATCCGACCAGTTCATAACTGTCAGGAAAGCATCCGTATTTTTGGAAAATCAGGTTTAAAAACATATTTGCATAGGTATCATTGGCGAGGAAAATCCCCTTTTTTTTGCATGGATACTTCTCATCAATGTCAGAGAAAATGTGCTTCATTTGTGCAAAAATGTCCTGATAAGAATCCCCTATTACATTTAAATTCAGTTCATAAGGAACGTGATATTCCTGACAGGTATCTTCAAAGGCACGGATACGGTCATAGGCAGGGATGGACTTTGGAACATCCGCATTAACGTGAATCAGTACATCGCATTTGTCCCGGATCAGAAGCGTTGCCGCCTGGAGCGCACCCATATAATTGTCGCTGGTTACGCCACAGATATGTTCAGCTTCGCGCTCAATGGCAATGACCGGGATCTGATAAGAAGCCAGTTTTTCGGAAGGAAGTGTGTGACTTAACACGATCAGGCCCTCAATCTGGTATGCCATCAGTTCATCAATGTACTGTTCCTCCTCGGACGGTCCGTTGTCGCTGACGAATACGAGAAATTTATAATGAAAATCGTGGTAGCTGGAAAGAATCTGTGTAAGCATTTCCGAATAATAGTGCAGATAAAGGTTCGGAATAATGATTCCGATAAATTCACTCTTTCCATTGGCAAGAACCTTTGCAAGCTTATTCTTTTTGTAACCAAGAGTATCAAGAGCCTGTGAAATTTTCTCCTGATTTTCAAGCGTCAGGGAGTCCGGATGATTAAAATATCTGGAAATGGTTGTCTTTGAAAAATTCGTATATGCTGCAATATCTGCAAATGTTACCTGTTTCTTTCCCATCTGAAAGCTGTCTCCTTTATCTGTTTTATCCATAGTATAACAACCGGAAAGAAAAATAGCAATGAAAAAAACTGGTTACGTAATCGGTTACTTTAATGAATAAAAGTGTTGACATATCGGAAACTTTGTTGTACTATCAGAATATAAAAGTAACCGGTTACTTTACCGGTTACATCAAAGCAGAACGAGTAATACGATGAAAAGGGAGGAGCAATCGCATGAAAAAACTGGCAAAACAAGTCGCTCTGCGAAAAAACAAACCATGGGGAGTAAGCTGTCTTATATAAAGAAAAACTGGCAGCTGTATGTTTTTTTTCTGATGCCGGCACTGTTACTCACAATCATTTTCAAGTATCTTCCGATGGGAGGACTTCTGATTGCATTTGAGGATTACAATGTCATTAAAGGAGTTTTGGGAAGCCCGTGGGTGGGGCTGGAATATTTCCAGAGATTTTTATCATCACCGGATTTTATGAACTACCTGCTGAACACATTAAAGCTGAGTATCTTTGGACTTCTCTGGAGTTTTCCGATACCAATTATTCTGGCACTTTTACTGAACCGTATCCGCAAGGCGGGGGTTAAGAAAAAAAATCCAGCTGCTGATCTATGCACCGAATTTTATTTCCGTCATCGTGCTCTGTGGTATGGTGCGTATGTTTTTATCTCCGGTAGGACCGTTAAACCGTCTGCTGGGAACGAATACAAACTGGATGACCATGCCGTCCGCATTCCGTACCATTTATATTGCAAGCGGAATCTGGCAGGGAGCAGGATGGGCATCCATCATGTATACTGCAGCATTATCCAATGCAAGCAAGGAACTGGAAGAGGCAGCCATTGTGGATGGTGCAAATCTTTTGCAGCAGATCTGGTATGTGGAACTTCCGGCAATTAAGGATATTATCGTGATCCAGTTTATTTTACAGGCCGGAAACATTATGAGCATCGGCTTTGAAAAGGCATATGCCCTGCAGACAGATATGAACTTACCGGCTTCTGAAATTTTATCAACTTATGTATACCGGATAGGTCTTTTGAATGGCGATTACGGTTATTCTACGGCAGTGGGACTGTTTAATTCGGTGATCAATGTGATCCTGCTTATATTTGTGAACTGGGTGGTAAAGAAATTAAACGATGGAGAAGGATTATAGGAGGAACGTGAAATGGAAACAGTTAGTAAAATGAAATATTCACGGACAGACCGGCTGGTGCTTGGAATCGGTTATGCCATTCTTGGACTGTTTGTTCTTTCAATTGTTGTTCCGCTGGTCTATGTTGTTCTGGCATCTTTTATGGACCCGACGGTATTGAATAATCAGGGACTGAGTTTTCACATCAAAGACTGGACACTGGATGCATACCGGCGTGTGCTGGAAAACGGAATGATCTGGCGCGGATTTTTAAATTCGTTTTTGTATTCACTGGCATTTGCGGCAATTTCCGTATTTGTCACACTGTTAGCAGCGTATCCGATGTCGAAAAAAGAATTTGTCGGAAGAAAATTTTTTAACGTGATTTTTCTGATCACCATGTTTTTCGGCGGTGGAATGATCCCGACGTTTATTTTGATCAATCAGCTTCATATGGTAAATACCGTGTGGGCAATTCTCATTCCGGGAGCATTTAATGTCTGGAATATGATTCTGGCAAGAACGTACTATCAGTCCATTCCAAAAGAACTGCGGGAGGCATCCGCAATTGACGGGGCAAATGAGATCCAGCATTTCTTCCAGATTATGATGCCGGTGTGCAAACCGATTATCGCGGTGCTGGCACTGTGGTCTTTTGTCGGTATGTGGAACAGTTATTTTGATGCGATGATTTACTTAAATGATGCAAACTTACAGCCACTGCAGCTGGTTCTGCGTTCCATTCTGGTACAGAATACACCGCAGCCGGGCATGATCGCGGACATTCAGAGTACCGCGGAGATGGCAAAAGTTGCCGAACAGTTAAAATACGCAACAATTGTAGTATCAAGTTTACCATTGCTTATTATGTATCCATTTTCCAGAAATACTTTGACAAAGGTGTTATGGTTGGATCGGTAAAAGGTTAAGCAGAAAGGACAGGTACAGATATGTGGAAGAGAAAAATTAAAAAATGTCTGGCACTCGGACTGGCATTTGCTATGATGACCGGTGTGGCAGGATGCGGAAAAGAGCAGCATCTGGAGGCAGAGATCAATCCGGATATACCGGTTTCAGAAGTACAGTTTCCACTGAAAGAACAGGCAGAATTATCATTTATCACAAGTGCTCCGGCAACCTCTACGCAGAATCCGAACGAGCGGATTATTTTTAAGAGACTCGAAAAACAGACGAATGTACATATTGACTGGACCTGTTTTGTGGCAGACCAGTTTTCCGATAAAAAGAATCTGGCACTGGCGCAGTTTGGAAACCTTCCGGATGGTTTGTTTAATGCAGGAATGAACGATTATGATCTGCTTCGTTATGCAAAACAGGGAATTATTATTCCGCTGGAAAATCTGATTGACAAATATATGCCAAACCTTCAGGCGGTCTTTGAGAAATATCCGGAATACCGGACGATGTGTACCGCACCGGACGGACATATTTATTCATTTCCGTGGATTGAGCAGCTTGGCGCAGGGAAAGAAGCCATTCAGGCAATCGGGGATATTCCTTATATCAATAAAAAGTGGCTGGATTATCTGGGACTGGATATTCCAACGACAACCGATGAATTGGAACAGGTGCTGATTGCGTTCCGGGATCATGCGGATGATCTGAAAAAACAGTTTGATATCGAGGGAGATGTGATTCCGATGTCATTTATCATCAACAATGGCGATCAGGATCCGGCGATTCTCATCAACGGATTTGGCGAAGGATATGGAGATACGGGCGATCATTTTGCCGTAAAAGATGACGGAACCGTGATTTATACGACCGTGCAGGAAGGTTATAAAGAAGGCATCGAATGGCTGCATAAGCTGGTAACAGAGGATCTTGTAGACCCAGAGGCATTTACGCAGGAGTGGTCAACCTATGTGGCAAAAGGTAAAAATCACCGTTACGGTCTCTGCTTTACCTGGGATATTGCAAATATTGACAACAATACCGATTATGTGATGCTTCCGGCACTGACCGGTCCGGAGGGAGCCAGAAATATCACAAGACAGAATAACAGTGAAACAAGTGGTTTTGACAGAGGCCGCTGCGTGCTTACATCCAGTTGCCGGAACACGGCACTGGCGGCAGCCTGGATTGATCAGATGTATGCGCCGCTTCAGTCCCCGCAGAATAACTGGGGAAGTTATGGGGAAAAGGATTCGTTTAATATTTTTGAACTGTCCACAAATAAAGATGGCGGTGAAATGTTAAAGCATCTGGATCTGGGCGACCAGTCACCGGTAGAGGTACGTGAGGCGCAGTCCGTCAACGGTCCGCTTGCAGTTCTCAATGAGTATTATGATGTGTATGTCACACAGCCGGCAGATGCCAAATGGCGTCTGGACAATATGCATGAAACATATCTGAAGGATATGAAAAGCAAGTATGTATATCCGAATGTGTTTATGAGTATTGACGATACCAATAAAGTATCCCAGTATGATACCGATATTAAAAAATATGCGGAGCAGAAAAAAGCAGACTGGATTTTAAATGGCGGAATCGACAAAGAGTGGGATTCCTATTTAAAGAAAATGGAGAAATACGGGCTTTCCGCTTATCTGGCAATCAAACAGAAATATTTCGATCAGTATCAGGAGTCATTGAAAGAAGAAAAATAAACAGGAGAATTTGTATGAGTGAGATGTTAAAAAAAGCGAGAGCATATGAGGCAGAAAAAGCAGCACAGACCGATAAAAATACCAGACCGTTGTTTCATATCTCGCACCTGCCGGATGGATCAATGATCCGAACGGTTTTTCCGTTTACGATGGAAAATCCATCTGTTCTACCAGTATTATCCATATGCAAGGGAGTGGGGACCGATGCACTGGGGGCACAGTGTGACAACGGATATGATAAGCTGGGAACAGCTTCCGGCAGCACTTGCACCGGATCAGGACTATGACCGGAACGGATGTTTTTCCGGAAGTGCTATTGAAGCGGATAACAAACATGTGCTGGTCTATACCGGTGTCACAAAGATTACATTGCCGGACGGCAGGGAAGAGGAACGACAGAACCAGTGCATCGCATTCGGGGATGGCAGGGATTATGTAAAGTATGAAAACAACCCGGTTGTGACCGGGGAGATGCTGCCGGAAAACTGCAGCCGGATTGATTTCCGTGACCCGAAAATCTGGAAGGAAGAGGACACCTATTATCTGATTGTCGGAAGCAAGGATAACAGGCAGATCGGACAGGTCGTGCTCTGTTCCAGCAAAGATTTAAAAGAATGGAAATTTGAGACCGTTCTTGCGGCAAACAGTACCGGAAAAGTCGGAACGATGTGGGAATGTCCGGACTTTTCCCACTGGGAGATAAACATGTACTGATCTGTTCCCCACAGAATATGAAAGCGGAAAAATACGAATTCCACAATGGAAATAATTCTGTTTATTTTCTTGGAAATTACGATAAAAATTCGCATATATTTGAAAAAGAAGAACCGCATACGATTGACTACGGACTGGACTTTTATGCACCTCAGACCACACTTCTCCCGGATGGCGGCGTGTGATGATTGCATGGATGAAGTCATGGGATGCCTGTGTGGTGCCGGATACGCAGGACTGGCAGGGCATGATGACTCTTCCGCGGGAACTGGAAGTAAAAGACGGACAGATCTGGCAGCAGCCGGTGCGGGAGCTTGCGCAGTATCATAAGAATCCGTGTCATTATGAACATGCAGAGATTGATGGTGAGACAGCACTTTCCGGCATTTGTGGACGGACGATGGATCTGACTGTTACAATGGATGAACAGGATTTTAACGTTTTTCCATACAGCTTGCCGCAGATGAGGAATACGAGACCGCTTTTACTTATCATAAGGGAACAGGAATATTGGAGATTGACCGCACATACTGTGGTGTGACAAAAGATGTGGTCTGCGTGCGCAAAATTAAAATTGCAGATCCAAAAGGACTTAAAAAAATGCGGTTTATTCTGGACCGTCAGTCCATTGAGCTTTTTATCAATGACGGGCAGCAGGTGGCAACAACGGCGGTCTGTACCCCTTTGGAGGCAGAGGGAATCCGGTTTTTCAGCGATAAAAAGATGTATATTACGGTCGAAAAGTATGATATTGTATTATAAAAAGTAACAGGAGGAAGAGAACATGGACGTAGTGGCTTTGGGGGAACTGCTCATTGATTTTACCGAAAACGGAGTCAGCGGGCAGGGCAATCCGCTGTTTGAGGCAAATCCGGGAGGCGCACCGTGCAATGTGCTGGCAATGCTGTCGCGCTTAGGACACAGGACGGCTTTTATCGGAAAGTAGGAAACGATTTTTCGGAAGCAGCTGGAAGATGCGATCACGGAAGTCGGGATTGATGCAGCCGGACTTTTAAGGATGACAAGGTGCACACAACGCTGGCACTGGTGCATACATATCCGGATGGAGACCGGGACTTCTCGTTTTACCGAATCCGGGCGCGGATATGATGCTGACGGAAGAAGAACTGCCGGAGGAAATAATCCGCGGAGCAAAATCTTTCATTTTGGAACGTTGTCCATGACGCATCCGGGTGTCCGCGCAGCAACGAAAAAAGCGATCGCGGTCGCAAAAGAAGCAGGCGCGCTCATTTCCTTTGATCCGAATATCCGCAAACCGCTCTGGGACTCCATGGAAGATGCCAGGGAACAGGTGTTATATGGTCTGGGACAGTGTGATATTTTAAAAATATCGGATAATGAAATCCAGTGGCTGACGGGTAAAGAAGATTATACGGATGGAGTCCGCTGGATACGGGAACGCTATCCGGTTCCGCTCATACTGGTTTCCATGGGAAAAGAGGGAAGCCGGGCGTATTATAAAGAAAGAATTGTGGAGGCAAAGCCGTTTCTTCAGCCGGATACGATTGAGACGACCGGTGCGGGAGATACGTTCTGTGCGTGTGTTCTGCATTATGTGCTGGAGCATGGACTGGAGGGGCTTGAAGAGAAAAATTTGAAAGAGATGCTTCGTTTTGCCAATGCGGCGGCTTCTCTGATCACGACGCGCAAAGGCGCGCTCCGCGTGATGCCGGAGAAAGAAGAAATTGAAAAAATGCTATAAGAAATGGGAGGGCAGTGCCTCCCGTTTCTTACAAAGAAAATGGTTCTATCTTACATGTATGAATCCTGCTTTTGGTATCGTAATTGATTCCGACCAGTAAAAGGTTTCCATGATACTCTTTCAGGCTTTCACAATATTGTTTTTGTTTAATCTGCGTGATTGCGCCCTGTGCACTATGATCCCATTTTAATTCGATAACAAGTGCTGGTTTATCCGGAAACTTCTTCCGTGGAAGAAATACCATATCCGCAAATCCCTTACCGCCGGCAAATTCCCTGTGTATCGTATAGAAATTGCGTGCGGCATAGAGTGCCAGTGAAACCGTATAACTTAACGCATTTTCATCATTATACTGGATATGTGATGTCTCAAAATGCGCCTGCTGAATCCCAAGTGCTACCTGTTCTGGTCTTCCCTGCCAGATTGCCTGCAGGGTGTCTGCTGAATTTTTCAGGGCTTTAGAGATTTCGCCCCAGTCGGATACGGAAACACTGTTAACGTATTCTTCACGCACTTCATTGTTTGGTATTTTTACGGTTTTGTTTTCGTAGTCATAGCTAAGGTAGCCCAGATGGATTAAAAGAGTCAACACATCATCTTCGGTGCGGAAGGTTGTCATATCATTGGTAAAACTTCCGGTATTGACAGGAACGGATTCCCCGGCTATCATACTGAGAACATCATCTTTTAATCCTTCAAAATTCATATCGATATAAATCTGCAGGGCTTCAAATGTTTCTGTCTGGTTCCAGTAATTTCCAATTTTCCCAAAACGCATGCAGCTTACAACAGACCTCGGATTATAGATGGATGGTATTTTTCAAAAGAGTATCCATTATACCATGCTTTTATTTCATCCAGATCCATATGATAATCTGTACAAAGGGCAGCGACTTCCAGTTCGGTAAAGCCGACATAGGATGCAAGAGGTCCCGGATTTATCATGGAAAATTCATCAAACATATTTAAAGCGGAATGGGTTCCGTATTTTTGATCGGAAGAATTCCTGTCATATAAGCGAGTGCAATACAGGACTTATCTTTTAGCATATCCCTCAAAAATCCAGATAGATTTCCTGGGCTTCTTTATCCTGTTTGTATTCCCGGAAAATACAGTCCCATTCATCAATGATTACGACAAAAGGACAGTTAGTTTCCTGATATACATCCTGCATGGATTCAATAAGATCTGTATCATCAAAATAATCAACATTCGGGTATTCCCGTTTTAAATCCCGCAGTACCAGCCGTTTCATGCGATCAAGCAGTTCATAGATGTTTTTCGTCTGGCTTAAAAATTCCTGCATATTTAAAAACAGGGTGTTGTATTTATTACGATAGGTGTCAAAATCCAGATTCCGGGCAATTTTATATGGGGAAAAGAGTTCTTTTGCATCACAGCCACGGCTGTAGTAGGCAGCAATCATGCTGGCGGTTATTGATTTCCCAAAACGGCGGGGACGGCTGATACATATATATTTCTGCAGAGTCTGTAAGACAGAATTTGTATAGGTCAATAATTCTGTCTTATCCACGTAGATATCAGAATGTGTAATTTCGTAAAATTTTTTTTCCATCCTGGTTTAAATAATTTCCCATGCAGTACCCTCCTCTAATTACACGTTTGCCCGTGTAAATGTATCATATCACAGGAATGCCTGCAGACTCAACTATTTCCGCAGAAACAGCACACTTACATACTATTATGCGATTAAATATACAAAAATAACAGGATTATGTAAATTATAATCTGATATTCTCTTGGAAAATCTGGAAAATACCAGTATAATTTTCTTAAATGAAGATCGGAGAAGGAAATCATGATTAATCGGGAAGACATGCTCGAACTGACACGGCGCATGACTCCGGCGCGGTCACACATTGACCGGATCGCCGGTGCATATTATGATGCAGAAGGATATATAGATGGTACATTCAACACGCATTTTTAAAACTTTCCACAGCAGAAAAACGAAAATCTGGAACTGGCGAAGGCAGTTTTACAGGCAGAGACCAACAAACAGCTGAAGGATTACCGGATTCCGGAACCGGGAGAAACCGGGAAGTATCTGGCAGCTTCTGGATGGAATTAAAGAGTCCGGGCTGCAGAACGATGCGTTTTTGGATCTGCTTTATGAAATGATCGGGGAACGTGTTGCACCGGGAAAAGAAGTTATTGTTTTTTGTTTCATGGAATGTATGATGTTCCAGTGAAAGGAACCGATAAGGAATGGCAGGAAGGTTCCGAGGAAGTATACAATTATCTTCTGTGTGCCGTGGGACAGCTTGAGGGAGAATATGAGCCGGGGCTGCCAGAAGCAGGGTTTTTATATCCGGCTTTCCGGCAGAGAAGTACGGCATGTAATTATATAAATCTGTATGAAACAGCTGCTTATCAGAACCTGTGGAATCTGTTATGGAAATAGAAACTACATACGGAAACATTTTTGAAGTTCTTTATATTCACCGAGAACAAGCAATGTGGTACCAGACTGGAATACGGTATTTGGAGAAATTGCCATATTAATTTTGCTGTCTTCCCGGATGGCAACAATATTGATTCCGAATTTTTTCCGGATATCCAGTTGACCGATTGTTTTGGAAATCCAGTTTTCTGGAACTTCCACTTCAAAAATTGCATGTGCCTCATCCACCTGAATATAATCGCGTATGTGATCGGCAGTATACCGGATAGCAGCCCACTCTGCAATCTGTTTTTCCGGATAAACAACTTCGTCTGCACCGTTTCGCAGAAGAAATTTTTTCTGTACATCCCGTTCTGCACGCGATACAACCGTTTTTGCACCGAGTTCCTTGAGCAGGGAAGTAGTTTCAAGGGAATTCTGGAAATTTCCACCTATCGTTACCATACACACATCAAAATTACCAATGCCAAGGGATTTTAAGAAATCGGCATTGGTACTGTCACCGATCTGAGCATTGGTGACAAACGGAAGAACCTCATTGACACGTTCTTCGTTGTTGTCGACTGCCATCACTTCGTGACCAAGATTGTTCAGCTGTATGGCAACATGTCTTCCAAATCTTCCTAATCCAATTAATAATATATTTTTCATGGTATTTTCAACTCCTTTTTAACCAACTGTTATCTTTTCGAGCGGCAGTTTTACTCCGTTTTGTTTTATGGAAATTGCCGCATAAATTAAGGTAAGCCCACCGACTCTGCCGAAAAACATCAGAAGGATCAGAATCAGCTGGGACGGGATGCCGAGAGTTGGTGTAATTCCAAGTGTAAGTCCGACGGTTCCGACAGCGGATGCCGTTTCAAACAGGCAGTCCAGAAGCGGAAGGTGTTCGATGGAACTGATGGCAATCCCTCCAATAAAGAACAAAATGATATATAAAGCGACGATGGTGGCCGCATTTTTAATGGCATGACTGTCAAGCCGCCGACCGAAAATTTCAATGTCCTCTTTCTGGCAGAACGTGGCAACCATATTTAAAATAAGGACTGCAAAAGTTGTTGTTTTCATGCCGCCGGCAGTAGAGCCGGGAGATCCTCCGATCAGCATCAGCAGAATCATAACAGATTTTGATGTCGGTGTCATTGCTGTAAGATCTGCGGTATTAAAACCGGCAGTTCTTGTTGTTACAGACTGAAACGTGGAGGCCAGCAGTCTGGTGCCGGTTGATGAACCCGTAAAATCCACAACAAAAAAGAATACGGCCGGAATTATAATAAGTAAAGCCGATGTCCAGAGAATGACTTTGCTCTGTACGCGATAACGTCTGATATGCCATTTATGGGTGCAGATATCGTCCCACGTCAGAAAGCCGATGCCACCAATTATGATCAAAAGCATAATTACGAGGTTGATCAGTGGGTTGGCGATGTATCTGCTCAGAGATACAAACGGCTGGCTGGAAGTTCCCAGAAGGTCAAAACCGGCATTGCAAAATGCAGATACAGAGTGAAAGGCTGCCATCCAGATGCCTTTGATGCCATAATCACGGAAGAAAACCGGAAGCATGGCAGTCATGCCGAGCAATTCAATAAATAATGTACCCTGTACGCTGAATTTGGTCAGGCGGACAATACCGCCGATTTTCGGTGCAGAAATTGCATCCTGCATTGTACTGCGCTGCATGAGCGAAATTTTCCGTCCGGATAAAATGGCAAAGGAAACAGCAACGGTGATGACACCCAGCCCGCCAGTCTGGATCAGCAGCAAAATAACTGCCTGACCAAAAGAAGACCAGTAACTGGCGGTGTCCTGTACAACAAGCCCTGTGACACATACCGCTGAAACAGAGGTGAATAGTGCCTCATGAAAAGGAGTCTGTGTTCCGGAAACCGAAGAGACCGGAAGCATCAGCAGCAGTGCGCCGACAAAAATGACAGCGGCAAAGCCAGTACAATTAATTTAAAGGAGGAAAGTCTTTTCTTCCTGTGAACCACTTTTGACATATGTTTAAATTTCTCCTGTATTTATTCTACGTATTATAACATCATCTACATAATAACGCATTTGTGAGGATATACGAATTTACAGTAAAATTTTTGTAAACTATTATGCGTTTGTATCAAAATGCGAAAACAATGGTGGGATTTGTAAGAATTGCAGTTGTAAATATATAATAACGGGGATCAGAATTTGTATGGAAGGTGGGACATATGCAAAAAAGGCGAGGAAACCTCCCACATCCTCAAGTTCTTCATCTGCAGATTCTGAAACAGACGTTTTGTGAATATACCGGTTCATTAAATTTTTCGGAACAGAGATGTCTTCTTTTATCAGTAAATCCAGTCATACAGGGGACGTATGATATAAAAAAGTCTTGCGACCTTCCAATAAAGACTGTGGACCTAATGGGTCAGCAGTTCTTCATAAATCCCCTTTGTCTGGGTATCGTCTACACCACCCATATAGTAAGTTTTCCCATTTGCGGAAATTGGAGAAACGCATCATTTTCTGGATTTAAGAAAACATTGACATCCTCCCTCCGGAGATGGTAAATGTGCCTTTTTCCAATGTATCCATGCTGGTGCCGTATGTTCTGGTCCAGTCCGGCAGATCACTTGCGGTAAGAAGTGTGGGATCTTTGATTTCACTAAGCGGAATCTGATAATCTGTTTTCAGATGCTGTGCGCATAGTGTGTGGTTTTGGATCACCAGATCAATGGGAGTAAATTCCTCCTGAATCAGCCATATGCATAACAGAGGGCAGGAAAGCATCATAATGGCACTGAAAATAGTAAGTCCTTTTCCGAGGGATGTGGCCATATTTACCGTTGTCCCGATGCCGACGCGCTGTTCTACCATCGTATGGGGATCGGATGGATTGTAGTAGAGGATGCCGCCGATCCAGTTTCTGTCATCATTTTCATCGCTGGTCAGATTCCGTTTCTGTGCATAGCTTCGGTCAATTTTTTTCAGCTTTATCATGCAGAAAATGCACAGCAGGAGTAAAAGCAGTGTATAAACAATCATGCCGGCGATGGAACATATTCCCATGTGTCTGGCAGACAGGGTAAGGATCTCCAGAAACAGGATCAGTGCCGTGTTCAGCCAGCAGGAGATCAGCCAGAAGTTCTTCCAGAGGTTTTTCTTTGCGCGTGCATAATTGATATTCACGTCACTGTCCGTACTGATGACGGAAACCGGCTGGCGGTCCATCCATACAGCTACAAGCCAGAAGACCAGCCCACAGGAGGCACCGATCAGACAGGAAATCCCAAGCCCGCTGGACTTTGGAAGCAGCAACAGGGCACTTGCGATACTGATGATATTTGGCAGGAAAAATGGGAGAAAACGGACTTTTCTTACGGAGCCTGCCTGTTTTAATTCCACATAATGTTCCGGCTGCCGGTCTTCGTACAGATGGTTTTGCGTTTTCCATGTTTTCAGCCGGTGATTCGCACGCATGATCGGCAGGGAAAGCAGAAAAATCGCTGCCAGAAGCCAGAACATCCAGATGGTAAGCTGAATGGACATATGGGAGGTCAGCAGACTTACAAATGGAACAATCGCAAGGAGAATGGCGTAGTAACGCATTTCCTTTTTAAATTTTTGCCGGATGTCTGCGACGGTGGCATCTTTTATCCATTCTTTTTTCATGTTTACGGCAAACAGGCGTCCGTTCTCATACTTATTTTGTGTGGAAAATAAAAACAGTATGATAAAGACGATCGGATACATGGTTGCAAAAAAGATAATATTCATAATCATAACAATCACCCCTTATAGATGCGTTTGCATAAGTCGAAAAATTCTGTCTGCGTCATGCCGCTTACTTTCGCTTCGGAAATGATCTGGCGCAGCAGTTCCTGGGATTTTTCCGACAATTCTTTATTCGTTTCAAATTCCTGCCGCACGCGGGCACCGCTTCTGCGGTCGGTGTAGATGTAGCCCTCCTGTTTTAAGAGGGTGTAGGCTTTGCTGACGGTCATGGAGTTGATACCGATCTCCTCTGCCAGTGCCCGCACGGTGGGAAGTTGTTCGCCCGGAGCAAGCCGCCTGTCCGAAATGCCGAGCACGATCTGATTGCGGATCTGCTGGTAGATCGGAATTTCGGAGGCATCATTGATGGAAATTACCATGTTTTCTCCTTCCGTAAATATCATACAATATTTTGTATTAGTTATAATAATACAAACAATACAAAATGTCAAGTAAAACAAGAAGGAATCTCAGG
>ENA-OQAS01000838-OQAS01000838.1-human-gut-metagenome-genome-assembly--contig:-NODE-838-length-15461-cov-2.605387_pt1 | contig 15461 bp, 18 predicted proteins | sample MGYA00242733_ERZ504523 | MGnify/ENA primary metagenome ERZ504523 (study PRJEB26092, sample SAMD00036239) | human gut metagenome | host: Homo sapiens | study: EMG produced TPA metagenomics assembly of... | reverse complement strand
TGAACGATGTGGTTATGGCCACGAGCATTGCCAAGGTTGACGGCGCTGCATCTTCCCAGAGTTTTGAGGTCGTGCGCAGCAGGATGCCAACGCAGATTTCACCGAGCAGCAGACTTAAATTCTACAATGACCGCGAAAAGGCCAAAGTCGGCGTATACAAGGTTGACTCCGAAACCGGCAATTACCTTGCCGGTGCAGTGTTCAACCTGTACGCTGCCGACGATATTTACAGCGTGGACGGCAAACTGCTGTTTGCTGCGGGCAAACTTGTCGCCACCAGCCCCGAAACTGGCGCAGACGGCTATACCTATTTTGACTGTGATATTCCTATTCGCGGCGAGTATTACGGCAGCAGCATCCGCAAGGACGCCACCACCAACAGCGGCAAGTATATCGTCAAGGAACTCCGCGCCCCTCTCGGCTATTATGTCAACGAGGAGCCGATGGAAGTCACTTTCACCTATGATGGACAAGCTACTATGGTGCTGGATAACACCTGTGCCAACAAGCCTACGAAAATGTGGGTAAGCAAACGTGACCTTAACAACGACGAGGAACTGCCCGGCGCCACCCTTGCTATCAAGGATACGGACGGCAATACCGTAACCACATGGGTGTCCACCGATGAGCCGCATCGCGTGACCGGGCTGCATTTCGGTGAATCTTACACACTGACGGAGATCCGCGCCGCTGATGGGTACGCACTGGCCAATGATATTACTTTCCGCCTGATTCAGAAATCCGATGAGGACGGCAATCATCTGGAGGAATGCGAAGTTTACTATCTGACCACCAAGAACATTTTGTTCTGGAAGTGGGATGATTGGAAACTGCTGGACGATGCGACCGTTATCATGCAGGATGATATTACCAAGGTGCAGATTTCCAAGAAAGACCTTACCACCAATGAAGAACTTCCCGGCGCGGAACTTATCATTACCGATGAAAAAGGCAGCGAAATTGACCGCTGGATTTCTACCGATGCACCGCACTACATGGAGAAGCTGCCCGCTGGCAAGTATACCTTGACCGAGGTGACTGCCCCGGACGGTTATGCCATTGCGGAGCGCATGGAGTTTGAGGTGCTGCCCAACGGTGAGGTGCAGACCTTTGAAATGTTTGATGATACCATCAAGGTAAAAATTTCCAAGGTAGACATCACCACCAACGAAGAACTTCCCGGCGCAGAACTGGTTATCAAGGACAAGGACGGCACCGAGATTGACCGTTGGATTTCCACAAACGGACCACATTATGTGGAAAAGATGCCAGCAGGAGATTATACACTGACGGAAATCACCGCACCCAACGGCTACAAGGTTGCAGAAAGTATCGACTTTACCGTTCTGCCCACCGGCGAGATGCAGACCGTGGTAATGAAAGATGCCCGCGAGGACACACCGACACCTACCCCCGACAACACGCCGACCCCGGACCATACTCCGCAGCCCACGCCGAACACGACCCCAGCGCCGACACCCGTGCCGCTGCACCCACTGCAACACCCACGCCGCTGCTGACGATTCCTAAGACCGGCGACAATTCTTTGTTGGGACTGCTGCTGGCGATTGCGGGAATCTCTCTTGCAGGGCTGGCCGTTCTGGTCCACAAGAGCGCCCGCCGCAAAGATATTGCGCCCCGTGACGATGATGACGAGGACACCGAGGACTAAGGAATAATCGGAAAATGAAATATACTTTTTTACAGGGAGGACCGCGTGGCCCTCCCTATTTTATAGGAGAGAAGATGGCAAAACACATTTTAAGTTGCAGTTTCGGAAAAGACAGTATCGCCACCGCGTTGCTGGCCTTGCAGCATGGTGAACCGCTGGACGAACTTGTGTATTGCGAGGTCATGTTCAGCGAGGAAATATCCGGCGAGCTGCCCGAACACAACCGATTTATCCACGAAACGGCAATCCCGTATTTTGAACAGCGCGGCATCCCGACACGGGTTTTGCGCTCCGAAAAGACCTATCTATCCTGCTTTTACCATGTTGTCACACGAGGAAAAACCAAGGGGATGCTTTCGGGATTCCCTCTGAGTGGGCGCTGTACAATTCAGCGGGATTGCAAGCTGCCGCCGATCAAGGCATATCAGAAGGCATTGCCCCCGGACACGGTGCAGTACATCGGCATCGCCGCAGATGAACCCAAGCGACTGGCACGATTAAAGCCCGGTCAGATTTCTTTGCTGGACAAGTACCATGTGCCGAACCAGAAGCGAGGTCTATGTGCGCAGTTGAGGGGCTGCTGTCCCCGCTGTATGACTTCACTAACGCGGGGGTTGTTGGTTTTGCCCGAACGCATCAATCAGCGAACTGCGGCATCTCTACAGATACCACCCCGAACTCTGGCAGCTTTTGCTTGAATTACAGGACGTGCCGAATAAACCCACCGAACGTTTTAGTTGGCGACGCACTTTTCGTGAGATAGACGACGCTTTCGGCAGGAGGGCGAACAACTAAGTTTTTATGAGGAACGGTGAACAATGGACGAACAGAAAAGACCCCGCGCGTGGGTGTACGCGAGAATTCCCGGCGACTACGATGGCACAATGAACAGCTATAAAGTTTGCTCAATGCAGGCGCTGCATGACGGCTGTGATATTGTCGGTGGGAGCATCGACGAACGCGGCGGCTGGCTGCTGCGTCCCGGCTACCGCGATATGATGCAGCAGATTAAGGGTGGAAAAGTTGACCGCGTTTATATCTGCCGTATGCGGCAGATCAGCGGCAAGGAGCGCCACTTGCACTCTTTTTTCAAGCGGCTTATGCAGCATGGGGTACAGGTCACGGCCACCGAGTACAGCTTGCGTGACCGGGTTAATATGTTTCGGCTGGCTCGTCGTGTCGAACGTTATGCGACCAGAAAAGGTCTGCGGCTGCGTGGTGATTGTCAGCGGGCGGCGTACTGTGCCTATGGCACAGTACGAGCAAGCACGGCATTTGGTGTACCAACGCCCACTTGTTAGGGGAATGCCCCTAAGACCCCTGCTTCCGCTTTCTGAAATATAAATTTCCCGCTGCGAAAATATTTGCATTTCTATGAACTTTGAAAATCGGCTATTGCTATTGTTTCGGCGTACCGATATAATATAAGTAAGGAGGCGGAAACAATGGTTATAGAAGATTTACTTGCCAAGCGCGGCATGACAAAGTATAAACTTGCTGTGCAAGCGGGAATTCCGCACCCGACGCTCAGTGATATTTGCAGCGGAAAAACAAAACTCGAAAAATGCTCTGCCGAAACGGTCTATAAGTTGTCGCAGGTGTTGGGAGTTTCTATGGAGCAGTTGACGGAGGACGGCATCCGCCAAACCGAACGTGAACGCGCCTACGAGTATGGCTTGCCGGACTATTTGCAGCACGACTTGGATGCGTATAAAAGCGGAATCAAAAATCACAGCAGCCTGTTGGACTGTTTATGGGGTGAACTTTATGGCAGCATCAACATGGCAGAAATCAATGAAAGAAGCATTACCCACGAACACGCAGACTACCTGCGAAAGAAATACTTGTATGGAGCAAAGCTATGACTGATTTTACAAACTGCCCCATTGTTCCCGGTAGAGCTTACAATGGAGCAAACGGCAGCAAGATTGCCATTGAATATGGCGGCGGGATTTATATGCTGAAATTTCCCCCATCAGGGGAACGAAAGCCCACAAACTTGTCGTACACCAATAGCTGCATTAGTGAACACCTTGCAAGCAGCATTTTCAATCTAATTGGAATCAACGCGCAGAAAACCGAACTTGGAACCTTTTCTATTAAAGGCAAAACAAAAGTTGTCTGTGCCTGCAAGGACTTTGCAACAGGCAGCAAGCGCCTGTTCGACTTCTGCTCTATCAAAAACACAATTCTCGACTCTGATAGCAACGGCAGCGGCACGGAACTGGAAGATGTGATGGACACCATTGACAAGCAGCAATATGTATCGCCGGTAGAATTGCGGGAGCATTTCTGGAATGTCTTTATCGTGGATGCGCTGCTCGGAAATTTTGACCGCCACAATGGAAACTGGGGATTTCTTTACGACGACCAGACTCACAGAACAGAAATTGCCCCTGTTTTCGATTGCGGTAGCTGCTTACTTCCACAGGCAGATGAAAATGTCATGCAAGCTGTGCTTACCAATGAAGCAGAACTTCATGCACGGGTGTTCCAATTTCCTACCTCGGCTATAAAACTGAACGGACGGAAGATCAATTACTACGATTTTATCACCCGCGCGGAAAACGATGACTGCAATGCTGCATTGGAACGTGTTTTCCCAAAAATTGATATGGAAAAAATCGCAGCTTTCATTGATGGCACACCTGTAATTTCCGATTTGCAAAGCAATTTACTCACGCTATTTACAAGCTCGGTACGACTTGATTCTCTCACCGGCCTACAAACTGATTGAACCACAAAAGTAAATTGAATATGTGCATAAGTGATCGCCCAACCGCGATGCACTATTTTTATGTCCAGATTTTATAGGGGGGATTCCTATTCGCAAAAGAAATAACCGCGTTGTTGTTCATCTGAACGATGCTGAACTTCAAAGCTGGAGCAGGATACGGCGACAGCCGGGATGTGCCGAGAAAAGTATATCCGGCTGGCACTGATGGGCATTATAATTCACCCGCGCCCACCCGATAATTACGGAAAAGTTCTGCAACAGCTTTCGGCATACGGCAACAATCTGAATCAGATTGCCCACGTGGTCAATGCAACCGGCAGAGCCACAGCAGAACAATTAGACACAGCTTTGCAAATCTTGGAGAAAACATGGGATTATGTGGAGGATACGCTTTGATATGGCCTACACCAAAATCAAACCGGTGAAGCATCATCTGCAAAGATGTCTGGACTATACCAGTAACCCTAAAAAGACAGAAAAATTCAGCGCAGATGATTTAAACCGGCTGTTATCCTACACACAGAATCAAAACAAAACCGAGCATCAATTATATGTGACGGGGTTCAGATGTAACCCGGCCACTGCTTACCGCAGAATGTACCGCACAAAGAAACGCTGGAATCAACCGATGGATGAGGGTGATATTTTGGCCTATCACATCATTCAAAGTTTCAGCCCGGTGAAGCCACCCCCGACCAAGTACATAAGATTGGCTGTGAATTTGCACGGCGGTTTCTTGCGGATCGGTTTGAGTGTACGGTCAGCACCCATTTGGACAAAGGCCACCTGCACAATCATATAGTCGTCAATTCGGTATCCTATGCGGACGGAAAAATGTTCCGCAACAACTTTGACACCTACTACCACGGAATCCGACAGGTATCGGATGAACTTTGCCGAGAAAATCGGCTGTCCGTCATCGAAACGGACGGCAAGGGAAAATCTTATGACGAGTGGCTAAGCGGTCAGACCGGCAAGCCTACCATCCGAGGTATGGTTCGTAAAGATGTTGAACAGGCTATTGCTGCCGCCGATAGCTTTGATGGCTTTATCACGGAATTGCAGAACATGGGCTACACGGTCAAATATGGCCCGCGTGTGGAACACATGGCCGTGCGCCATAAAGACGCTCAGCGAAATATCCGCATTGACCGGCTCGACCCGCGCTTTCCGAGACAGCGCTGCGGGAGTATTACCGCCAACTGCACCGTATGCCCACCGAAATGCAGCAGGAATACCGGCAGGAAAACGCCCCGGCAAAACCGAAATGGCAGCCCACAGAATTACAGCCCACTGTGAGGCAAGCGCGGTATCGCGGCAAGCTGCCGCGCCGGTATCCGAAAGTATCCGGCTTTATGGCTTGCTACTATCACTACTGCGCCTGCTGCGCAAAGCCTACCACGGCAAGACAACAAAGCGCTGCTACTTTTGCTGCGTGAGGATTTTCTGCTGTTCAGCCGATACCAGCAGCAGACAAATTCCTATGGGAAAACCATATTGAAACTATGAATGAACTGCTGGCCTACAAGGAAAATGCAGAAGCCCAAATCCAACAGCTTGCCCGCCAGCGCAAAGTTCTGTATCGCCAAAAACGTGAGCCGGAACGTGCCGCGCGGGATGAGAAAATCAAATCACTGACCCAGCAAATGAAAGCCCTGCGCCATGAGGTTTACATCTGTTCCGACATCGAAATAGATGCTGCCGAGGTGCAGGAAAAACTACGGCAAGCAGAACTTGCCGCACAGGAAGAACGAAATGAGGTGAAACAAGATGAACAACGGAGGCGAAGCAGCCGATCAGATGGTGCGGGAAGCCTTACAGGTTACAGAGGTGGCTATTAAGCTGTCTGCGCTGGGCATTAAAAACGCACTGGCCTTATCGCTGGCCTACGCCAAGGAGAATCCTAAAGTGAAAGGCAAAACCAGCCTTGACCGTCTGTTGCGGGAGGGCAAGGAACTAAAAATTATTGCCCTGCAAAGCAAAGACGTGGGACAGTTTAAGGAATTGGCCAAGCAGTACGGCGTCTTGTTCGCGGTCATCAAGGATAAGGCACAGAACGAAAAAGTTGACGTCATGTTCAAAGCCGAAGATGTCGCCAAACTGAACCGCATCTATGAGCAGTTGGGATATGCCATTCCCAAGGTCACTACGGCAGACAGAAAAAAAAGACCCAACCCGCCGTCAATCCGGCGACAGCTTGCTGACGCGCGGAAGAATCCTTTGGATATTGACCCCCGGCCATCTGTGCGGGCAACCATTATGGCGCTGAAAAACGCTGCCCGGACAGCAGCACAGGCGCAGGAAAAAGTGCAGGATATTACTGCGAAGGAGGAGCGATAAATGTACGAACAGCGATTGCCCATCGAGGAGTGGAAAGCCAAAAGCAAGCCGAACTTAAAGAAACCATTGCGGCGCAAAAATCCGCATTGCAGGAAGTTGTGCAGGATGGCCAGCGTCTTGCCGACTATCTGTACGGGCAGGGGGCGGTTGGTAGTCATATCACATCCGGCAATGCAGCACTTGTGCTGCAAACCCTGCCGCAAGCGCGGGCCATATTGACCGCCAAGACTGGGATAATTCGGGCGGCGCGTAAACAAAGGGCAAAAGGCATCCCGCAGCTTGTGCGCGTCAATGGTTATTATAATGTCGGCTCAATTTTCGATGTGTCCATGACCTACGGCAACAAGCCGTATCCGATTCCTGAAATCAAGCCGGAGCAGATGGACAAGGCCATCAAGGAACTGGAGCACCTTTCTCCGGTCAACATCATTTTTCAAAATGAGGCGTTGTCGGGTACGATGCCGAGCAACACGCGATTGTGTTCCCAACGGTCATGCCGCAGCGTGAAGTGCTGGCACGACTGCCGCCGAATCGTCATTGCAACCGCAGAGCAGCACACGCCGGGTATCTCCCAAGCGCCTTATCTGCGAAAAACAGCAATGGCCGTTTCGGTGGAGTTTTGCGGGCGGTTTTCCCTGCCGATGCCCGATACCGCTGCCGCTACGCTGGACGGGATGGGCACCCTCATTCCACCCGGCGAGGAACGCAAAACACTGGAAGAAATTCGGGAACTGTCTGTGACTATTGGAGACACTGTGGAAAAGGCACTCGGTTTGCAGCGCGGTCAGAGCGCACCGCAGCGGATGAGGCCCGCTAAACATCATGCGCCCGAATAAGGACCGCCGCACAGAAATTATTCTGTACGGGCTGTTGCTGATACCGCTGCTGTTTACTGCCGCAGCGCTGGCACAGGCAACTGAACAGGCACAGGGCTGGCAGAAATCACCGCTGTACTAAGCTCTATTCTCAACAATCCTATGGCATTGAAATGGTGCGCCAGCACTCCAAAATTTCTGCTGGCGGTGCTGGTGCTTTATCCGTTGGCCGTCTACTGCTATATGCTCGACCAAGCAGACCGCCACCCCGGCGCGGAACATGGTACGGCCAAGTGGGGCAGCGCCCACAGACTAAACATCAAGTACCGCAACACCAAAGACACCAAAGAAAATTACATTTTGACCGAGAATGTACGCTTCAGCACCGACAGCCATGCGCATAAACATAATCTCAACATTATCGTAATCGGCGGATCTGGCAGCGGCAAGACACGCTTTTATGTGAAGCCCAACGCGCTGCAACTGATTGGCTCATATCTATTTCTGGACCCAAAGGGGAGTTGACACGCACCCTCGGCAGAATCATGGAAACGAAAGGTATCAGCGTGACAGTGCTGGACCTTGTGCATTTTCAAGGGCATTACAATCCGATGGCCTATCTCGAAACCGATGAGGACGCCATCAAGCTGGCGTTCGCCATTGTCAACAACACCAAACCCAAGGATGCCCCCAGCGGCGGTGATAAGTTTTGGGATGATTCTTCTGTGCTGCTGATCTCCGCACTGATTCTCTATCTCATGTACGAAGCCCCTGCCAGTGAGCAGAATTTTTCCACATTGATGTATATGATTCTGAATTGCCAAGTCAGCGAAAATGAAATAGTCGAGAACCCCTTGATGATGCTGTTTGGAGAACTGGAGCGCCGCGACCCGCAGCACCCCGCTGTCCTGCAATTCAAGTCTTTTATGTTGGGTGCGAAAAAGACGCTGCAATCTATTTTGATTTCCGCTGCGGCCAATCTCTATATGTTCAACAGCCGTAAGTTTGCGGAAATGACTTCTCGTGATGAAATGTTCCTGCCGCGTATGGGGCTGGAGCAGCGGGCATTATTTATTGTTTTGCCAGACAATGATACAACATTTAATTTCATTGCAACGATGCTCTACACGCAGCTTTTTGACCAGCTTTTTCGTTTGGCAGATTCCACGCCGGAATACAACGGTGCGTTGCCGGTTCATGTGCGGCTGATGATGGACGAGTTTGCAAATGTTGCCTTGCCCAAGAACTTCAAAAATATCTTGGCAGTCTGCCGCAGCCGCAATATCAGCTGCGACATTATTTTGCAGAACATCGCCCAGCTAAAAAGCCTGTTCAAAGACGATTGGGAAGGCATAATCGGAAACTGTGACACCCTGCTTTACCTCGGCGGCAACGAGTACGGTACCTACGAATATCTTTCCAAAATTCTCGGCAAGGAAACCGAACGTACCAAAAGCCAAAGCATTGGCAAAGGCAGCCGGGGCAGCAGCAGCGACAGCCTGCAAACCGCTGGCCGTGAACTGTGTATGCCGGATGAAATCCGCCGTATGCTGGATGATGAATGTCTACTGCTGATGCGCAGCGAGGACCCGGTAATTGATCGAAGTATAACCTATTAAAGCATCCCAATGTAAAATATACACCCGATGCAGGAGGTGAGCCTTATGTAATCCCGCCCGACTATATGGGTGACGCCGTCACTATCACAATGGACGCTGTTGCCGCAGCGACAGCACCCGAAATCACCGAAGAAATGTACGAACAGCTCGACTACTTAGAAAAACACCCGGAGGAAAATTATTATGAAAATGAAGAAAGCTTCTCTCAATACGACCAAGGTGACTGACCGCAAAATCAAGCGCCTTTATCTTGTGGCGGCGACGGTGGTTGCCGCTGCTTTTGTTATGGCCATGCCTGCCTTTGCAGATGACCCGCTGACGACCATCAACAATCTGAGCGACTTTGTGTTCAGCGCCATCAAAGCCATCGGCGCGATCCTGCTGGGGTTCGGCATCGTGCAAATCGGCCTTGCTCTCAAAGGCCACGATGCCAGCCAGCGGGCGCAAGGCTTTATGACGTTCTTCGGCGGCGTGGTCATTTACTTTGCAAAGGATATTCTTGATATGATTCTGTAAGCGATGCCGTATCGTTGACTTTTATGCTAAATAAGCGTATAATGTTTAGCATAAGTAATTCAAGAGAAGGTGTGTGCTATGGATTCTACAACGAAGATTATAGAGTTGGCTTCCCAAAATAATGGCATCGTAACTGCTGCTATGATTTCTTCTGCCGGAATATCACGCGGAAGTTTGAAATATTTGGCCGATACAGGCCGATTAGATCAGGTCTCCCGTGGGTATATACCTGCCGGAAGTTTGGGAGGATGAATTTGTATCCATTCAAGAACGATATAAGCGTGGTGTATTTGCATTGGATACCGCACTGTTTCTGCATGATTTGACTGACAGGACACCACACAAGTTTCACATGGCATTTCCCTATGGATATAATACATCCAGTCCAAAAGCAGCGGGGATTTTATGCTCTTGCAAGAAAGAGCCTTATTACAGTCTTGGAATCGCGCTGGTTGACACCCCTGCCGGAAATACAGTCCGGGCCTACAATGCAGAAAAAACCCTATGTGAAATTCTAAAGCCCATCAGCCACACGGATATTCAGATCATTACAGATGCATTCAAACGGTACGCTGGCCGTAAAGACAAGAACATTCCTTTGCTTTCGGAATATGCTCATCAACTACGCGTAGAAAAGCGGCTGCGTCCTTATTTGGAGGTACTATTATGAAAAACGCTATGCAGCTGAAAGCGATTATGAAAAAGCTGGCGAAAGAAAACCAGATTTCCGCACAGCTTGTTCTGCAAAATTATATGCTGGAACGATTCTTGGAGCGGGTATCATTATCCCCGTATCGGGATAATTACATTATCAAAGGTGGCTTTTTAATTTCCTCTATGGTGGGGCTGAACTCCAGAGCGACAATGGATATGATGCTACCATAAAGGGTTATCCAGTTACGCAGGATACCGTCCAAAAAATGATAGAGAAGATTCTCACCGTTCCTGTTGACGATGACATCACATTTACATTCAAAAGCATTGGTGAAATCCGGGAGGGTGATGAATATACTGGATACCGCGTAGCTTTGACAGCCGATTTTCCGCCTATTGCAGTTCCCTTAAAGCTGGACATCACTACTGGCGATAAAATCACACCACGCGAAATTCAATATGACTACAAGTTGATGCTGGAAGATCGTCATATTCAAGTTATGGCATACAATTTGGCCACCATTCTGGCGGAAAAGCTGGAGACTGTAATATCTCGCAGTGACCAGAATACCCGGCCAAGAGATTATTATGATGTCTATATCCTTACCAAACTGCAAGCAGAAAATATAGACTTCCCGCTTTAGGGGCGGCACTGATGCTACAGCCAGTAAGCGAGGCTCTGATTCGATTTTGCAAGATTATAGAGCAATTGTGGAAGCGGTGCGAAACAGCGAGATTATGCGTAGGCAATGGGATAATTACCGAAAAGATTTCGACTACGCTTCCACTATCAGCTTTGATGAAGTGTGTGATGCAGTTGCTTCTACAATGGACACCCTAATAACAAACAATTTTTTTAATTAAGCTATGCAGTCGGCAGACTTTCTGTCGGCTGTTTTCTTTTATCTGAAAGTGGGTGAAAACTTGAATCAAAACTGGATCGTTGAGAATCTGAACAACGCATTTTCCACATGGAATGGAAAGCTGGGCGAGTTATGGGGGCTGGTGACAACCGGCCCCCAAACTTTTAAGGGCGGCGCAGTGTGGAGCGTGATGCAGACACTGCACAATGGTATGGTTGGCATTGGCTATGCACTGGTCGTGCTGTTCTTTGCTATATCGCTATGCAAAAACACAATGAATTTTCACGAGTTAAAACGCCCCGAAGCTGCAATCCACTACTTCTCCGCTTTGTGGCGGCAAAGGCGCTTGTGGGATATGGCATGGACATTATGCTGAATGTGTTTTCCATCTGTAACGGCATCGTCACAGATATGGCCGACAGCATGGGCGGTATCTCAGAAGCTATGGTGTCGCTGCCCGCAGAAATGCAGACCGCTATCGAAAATGTGGGATTTCTCGCCAGCATACCGCTATGGCTCGTAACGATTCTCGCAGCTTGTTCATTACGGTGCTTTCCTTTGTAATGATCCTTACCGTGTATGGCCGCTTCTTCCGTTTGTATATGTACACAGCGCTGGCTCCGCTGCCGCTGGCGGCTTTTGCCGGGGAAAGCACACAATCCGTGGGCATATCATTTTTGAAAAGTTATGTCGGCGTGTGCTTAGAGGGTGCGGTCATTGTGCTGGCCTGCGTGATTTACTCGGCGTTTGTCAGTACGCCAACAGTAGCCAGCGGCGAGGCGACCACTATTGTGTGGAGCTTCCTTGCCGAAACCGTGTTCAATATGCTCGTACTTGTGGGGCTAATAAAAGGCTCTGACCGAATTATCCATGAAATGATGGGGTTGTAATATGCAAATTCCGATAAATAAAGAAATCCGCCATTACCAAGAGGAAATCTTTTTGGGGCTGAATCTGCGGCAGATGATTTGCTCCGGCGCGGCCATTGCGTGGCAGTTGCCGTATATTGGGGCTGACCCCGCTGCTGGGTCATGAAACGGCGGGCTGGGTCTGCATTGTGGCCGCTGCGCCGATTGCAGCAGCAGGATTTTTTACTTATGATTGTCTGACCTTTGAAAAATTTCTGCTTGTTGTAATAGACAGCACAGTTATCAGAAACGATTGGCGGTTATGGAAAACCGAAAACAAATATTGCAAAAAGAAAAAAGGTGATAAGCATTGAGACTAAGTGAGTACGCATCTACGCGAAAAACGCGCGGCAGCTATAAAATGCCCCGTTCCGTACAGCAGAGCATCCCCATCGACAGAATCTATGCAGACGGTGTTTGGCAATCGGAAAATGTGTTCAGTTTGATGTGGCAAATCAGCGACATCAACTACGCCATGCAGAGTGACGCGGCCAAGCAGAATATTTTAACGCAGCTTGGCACGGTCTACGCGGGCATCCCCGCTGACTGCTGGATGCAAGTCTGAATCGTCAGCCAGCGCATGGATGAAAAAGCCTTTGCCCGTGATGTGCTATACCACCGCGAGAACGACGGCTTTGATGCCCTCCGCGCCGAACGCAACCGCCAAATCAAAGCAAACGCCCGCGAAAATGGAAATGTGGTGCAGCATAAGTACATCATCGTGTCCACGAACAAACCCGGCGTAAAAGAGGCCCGTGAACGCTTTGTACAGGTGCAGGGGCATTTGCTGTCTGCATTTTCCGCCTTGGAATGTGCCGTCACGCCGCTGGACAACCGCGCACGGCTGGAGGTACTGCACAAGTTTTTCCGCATTTCCGAGGAGGGTCGTTTTAACTTCGACTTTGATAATTGCGCCAAACTGGGGCAGGACTTCCGCGATTCTATCGCCCCGGACTGCATCCGCTTTTGCAAAAAGCATATTGAAATCGAGGATTTTTATGCCAAGTGCATGACGATCAGCGAGTACCCGCAGCAGCTTGATGATAAGTTTATCTCCGCACTGCTCCAGCAAGTGCCGTATATTGTTCTATCCATTGACATTGAACCAGTGGAAACCGAGGATGCTTTCAAGGAAATCGACAGCGCACAGATGAAAACCGACGCCGAGAAAGTCCGTTTCAATAAGAAATCCGTGGAAAATCTGGACTTCACTTCCTCCGTACCGCAGCGGACGCAGGAGCAGGACCGCATCATTGCCAACATCCGCAAAGAAATGACGGAGAACGACCAGCAGATGTTTTTGAGCCTGCTCACCGTCACTTACTTTGCTGACACACTGGAAGATCTCGCGTTGGAAACCGATGCACTGAAAACCACGGCGGCAAACTATAACTGCCGATTCACAGAACTTTATTTTCAGCAGGAAAGTGCCTTTAACACGGCCATGCCCTACGGTCTGCGCCGCATCGAGAGCGTGCGCACGATGCTGACGAAATCGCTGACAGCACTTGTACCGTTCAATACGCAAGAAATTCTCACACCGGGCGGCATTTGTTACGGCAGAAACGCCGTGACCGGCAACCTCATCATCGGGCTTCGCACTAGCCTTGTCAACGGCAATGCAATGGTTGTGGCGACATCCGGCGGCGGTAAGTCTATGTTCGTCAAACTGGAAATCCTTATGCTGTATCTGCGTTTTACCAAGCCCGGTTTATATCGTAGACCCCGAAAATGAATATGCGCCGCTTGTGCAGGAGTTGGGCGGCGAGGTAGTCAATATCTCGGTGGATAGCAGCACCTATTTCAATCCACTGGACTTTAAGCCAGACAAATCCACGGACATCCCGCCCTATGTGGCAAAAGCAGAGTTTGTGTTGAGCCTGTGCGAACAGATTATGAAAAAAGAAAATGTTCTGCCCGGAGATAGAAGTCTGATTGACCGCGCATTGAGGAGCATTTACAAACCGCTTATCGAATCTAAATACACAGCGCCTTGCCCGACCATCAAGGATTTGTGGGCGGCGCTGAACAGTCAGGGCGACAACCGTTCCAAAGAATTGGCACTTGCACTGGAAATTTTCGCAACCGGCAGTATGCAGGTGTTCGCCCAGCCTACAAATGTGGATATGAGCAACCGCCTGATCTGCTTCAACATCCAGAGCTTGGGGGAACAGCTAAAGCCAGTTGCCATGCTGTCCATGCTGGAGTACATCAATACCGCCGTGATGAGCAACGAACGCAATGACCCAAAAGCAGCCACATGGGTGTACTTTGACGAAATCTATCTGCTGCTGCGCGATTCTTTGAGCGCCAATTTCCTGTACACAAGTTGGAAGCGATTCAGAAAGTACAAGCGGTAACGGCAGGGCAGGTTATAGGTTATGTAGGCAATACCGGCGACAGCACAGGTTTCCACCTGCATTTTGAGGTTATGCAGAATGGTGTGCGTGTGAATCCTATGGATATGGTTTGTCTGCAAGAGAAGAAACAATAAGTAATCGGTTATCCTGACAAAAGCAGCCTTGAAAGTGTTTTGGCACTTTCAAGACTGCTTCATTATTGTTTATACTGTATCATCTGTGGAAGTTGTGCGCTTTCTTTTCATGGTGATGGAGAGTGCAAGCATTGCAATGTTCCATAGCAAAGATGCACCGGAAAGACCAACAGCCGCTGTAGCAAGCGATTTTGCCGTAGCAGAGTCATTTGCTTCTTTGTTTGCCACAGCGGAAGTGTCGCGTACAAGACCGGCATTGATGGTCGTGCCATCGGTCATTGTAAGAATTAGGTAGCCGTCGTTATCAATCATGGCGTTGTCTATTCCGCGCCCGGCAGTACCATCCTGTCCATCCTTGCCATCCTGACCGTTTTGTCCGTCTTGACCATTTACACCGTTTTTTCCGTTAATTCCATTGGTGCCATTTTGCCCGGAAGCGCATCGGCACCGGCATCGCCTTTTTCGCCTTGGACACCCTGAATGCCTTGCTCGCCTTGGTCACCCTTGTCGCCTTTTTCGCCTTGGGCACCTGTCGCTCCCATTTCTCCGGTAGCTTTCACATTGAGAGATTCCCAATTCTGACCATTGTCATAGGAAACATACCAGAGGTTATCATCACCGATTTTGAGCTGCGGTGTTCGACCATCGACACCGTTTGTTCCGTCTGCGCCGTCCTTGCCGTCTGCACCATCCGTTCCGGCAGCCTTTACGCCTGTGTCGGTTTCACCGATCCACCAGTTGCCGTTTTCGCCGATGCTGGGGGTCAGACCGTCTGCACCGTTCGTGCCGTTTGTACCGTCCGTTCCGGCAGCTTTTACGCCGGTGTCGGTTCCCCCGACCCAC
>ENA-OQAS01000837-OQAS01000837.1-human-gut-metagenome-genome-assembly--contig:-NODE-837-length-15469-cov-1.939512_pt1 | contig 15469 bp, 27 predicted proteins | sample MGYA00242733_ERZ504523 | MGnify/ENA primary metagenome ERZ504523 (study PRJEB26092, sample SAMD00036239) | human gut metagenome | host: Homo sapiens | study: EMG produced TPA metagenomics assembly of... | reverse complement strand
ATTTAGCTCAGCTGGTCAGAGCATCCGGCTCATAACCGGACGGTCCTGAGTTCAAATCTCAGAATGTCCATAATTACCGCGGGATAAAGTAACGGAAACTTACAGGCCTCCTTAGCCTGGAATGGCGGTTCGAATCCGTCTCCCGCTATCAGAGAACAGGAGGGATGGCATGATATACAAACGATGTAGCAGATGCGGGGGTAGGGTACCAGCAGGGACTACATGCCTATGCAGAAAGAATAACATCAGAGAGTATGCAAAGCCAACCGGAGTAAAGAAAGAATACCACACACAACGATGGAAGAATCTGAGACAGTTTGTACTTAACAGTTATGATGGACTGGATATCTATATATTGTACAAGTACAACAGAATAGTAACAGCAGATACGGTGCATCATATTGAACTATCACAAGACAGACCTGATCTGTTCTATTCAGATTCAAACTTGATTCCAGTCTCAAGAGCTGGACATAAAGAGATACATAAACGATATGAGAAAGAGGGAAAGTCGGTAGTGCAGGAGGAATTGAGAGGCTTCAGATGCGTTTCAAGACCACCGGGGGATAGAAAAAAGTTTTGAACGGATCTCCCACGACCACATATGCCCCATTCTTTTTGCAAATTTCTAAAAACTTCAGAAAAGTTGGCAATACGTCAGAAAATGAAAGGAGGACGGTCACATGGCAAGGCCAAGAAAGCCGAAAGAGCTACAAACTGGACACCTGACGGTGATTGATGGACAGATGAAAAAAGCAGCAGAAGATGCAGTCAAAACTGAAAAAAATCAGCTGAAAACCCCGCCTAAGTGGCTGATCAATGATGTGGCAAAAAAAGAATGGCGGCGGCTCATAAAAGAACTGGACAAATTGAATATCGTTGGAAACTTGGATAAGAACAACCTGGGAGGGTACTGTAATGCGTTTGCAAATTATATCAAAGCGACAGAGATCTGGCACAGCAGACATTCTATGTGGAGAGAGAGACCAGGACCGGCGTTATCGTAGTAAAAAATCCGATGGTAGATATCCAGAAAGGATACGCTGATGAGATGCGTCGGTTCGCTGGCCTTTGCGGTCTTACGATTGATTCCAGACTAAAAGCCGGAACGGCTAAAGTAGACAAACAGCAGGAAGAAATCACGAACCGTTTCGGTGCTATATGATACTTGAAGATATTAAAACCTACGCACAGGACTGCATCTCCGGAAGAGTTATAAGCGGCCAGAAACACAAATGGGCGTGTATGAGGTTCCTGAAAGATATTGACCGAATCGGTCTGACGGATTTTCCGTATATCTGGAATGAACAACAGGCAGAGAATATTGTAGAGTGGTTCAGACTGCTTAGGCATAGCAAGGCGTGCTTGCTAAAAAACCGATTGAGCTGACTCTCTGGCAGAAATTCCGAATATGCCAACTATATGGATGGATTCATAAAGACACCGGGATGCGCCGGTTTAAGAAGTATTTTACTGAAGTTGCCAGAAAAAATGCAAAGTCCCAGGAGGAAGCAGGAATTGCGCTCTACGAGGCAGCAGTTACATCGACTAAGAATGGCGAGGTATATGAGATCTATACAGCCGGAACAAAAAGAGAACAGTCCAAAATTGTATTCGGAGAAGCCGGGCTGATGCTACAAGGTTCGCCGTTGCGAACAAAATTTAAAATCACCAGGGACAGCGTAACGCACATCAAGACGAAGAGCACAATAAAACCCCTGAGTAAAGACGATGGAAAATCCGGAGACGGTTCAAACCCTGCACTTCTGATACTTGATGAATATCATCAGCATAAGACAACCGAATTCTATGACCTTGGAATCGGATCAAATACAAAAGAACCATTGCTGATGATCATAACAACAGCCGGAATGGATCTGACTTATCCATGTTATGTTACAGAATACCAGTATTGTTCAAAAGTCCTGGACCCAAACACAGATGTTGAAAATGATGAATACCTGATTGATATCTGTGAAATGGATCCAGAAGACTACGAGGATATAACAAATCTGGACAATGAGGAATTATGGAAAAAGGCAAACCCGATCAGGATGACTTATCCGGAAGGAATTGAGAAGATTCGTGGTGAATATAAGATTGCCAGAGAGCAGTCAGAACACATGACTGCTTTTCTCACGAAGTGTCTGGACGTCTGGGTACAGGCCAAAGAAGGCGGCTATATGGATATGCTAAGTGGAAAGACTGCGAATTAAAAGAACTTCCAATCGAATTATATGGTCAACCGGTCTACGTAGGCTTTGATATGTCGGCAAAAACAGACTTGACGTCAGTAACATTTATGATTCCGTATCTTTCCGGGGAATATGACGGAAATGGAAAAGAAATTGTGAAATATTATTTCTGGACACATAGTTTTATCCCTACTAGAGAGAAATTGCATGAACATATCGTGAAAGACAAAGTTCCATATGATGCATGGGAACGTCAGGCTTTTTGGAAGTAACTGATACACCAATCGTGGATCAGGGAAGAGTTATGAGATATGTGATGGAAGAATGCGAGAAGTACAATTTAAAAATACAGTGCCTTTGCTTTGATCCAGCTAACGCAAGCAAGCTTATGATGGACCTCTCAGATGAAGGCTATGATGTAGAGGAAGTGTTCCAGAGCCATAAACACTTAAACGAAGCAACACAGGGATTCAGAGAGCAGGTATTCTGCAAAAATGTGGGATATTTGCCCAACCCACTACTTAATTACGCAATGAGCAATGCAGTAGTCCGCCAGAGCAACGGACTGATAAAGATTGACAAAGACGCAACAACAAAACGAATCGACCCGGTAGACGCAACCTTATGTGCTTATAAGCTGGCAATGTTTCATCAGTTCGGGGATGATTACGGTGACTATATTGATAGTTTTATCGAGGACATTTTACATGAAAATCACGCAGATTATTAAAAAAGCATGGAATAACCTGATTGGATCATCTGATGATCTGAGCGATGAAGAATTGCTGGAGTGGATTGGAATTGATACGAGTCTGAAAAAACAGGAAATAAATGAAATCACATATTTTACCTGCTTAAAGATGCTTTCCGAGACAATGGGTAAACTTCCACTCAAATTTTATCAGCAGACAAATCAGGGTAAGATAAGGCTGAGCCAAACGATGCAGCCAGACTGCTGATGAACAGACCAAACAAAATCATGACACCGGCAACATTCTGGGGCACAGTAGAATACAACTGCGAACATTATGGCAATGCTATGTATGGATTCAGACAGCCTTTGAAAAGAAAGGCAGATATGGCGGGGAATATCGGATTCTGGGATTCTGGGTCATGCAGAGCAATTATGTACAGGTTTTGTACGATAACGCAGGAATCTTTGGAAATAACAATGGGGGACTGTATTATCGATACAGTGATCCGTTAACTGGGAAACAATATACTTTCTCAGAGGAAAATGTACTGCACTTTAAAACATGGTGCACGATTAATGGAATCCTTGGGAAGCCTGTGCGGCAAATTCTGAAGGATTCAATCTCAGGCGCAATAGAATCGCAGAACTATTTGAATAAGTTGTATGAAGGTGGTCTGACGGCATCAGCAGTCTTACAATACACAGGTGATCTGGATAAAGGAAAACGACTGGCTTTACAGAAAGAATACAATAGTCTTTTAACAGGAGCGAAGAATGCAAAGAAAGTGGTTGCTGTTCCGGTAGGAATGACGCTACAGCCATTAAATATCACCCTGGCAGATGCCCAGTATGCTGAATTAAAAAAGTATTCTGCATTGCAGATAGCTGCAGCATTTGGAATCAAACCTAATCAGCTGAACAATTACGATAAATCCAGCTACTCCAACTCAGAAACTCAGCAGCTCGCCTTTCTGGTAGACACAATGAGCTACCGCCTGACACAGTACGAACAGGAGATCAACTATAAATGTCTGAGCCAAAAAGAAATAAACGCAGGATATTACTTTAAATTCAACGAGAAAGCGATTCTCAGGACAGATTCAAAGACACAGAAAGAGGTCGTGACAGGATACGTACAAAACGGTCTGTATACGATAAACGAGGGCAGAGACGCGTTAGACCTTCCAAAGGTTGAAGGCGGAGATGTCAATATGGTAAACGGAACTTATCAACCAATCACTCATATCGGAGCAGCATATGGAATCAATCAGGGAGGTGAAGGAAGTGGAGATTGATGTAAGAGGAGATATTATCGGGAATGACGATAAATGGATCTATGACTGGCTGGAATGGGACTCAACCTGTCCAAATGATATTAAAAATGCTTTGTTGACGATGCCGGCAGATGATAAGCTTATTGTGAACGTTAATTCCGGCGGTGGTTCGGTAATGGCAGGCCAGGAGATTTACAGTCTGCTTCATGGCAGAGAGGATGTAGAGATTCATATTCAGTCACTTGCCGGAAGTGCGGCAAGCGTGATTGCGATGGCAAATACCTGCAAGATGAGCCCTGTGGCAACGATTATGATTCATAACGTATCCATGAGCGGAGCATCTGGCGATTACCACGCCATGCAGAAAAATGCAGAAGTCTTAAAAACCATGAATAGTGCACTGGCAGAAGCTATATTGCAAAAACCGGCAAGACCAAAGATGAGATCCTGAAGATGATGGACAAAGAGACATGGATCACAGCCAGCCAGGCGCTGGAAATGGGATTTATTGATGAAGTTGAAGAACTTCAGACACAAATGACCAATAGCATCAATGGAATTCGACTTACAGAGGAAGTCCGGCAGCAGGTGACAAAAGAGAAAGAACTGCAGGACAAAAATGAACAACTGAAAAATGAACTTTTAAACGACTTGGACAAATATGGTGTCTGAGTCATTTTTTATCTGGAGGTAAATATGAATAAAAAATTACTCGAATTATTAAATCAAATCAATGAAAAGAAAACAATGGTTCAGAACCTTGTAGAACAGGGAAAACTGGAAGAAGCAAAGGAAGCAAAAAACGAGCTGGAAGATATGCAGGCGAAATTTAATCTGTTAAAAGATGTAATGGATCCGGCAGGAAATGGAACCGTTGAAGCACAGAATACGCCCGCAGTGCCTGATGGAGAACCGAAAGATTCTACAAAAGAATTTGCGAATGCGGCTAGAAGAGGCTTCAGAAACGCAACCATGACAGAAGGGACACCTGCTGATGGCGGATACACTGTTCCGGAAGACATTCAGACCAGAATAAACGAGTACAGAAGTGCTAAATTCTCTCTGCTCAGCTTAGTTGATGTTCAGAGCGTTACAACAAATAAAGGACAGAGAACCTTTAAGAAGCGTGCTCAGCAGACCGGTTTTACAAAAGTGGGCGAAGGTGGGAAAATCTTAGGAAAGAATACACCACAGTTCGAAAGAAAGACATATGAGATCAACAAATACGCAGGCTATTTCCCTGTTTCAAATGAGCTTCTGGAAGATTCTGACGCAAATATCACAGCGACACTCACAAGCTGGATCGGAGATGAGTCAAGGGTAACAAGAAATAAGATTATTCTTGAACAGCTGCAGACAAAGGCAGTGACTGCAATGGCATCTGTTGATGATATCAAGAAAGCACTGAACGTAACCCTTGGACAGGCGTTTAAAGCAACTTCTGCCATCGTGACCAATGACGATGGTTTGCAGTGGCTCGACACATTAAAAGACAATGAAGGCAAATATCTCCTTCAGCCAGATCCAGCTAATCCTATGCAGCTTAGAATTGCGCCGGCGCAACTATCGTTCCTGTATACGTAATCCCGAATGCAGATCTTGAGTCAGATACTAAGACTGCAAAAACCAGAAAAATCCCGATGTTTATCGGCGACCTGAAAGAGGCAATTGTATTCTGGGACAGAAACCAGATGACTCTGATGACATCAAATATCGCGCAGATCGGAACATTAAATGCATTTGAGGAAGATTTGACTATTTTCCGCGCAATTGAAAGAGAAGACTGCACAGTAAAGGATGATGCAGCGTATGTTTATGGACAGGTTTCCATCACAGATGCAACAGTATCCGGATCATGATAAGGTGGTGGGTATATGGATATTGATGCCGTAAAAGAATACCTGAGAATCGATGATGATGCTGATGACACAACCATCGGCATCATGATTGATGCGGCAAAAGAATATATCAAAGATGCCGTAGGGCGTTGCGATGAAGAAAATCCGAAGACAAAGCTGCTGTTTTATGCACTTATGCAGGATTTTTACGAAAATCGTGTTCTGACGGTAAAAGAATCGGATAAACCGCGTCTTGCTCATGTGACTAACTCAATTGTTCTGCAACTTCAGGCGCAATTACTGCAGGAGGAGAATGATGGTTGATGTTGGAAAATTAAACAGGCGAATCACATTTCTTCGTCTGGAAACCGAAGAAGACGAAATGGAGCAGAGTAAATCAGAATGGAAAGAATACTGCACTGTTTGGGCTACAGTAAAACCATATAAGTCATCGGAATATAAACTTTATGGGAAAATTAAAACCAGAAGTTACGCATAGAATGTACATACGGTTTCGCAGAGACATAAGCACAGATATGAGGATCCTGTTCCAGGGACACACATATGCCATCTCTGGTCCACCATTAGATATGGATAATCAGCACCGCATGTTGGAAATTCAGTGCGAGGAGGTATTTAATGGAACGGGATATCAGATTTGATCAGGATGGCAGTTTTGAGGATTTTGCGAAAGTAATGGAAAATGCGATGAAACAGTATCCAGCATCTGCCGAAAAGGTTCTGAAGAAAGAAGCCAGAAATGTCGCAAAGGATTTAAAAAGCAGAGTCAATACAGAGGCAAAAGGACACCATTACGGAGGTTCTGAGAGTCCGTTGGCAGACAGCTTCAGGCAAGGCAAAGTTGTAAAATCCGGAAAAAAAATGACAGCCGCAGTTACTTCAAAAGCTCTGCATTATCACCTTTATGAAGAAGGGCATGCAATGATTACGCACAAGCGCAAAAATAAAAAAGGAAAAAGCAAACAGGGAAGCATGAGACAGGTCGGAACCGTAGCAGGCAAAAAAACCGTAGCCCATTACATGGCACAGAGGTCAGATTACGCAGAACTGATCGGACAGGAACTGTTGAACGAGATACTGAAGGAGGCGGGACTTGACTCTTAAAGAGATAAAAAAGCGTCAATTCCGCTTTAAAAGAAAGATATCCGGATACAAAAATATACGGAGCAGACACAGTGGAAGGCTATATGAGGCCTTCCTTTTTTGTGTATGCAACACAGACGTTTTCTGAATCAACGAAAAATGCGTTTCACAAAAATGTTGAAATAGAAATTGACTTTATCCAGAAATCTCCAAACGAGGCAGAAGGAATGGATTTTTCAATGCCATGCAGGAATTATTCGGACAAAAGCTGACAGTTGGCAGCAGGAGCTTTAATACAAGCAATATGGATCTGAACTTCCAAGGGGAAAATTCAAACATTCCAGTGTGCCAGTTCGATATAGAGTTCTGGGATTCGATTCCGAAGACAGACAACAGCAAAATGATGGAAGAAATGAGATTATCACAGGAGGTAAAATAGTGGGATTACCAGTAATGAATATTATTTTTACCGCAGCGGCAAGAAACTCTATCAGAAGATCTGAACGCGGCGTGGTAGGAATGATCGTAAAAGATGCAAAAGTACCGGCTGCAAACCCGGTAGTAGTATACAAGGAAAAAGATATTCCGGAAGATTTGAGTGATGCAAATAAGGAACAGATTAAGCTCGCACTGATCGGAAATGATACAGCACCGGCTAAAATCGTAGTATATGTGCTTGACTCCAAAGCAGAAAGCTATGAGACTGCCCTTAATTATTTTTCGGTGAAAAAGGTAACATGGTTATGCTGCCCGACTGCTAAGACAGACGCACAGACAGAGACAATCGTGACTTGGGTAAAGAACGAGAGAGACGAACGAGATAAGGTAAAAGCAGTACTTCCGGAGACGGCAGCTGATGATGAGGGAATCATCAATTATGCTACAAAGACTGTAACAGCAGGTGGAAAAGAATATACAGCAGAATCTTTCTGCTCAAGAATCGCCGGACTGCTCGCAGGAACATCTAATAAAAGTTCTTCGACATATGCGGTTCTGGACGAAGTGACAGAATGCGAAAAGAAGAAAAAAGCAGAACTGGATACAGCTATCGAAGAGGGCAAATTTGTCCTCTATTACGACGGTGAAAAGGTAAAAGTAGGACGTGGAGTCAATTCCTTGCAGACAGTAAAAAAAGGAAAAGGGAATCCATGGAAAAAGATCCGTGTGGTTGAAATCATGGATATGCTCCATGACGATCTCGTACTCTTAGCCGAAGATAACTACATCGGAAAATACCCAAACACTTATGCAAATAAATGCCTTTTAGTATCTGCAATCAATTCCTATCTGGCAGAGATGGAAAGAAATGGCATGATCGAAGATTACACAATTGGCTTGGATGTAGATGCAATCAAGGATTACATCATCGAGAACAAAGGCGTAACCAGAGACGAGGCAGAAGCAATGGATGAAGCAGAAATCAAAAAGCAGTATACAGATGAAAAAGTATTCCTGTCTGCATCAGCCACATTAGTAGATGTGATGGAAGATATTACTCTCGATATCGCTGTGTAAGGAGGAAGAAGAATGGATAGCTACACACCGGATAGAGTCATTAATGGAACATTTGGAGAATGCTGGATAGACGATGACTATATGGCAGAGGCAACAGCGCTGGAAGCAACTGTAAAACTGGATACAACAGAAGTAACCAGGACAGGAACCTTGGAAAAAGGGTATAAAGTGACAGGTATCACATGCAGCGGAACTGTAAAACTTAACAAAGTATCTTCATATATGCTGAATAAGATTGGAAGCAATCTAAAAGCAGGAAAGGCTACCAGAGCAACAATCATCACAAACATTGAAGATCCGGAAGCGTTTGGAGCAGAACGTATCAGACTGGATGATGTTGTATTTACAGAGATTAAGCTGGCAGACTGGGAAGCTGGGAAATTACTGGAAGAATCCATTCCGTTTAGTTTTTTTCCGGCTGGGAAGTATTAGATTCCATAGATGTATAAAAGGAGCAGAAACATGACTTAATTGAAAATTACTTAGCGTAGATAAAGAGAAAGCAACCGAAAAAGAAACGAAAAAGATTAAATCTAAAAGACTCTCAAAATTAGTAGGCGAAGGAGCTGAAATTACGATCAAAGAGCTGTCCGGTAAGAGATACAACAGCTTACAGTCTATGCTGTATGACAAAAAAGGAAATCGCGATATGAATGCTACTTACGATTTCAATTTGATGTGCTGTGTGTACGGAGTTACAGAACCATGCCTGACAGACCATACTTTAATGGAGCACTTTGGAGCTGCTACACCAAAAGACCTGGCAGCGATTCTTTTCGGAATGGAATCCGGAAATATCGCAGCTGAGATCATTAAACTCTCCGGACTTGGAGAAAACGCTGAGGATGAAGTAAAAAACTCATAAAGGTGGACGGTGAAGCGAGTGTGGCTTACGCCTTGTTCCGCCTGAAAAAGTGGGAACCGTCGAGATATTACAGCATGGGCGCGGGAGAACGATTAGTCACCCGCGCTTTTTTGAAACAGGAACTGCAGGATATTGAGAAAGAGGTGAAACACAATGGCAGGTAAGACGGTTGCAGCCGTAGTAAAATTAATAGATGACTTTAGCAACCCGTCAAAACAGGTTGCGGCACGGGCCCGAGACCTCGAAAAACGGTTCAATAATGTTGCTGATGTCTTTAACCATGCCGGCGAAGCGTTTACATCTGCCGGAGAGACATTGACAAAATCAGTAACTGCACCTCTAGCAGCAGTTGGAACAGCAGCAGTTAAATTTGCAGCAGATTCTCAGGATGCATACCAGCAATTTGCCGCCGCAACAGGAACTGCAACAGAAGAGATGGGAAAATATCAGGACATGATAAATAATATCTACAAAGATAATTTTGGAGATTCCATCAGCGATGTCGCAGATGCCATGGCAAAAGTTAATCAGAATATGTCTTATTTAGATGATTCCGCCCTAGAAAGATGTACGGAGTATGCCTATACTCTTTCTGACACTTTCGGATACGATATCGCAGAAGTACCAGGGCAGCAGATACCTTAATAAAAAATTATGGAGTATCTGCAAGGGAAGCATTTAATCTGATTACGCAGGGGGCACAGTCCGGGATGGATTATTCCGGAGAGTTAATAGACAGCATAAATGAATATTCTGTACAGTTTAAAAAACTTGGTTTGGATGCAGAAGATATGTTCTCTATATTTGCAAACGGAGCGGAGAACGGAGCATTTAATCTCGATAAGATTGGAGACGCTGTAAAAGAATTTTCTATCAGAGCGATTGATGGATCAGACACTACCAAGCAAGGGTTTGAAGCGCTTGGGATGAATGCGGATGAGATGGCGAAGAAATTCGGGGCAGGAGGAGACACTGCACGAGATGCATTCAACCAGGTTATTCAGGGGCTTGCATCAATGGATGATCCAGTAGCACAGAGTGCGGCTGGAGTTAATTTGTTTGGAACGATGTGGGAAGACTTAGGGCCGCAGGTTATCACTTCTATGTCAACCGCCAGTGACGCAATTGACAAAAACCGAGAATCTGTTGAAGAACTGGCCAATGTTAAATACGACACATTATCAGGAGCACTGGGAGGCCTATGGCGGACAATACAGGTAGATGTTCTTCAACCCATTGGAAATCAGCTGATTCCATATGTTACAAAAGGCATCAGCTTTATACAAAAATTCACAGATAAATGGAACAAATTGGAGCCTGCCACGCAAAAAACAATAGTAAAATTTGGAATGGTTGCGGCGGCAGCAGGACCATTACTTATGGGATTTGGAAAGATTTCTTCAGGAATAGGAACTGTAATTTCAAATTTTGGAAAAGTGGGAGGCTTATAACAAGACTCACGGGCGCATCTGGATTTTCCGGATTTGCAACAATATTGACTGGACCAGTAGGAGCTGCGATAGCAGCAATAGTAGCAGGAGCGGCACTTATTTATACAAACTGGGACAAAATTCAGCCAATCATACAAAAATCGGACAGAGATTTGTAGAATTCTGGAATACGGTGCAGCCACAATTACAGCCATTTATAGATTTATGTAAAGAGATTGGCTCATACTTAAAGGACACTTTGCTCGAAGTATTCAAAATAGTATGGCAGGCGGCAGGAGAAGCTATTGTAGCCTGGTTTAATCAGGTAAGCGAAGTTATCGACAATGTACTTGGCATATTTGAAGGAATCATAACGTTCCTGACAGGCGTATTCCAGGGAGATTGGGAAAAAGCATGGAATGGAATCGTGCAGGCTGTAGGAAGCATATTCGGAACCTTAGAGGCACTTGTAAAAACCCCTATCAATGCGGTTATTAATCTTGTAAACAAAGCAATAGGCGCAATAAACAATATAAGCGTAACGCTTCCAGATGTCGTAGGCGGAGGGCACATTGGATTTAACATTCCGACAATTCCGACGTTGGCAAAAGGTACAGACAACTGGAAAGGCGGAATTGTACAGATAAGTGAGAAAGGCGGAGAGATTGTTGATCTTCCATCTGGCAGCCGCGTGTACCCGCATGATGAATCCATACGCATGGCAAAACAGGAAGCAAAGAAAAATTTGTCTGTTACGGTCGCAAAGCTCGCAGATAGCATTATTGTGAGGGAAGAATCGGACATTGATAAAATAGCTGAAGCAATTGTCAGAAAGATTGAACAGACAAGCGGTAACATGATGCAGATGGCATAAGGAGGCGAAAATGGAATATTGGCTTAAATGTGGGGAGGATTCCATACAGCTCCCGATCCGCCCCAGTGCATTCCAGATAACCCAGGAAAACTCACATCAGATGGTAAATGTACAGACCAGAGGCGATGTGACGATACTTGGCAAAAAAGGACTTAAAACATATACGTTTGAGTCCTTTTTCCTGCACAGGACTATCCGTTTGCGGACTATGCAAAAGATAGGAATCCCTGGGAATATGTGACGAAAATATTAGGCTGGCAGGAAAAGAATCTACAATTTATCATAACAAAACAAAAATAAATAAACCGGTGATCATCCAGAACTTTACATTTTCTGAAGAAGACGGAAGTGGAGATATAAAATATTCTCTGACTCTGACCGACTACCGTCCGCCAAAATATACAAAACCTGCCAAGGCGGTACTGGAACCTGTTAAGACAACAAAAAAGAAACCGGAAAAGACAAATACCAGAACCGACTCGAAAAAGAAAACAAAAACACATACAGTAAAGGGCGATGACACTCTCTGGGGAATCGCAAAGAAATATTATGGTTCAGGATCCTATGCTGATAAAATCTATAATGCAAATAAAAGTGTAATAGAGAAGTAGCAAAGAAACATGGTCTGAAAAGTTCATCGAAGAATGGAGTAAAAGGCTGGTGGATTTTTAACGGAACGAAGCTGGTGATACCATGAGACTAAATTGGAAAAATGCAAATATAACGGGATATATCACATCTGTAACCTGGTCTGGAAGCGCAAAACAAGCTGCCAGAACAGTTGCATTTAATGTGGCTTATAGCCCGAATGATAAAGCAGTTAAGACACTTGATATTAAGCTGGGAGACAAAATCACATTTATCCTGGATATCCGGATAATAAAAAAATAAAGTTCATAGGTATCGTAACTCAGAGAGAACGAAAATCTGAAGCTGGCGAACTACAGTATACTGCGACAGATAGCATGATGCATTTACTAAGATCAAGCGGCACATATAGAATAACGAACAAAACACCGGAAAAGATTACTGAAATGATCTGCAAAGATGCAAAGATAAAAACCGGTACTCTCTCAAAGACGAAAATACCTATTGCAAAGATATTCTTTCAGGAAAGACCATATTACGAAATTATTATGGCTGCATACACAAAAGCGTACAGAAAGAATAAAAAGAAGTATATCGCACAAATGAACGGGGATAAGCTGGAAGTGATCCAGAAAGGGAAGATTATTCCTAATTTCCATATTCGACAGGGAGAAAGAATTACAGATTCCTCATACACAGAAGACCTAGACAGTATGGTTAACCGCGTATATATCTATGATTCGAATAACAACAAGATTGGAAGTGTGAGTATTCGACATGGGTCAAAAAGTATGGAGTATTCCAGAATGCTATTTCAGTAGATAGCGGAAATGGAAAAACAGAAGCAAAAGCAGAATTGCAGGGAATAAACAAAACCGCAAATTTAACCATGATTGGCGATTACAGATGCGTGGCTGGATTAGGCGTAATCATAGAAGATTCCAGAACTGGACTGAAAGGGAAATTCTGGATAGAAAATGACAGTCATCAGTGGAGTGATGGTGTATACACAACAACACTGGAACTGGCTTTTAAGAACATAATGGATGTTCAAGAGGAAGATACGGAGCAAACCGCAACTTCGTCTGGTACCGGAACAACATCCAGCAATGCATTAGACGATGTACTAAATCAGGCAAGAGCGTGGATTGGCATATCAGGAACGACAAACGAAGCCACACAATACTACGGGTACAATGGAGTTGCATGGTGCTGTATTTTTCAATGGTCGGTGTTTAACAAATCTGGTCATGGAAATTTGTTTATGGGCGGCGGAAAAACAGCAAGCTGTATAGATGTTACGGAATGGTACGAAGCCCGCGGAAAGTTCGGGAAAATTCCGAAAGTAGGAGCGCTAGTTATGTATGGCCCGTCTGGAAGTGGACACATAGGAATTGTTGAAGTGTGTCTGGAACAGGAATAGATGACTATATATCAATTGAGGGCAACACTGGCGGAGGAAGTGGTATTGCTGCAAGAAAGCAATACGGAAACAGACGAGCGGATGTTTATGGTTTTGCTACGTCGATTATCCCGTGACAACTACATCGAGTGGAAATGGAGTGACGATATCTGGGACATCAAAACCAATCCCTTCAGGTCTCCAACAGTCGGGAGTCTGTCCATGGGATTACACCATATATCCATACTGGTATTCGAGATGGAACGGCAAGACAGTACAAAGACAGGTTGCAGACATATGGAACAGTAAAGGACGAGCCAGTGATCATGGAATTGCAACAATAGACGGCTACTACCTGGTTGCTGTCGGTTCCTACTTTGGAAGCTGCGGAGATCTTATTAGCTTTACACTGGAAGGCGGGATAAAACTAAATTGTATTGTCGCAGATGAAAAAACGCCGGAGACAGCACCGGAAGCGCATACGGTCACTGGCAGGATTATCCGGCATCTGGATGGTCAATCATAGAATTCGAAAGCATGGGAGGAAACGACTATTCGAATTCCGGAGCATTGCTAAATGTGAGCCAGTGGCAGGGCAAAAAGATAACAGCGGCCATAAACGGAGGAAGATATCAAGGCTTATGAATATATACGAGCGCTTTATTGAACAAATGCGAAAGGCAGGGACATATTATAATGACCCTGCTATACAGTTAGGAAAAGTGATGGTTGGTGGAAAGATAAATGTAGGCGATCTTTTGATACAAAAAGAGGATTATCTGATGGATTGCAATCTCCGACTGAACACAAATGAAAAAATATATTTGCATACCCAAAAAGATGGTTCTTCTGAGAATTTACAGGAATATAAAAAGAACATTCTTTACGAGGTGATAAGTTCTTACTATAAAAAATGGAGAAAAATTTATAATCATAGCAAAGGTGGTGGCGCCGGAATGATGTTTCCATTCGTAGATACAGAAGAAGAGAACACTGAGGAAGAACAGTATATCCCGAAAGAATATGGAATTAATTTTGAAACAGGCCAGCTATCAGGGAAAATAGTCGAAGGATACGATGCGATTCTTGTATGGGCTTGGTTAGCACTGCACACACCGAGATATAGATATTACATATACTCCGAAGATTATGGACAGGAATATGAAGATCTTGTTGGGAAAACACATCGAAGGAACTGATACAGTCGGAACTTGAACGAATGACAGAAGAATGCCTGATGGAAAATCCGTATATTACAGGGATTGAAAATTTTTCCTGCACGAAGGAAGAAGAAAAGATAACGGTATCTTTACGCTTGTAACAACACTGGCAACGGGAGGTGAACGTAAATGTTTGAGGATATGACATACGAAACGATTATGCGATCCATGATGGAAAATATGCCGGATAATATAGATACTTCTGAAGGAAGCTTGATTTTTAACGCCTGTGCAAAACAGGCGGTACGCTTAGAAGAGGCGTATCTGCTTCTGGCCGGAATGGAACAGAATATGTATGCAGATACAGCAGATTTGGAACATCTGATCAGAAATGGAAACGAAAGTACGTCTGAGCATCGATCGATGTACAGCTACGTACGTCTGAGCATCGATCGATGTACAGCTACGTACGTCTGAGCATCATCGATGTACACTACGTACGTCTGAGCATCGATCGATGTACAGCTACT
>ENA-OQAS01000836-OQAS01000836.1-human-gut-metagenome-genome-assembly--contig:-NODE-836-length-15481-cov-2.507490_pt1 | contig 15481 bp, 21 predicted proteins | sample MGYA00242733_ERZ504523 | MGnify/ENA primary metagenome ERZ504523 (study PRJEB26092, sample SAMD00036239) | human gut metagenome | host: Homo sapiens | study: EMG produced TPA metagenomics assembly of... | reverse complement strand
CAAAAGAATAATCGTTTATACATTGTCAGTTATATATTTTTTTGATATAATAATTATAATTTTATTATGGTAAAGTGTAAAAGTTAAATCATTACTGATATGCTTAGATTATGTATTGAAAATATGCATAGCAGTCAGGATGGATTAAACATAACAGCCAACGGATAATACAGCATACTGAACGGAGAAAAGCCTATGAAGAAAAATAAGTGGTATACAATAAGCGTGTTTATAATAATATGTGTATTGCTGAATCTGGCAGGAAAGTGTATTGCTGGGTATTTCAGGCTTCCATTATGGCTTGATTCACTAGGTACAGTTGCGGCCACTTATGTATGCGGACCGGTATGCGGTGTTATCGTTGGAGTTACTCTCAATATTCTTTATTCTATAATATATTCGTGGACATATGCCTGTTATGCCATAGTAAGTGTTTCTATAGCAGTTGTTGCTGGAATTGCATAAGTAAGGATTATATGAAAACACTGCTTGGTGCACTGACATCAAGCTTTTATATTGCACTTGTTTCGTGTTCTATTTCCGTGATTTTTAATTATATGTTTTTTAATGGTTATACCAATAATATATGGGGTGATGGAGTTATTGAGTCGCTTTTGGGAATAGGATTTAATGATTTATTAAGTCACGTTGCAGGACAATTTTATATTGATTTTCCTGATAAGATCATAACTGTGCTTGCACTCTATATATTTGTAAGGTATGACAAGGGAAAGAACAGATTGATAAAAGGATAATGACAGCCTGTATATATATCGGGATAGCTGCTATGGCAGCAGTACAGCTTATAGAAGTTAATACACCTAAGTGCGTGTATGCAGCTTTTGATAACAGTAGGAATAACCAGAATAATATAGAAGAAACACCGGATTATAATACTTATCTGCAGACAGTTTACGGAAGAGAAAACGGAATACCAGGCGGCTGTGCCAATGATATAGCACAGACTAATGATGGAATACTATGGATAGAACCTATGGTGGTTTATACAGGTATAATGGTACAGAGTTTAAATGGGTGGATGAATATGCCTCTGTTAAGACTGTAAACTGTCTGTATAAAGATGAAGAGGGCAGATTATGGATAGGAACCAATGATGGCGGCGTATCGATAATGATTGATGAAACAATCATAAATGTTGTATCAGAAAAGGAGGGATTATCAGCTGATTCCGTAAAGTGTATAACACAGGGTTCTGATGGTGATTACTATATTGGTACGACAGGTGCTATGTCAATAGTTTCTCTTGCAGATGGATTAACAGTTAAAAGCTATATAGATGATATAAAATATGCTGTAAGTGCAGACTCTGATAAGAATGGTAACATAGCAGTTGTCAGCGATAATGGACAGCTAAGTATTGTAAAAAATGCAGCAGTTATTTCAGAATATAGTGCATCAGATGGTGGAAGATATACAACGTGTTCATTCGATGATGCCGGTATGCTTTATGTGGGAACATCAAAAGGAAATATAGATAAATATGAATATGATTTATATAATAACGCTTATGTACTTAAGGAAAGTGTAAGCTGTAATGAGCTTAATAATATTAAAGGAATATATTTTGTAGATAACACATTAACCGAAAATGCCACACTTTTTGTATGTGCAGATAATGGTATAGGATATTATGACAGCCAGAATCGATTTATAAACATTGATACAGGCAGCTTTAATAATTCAATAGATCATATGACAGCAGATTATCAGGGAAATCTCTGGTTTACATCATCAAGACTTGGGCTGTTAAGATTAAGCAGATCAGCGTTTACACAGCTTAATTATGAACATACCGATGAAAAGCTGGTTGTAAACACTGTGACAATGTGGAATGGAAATTATTATATAGGTACAGATAGTGGAATTGCCGTTTCATACGCAGCTGCAGGTAGTATTTTGGCTAATGGTGATTATGTTCAAAAGCAGGACAGCTCTGTGAATGAGCTTGTGAATAAACTTGTAAAAGAGCTTGATAACGTAAGAATAAGGTGCATAACAACGGACAGTAAAAATAATATGTGGATATGCACAACAGGCAAAGGAATATATGAGGTTACATATAGTGGTGAAATTATAAGATATGATGAGAATAACGGACTAAGTGGAAACAGATACAGGACTATAACAGAGTTAAGTGATAATACAATGCTTGCAGCAGGTGATACAGGACTTAGTTATATTGTAGATGAAGCTGTCATTGGCAATATAGGTTATTCTATGAAAAACAGTAAGGTTTTATGTACACTTGAAACAGATATACAAGATTATGGAAGAGTTATACTTGCAGGAACAGATGGCAATGGAATAGAAGTTATTAGTGATGGAAGAGTAATAGATAATTATGATAAGGATGATGGTCTTAGCTCAGCGGTTATATTAAGAATGGTAAAGGATGCTTCTGGCGAGGGTGTATTCATAGTAACAAGTAACAGTCTGTGTTATATGGATAAGACAGGCATTATAAGAATATTGGATAATTTTCCTTACTATAATAATTACAATGTAGTTAATGGGAACAATGATAATCTTTTTGTGCTGGGCTCAGCCGGAATATATGTTGTTGATAAGAGTGCCTTACTTTCTGGAAAAGAACTTGATTATAAGCTGCTTAATGGGGATTGCGGACTTGAAAATGCATTAACACCAAATGCATGGGATTATATTGATGTGAATAATAATCTGTACATGTCAACAGATGATGGTGTAATGATAGTCAATCTCAATGATTATAGTGCCAGAATAAGATCATATCGTATACAGATGAAGTCCGTAAAGGTAGATGGAGAAAGTCTCAGGGTAAAAAGAGGGGAAGAGCTTTATATTGACAGCAAAGCACAGATGATAGAGATGTTCCCAGAGATTATAAACTATTCTGTTAATACACCTTATGTAAGCATATATCTGGAAGGGTATGATGCCGAACCGAGGATAATATTGCAAAGTGATCTAACTAATATAATATATATGAACATACCTGTAGGCACATATACATTTCATTTGTCAGTTCTTGATGAAAATGGCAGGTGCCAATATCTGAAAACACATATACAATTATTAAGGAAGCAAAGATATATGACTATTGGTGGTTTAAGGTGTATATGGTCGGAATATTTGCACTTACAGTTGCATATCTTACGTGGATAATATTCCATACACAGATTAAAAGAACCCTTGATTTTCAGAAGAAAGAGCTCGAATTCGTAAAGAAACAGCTTGAGATGGGAAATGAAACAGTTCTTACTATTGCAAGGACTGTTGATGCAAAGGATGTTAATACAAGCCAACATTCACTAAGAGTATCTGAGTATTCAGTTATGATAGCAAAGGAGCTTGGATATAGTGATGAAGAATGTGAAAACCTTAGAAAAGCGGCACTGCTTCACGATATAGGAAAGATAGGTATTCCAGACAGAATACTTAACAAACCTGAAAGACTTACAGATGAAGAATATGCCATTATGAAATCACATGTTGAAAAAGGAGCGGAAATACTTAAAAGCTTTACCCTTGTTAACCATGTTGAGGAAGGAGCACTTTATCATCATGAGAGATATGATGGAAAAGGATATATGCATGGTCTTAAGGGGGAAGAGATACCGCTTAATGCAAGAATTATCGGAATAGCAGATACATTTGATGCCATGACAGCTAACAGAGTGTATAGAAAGAAGCTTAATAAGGACTATGTTTTAGGGGAAATACGAAGAGGCAGCGGCACACAGTTTGACCCAAAGCTTGTGGATATTATGCTTAGACTTATTGATAGTGGCAGGATAGACATTGATAATCTGTATAAGGATGGTGAAGCAGATGAAGATAAGTAATATTAAGAAAATATCCGGCAGGGTATTGTCTTATATAGTAAGCAGGGAGAGTATCATAACTCTTATAACATGTGTTGCAGTAAGCATCATCATAGGTGCCTGTATGGTTTATTCAAGAAAAGATGAAGATAAGAGCATCAAGGTAGGGATAATATATGTAGGTGATGCAAGTACTGCATATACAGACAATTTCATAGAGGCACTTGCTGACATTAAGGAAGAGTATGGCGATAAGGTAGAAGTTATGCATATGTATAATGTTGCCGAGGGAACAGAAAGAGAATATCTTGAAAGACTTGTAAATGCAGGCTGTAATCTGATATTTTCTACAAGCTATAACTATGGTGAAACAACTAAGGAGCTGGCTGGCAGGTATCCAGATGTGCAGTTTTGCATGGCAACCTGCTCTAATGCTAATGAGGAGCCATACTATGCTAATTATCATACATTTATGGGTGCCATATATGAAGGAAGATATGCAGCAGGAGTCGCGGCAGGCATAAAACTGAAGGAGCTTATATCAGAAGGGATAATAACAGAAAATGAGGCTAAGATAGGATATGTTGCAGCGTATCCTAATGCGGAGGTTATATCAGGATATACAGCTTTTTGCTTGGAGCAAGATCAGTTGTGGGGAATACTACCATGACGGTAAAGTACACATATAAGTGGAATGATTATCGTACTGAAAAGAAGTATGCAAGAGAACTCATAAATGAGAAGTGTGTTATTATATCACAGCATTCAGATACAGCAGGACCAGCGACTGCCTGTGAGGAAACATCCTCAGATGTACCTGTTTTTAATGTGAGCTATAACCAGAGTATGTTTGATGTAGCACCAACTACATATCTTACGGGGTGTAAGATTAACTGGAAGCCATATATGAAGGCTGCCGTTGATGCAGTTCTTAATGGAAAGGTGGTAGAAAAGAACATCAGAGGTAATATACATGGTAATGATGTGGGAGCCGGCTTTGATGAAGGCTGGGTTTCAATGCTTGAGTTTAATGATATTGTTGTGGCAGATGGCACTAAGGAAATGGTAGCAGATGTTATCGAGCAGTTTAAGAAGGATAGGCTTACTGTGTTTAAAGGTGACTACATAGGCGTAAATACTGACAATCCAAATGATATCATAGACCTTAGTGAAGGCTTTGTGGAAAATAAAGACAGCTCAGCACCATCGTTTAACTATATATTAAAGGACATTATTACGATAGAGTAAAAATACATTATTACGCATTATTACAATAGTACATTATTACGACATTATTACAATAGAGTAAAAACACTTGACTGTACAGCTTTTTATATGATAGAATATGCAGGCTTTAAATGGTTTTATTGGAAACGAAACATCCTCCTGGATGATAACGAACAACACATTGAGTTAAGTTATCATTAAGGAGGATTTTTTATGCCCAAAAACAAATTTCAGGACGTAGTATTCACAATTATTATGGCAGCTATTATGGTGTACGGGATGGTTGTTTATAATATAGCTCTTAACACAGGAATAGTTGATGGAACAACTTTTATTGCAGCATTACACGAGTTACCAATAATGGTGCCAGTTGCTTTCATTCTTGAGTTCTTTATAGTTGGAAGGCTGGCAAGCTGCTGGCATTTACTGTTATGAAGCCAACAGACAGACCACAGTTTATCACATATGCAATATCTATATGTATATGCTGTATCATGTGTCCTGTTATGAGTCTTGTTGCAACAATACTTTTTAAGGAACCATCTTTTGGTATGTGGGTTAAGACATGGGCTATGAATTTCCCTATGGCAATACTTTATCAGATGTTTTACTGTGGACCATTTGTACGTCTTATCTTCAGAGCAATATTTGAAAGAAAAGACAGCAGCAGAAAGAAGCCATAGAAGCATAATTCCTGCTGCGTTAGTACAGCATTTATTGTGATATTTAATCTTGTGATATTATCCAAGGTATGAGAAAAGCATAACCACTATGCCTAGTATAACAAGTATGACTCCTGTTGCACGGTTAAGTGTTTCAGGAGTAGCTTTGTTTGCGAAGATAGCTGCTATTCTTGCCCATATAAGTGTAAATACGATACATAATATCCACACAGTTATATCAGGTATTCCACCAATCGCGAAGTGTGATACAGCACCAGTAAGGGCAGTAAATGTCATAATAAATACACTAGTTCCGACAGCAGTTTTAAGTTCATATCCAAGTACGGAGGTAAGGATAAGCAGCATCATCATACCGCCGCCGGCACCGATGAAGCCACATATAAAGCCAATTAATATGCCGCACACAACTGACTGAATGGCACGTTTCTTAGCAGATACACCCTCCATGGCTTCCTTTGTAGTCATAACAGGTCTTATGATGAATTTGATTCCAAGAAGGAAAGTCATAAATACAGAGAAGTTTCCCATTGTAGCTGATGGAACAAGGCTTGATACATAACTTCCTACAACAGTGAATATAAGAACACTGACCATCATAATAAGTCCATTTTTAATATCTAGATTCTTGTTTTTTCCATATGTATATGCTGATATGGCACTGGCAAGCACATCAGAAGAGAGTGCGATGCCGACAGCCATATATGGGTCCATTCCTAAAAATGTGATAAGCATAGGGCTGATTACGGCAGCGGCACTCATGCCGGCAAATCCAGTTCCAAGACCGGCACCCATACCTGCAAAAAAAGTTACAATAATAGTTAAAAATAATGATGACATAATTAATATACCTCCTTGTTTTGCGAAGCAAAATGCGACTGCCCACACAGGAGCAGAGGTATTTACCTCTTTTCTGTGCACAATTCTAATAAAAATAGTTTGGTGTCAGGTGCACACCGACCCTAGTTGTCTTCAAGTATCTTATCAAGATTAGCTTCTATCTGTTTCATACCCGAAAAAAAGCCTCTTTAGTGGCAGTGTCCATATTATCAAAAAGATGTTCAAGAAAATCTTTCTGTAAAACCTGACCTTCTTTAATTATTTCCTCTGCCGCAGGTGTGCATATGAGCTGTGTTTTCCTTCTGTCACCTTTGGTTTCTTTTCGTATGATATAACCATCACACACAAGCCTGTCAACATTGACAGAAACAAGATTAGCTTTGATTTTTCTTACCTCCACAATATCTCTTGCAGTTGTATATTCTGGATTATTTGCAAGAAACATAAGAATATCGAAAGCTGTCTGTGGAAGATTAAACTTATGTAAAAGCGGTTTGCATACTGAGTTATATGCAAGATTGATTTTGTGCGAATTCAATTCCTGAGTTCATAAGAGAATCAGCCTCCTTATAGTAATATTAAGATTGCATATAATAGTTAGTTCTCGTAGTATTAACATTAAACAGATAATCTTTATGTGATAAGATCACAAACTACAAAAATGAATAGTTCAAATTTGAAGTATTATAACACGCTTATATTGATAAGTAAAGACTGAAAGAAAATACTGAAAACGATTTTCTAAAGCAGACTATTGATTGTATTTATATTAGGTTTTTAACATTAGAATATAGTAAAGATTTTGTGAGTTGAATCTAACATTAGTGTAACCATTGAAATTACATCTATTTTTTGATATGATTACTACTGTTAAAGAGAGGTGTTTATAATGCAGATTTCAAGCAGATTTACAATGGCAATCCATATGTTTGCCTGTATAGATACATTTTCGGATCAGAGGATGACTAGTGATTTTATGGCAGCAAGCATTGGAACTAATCCAGTAATTGTCCGTAAAATATTGCAACAATTAAAGGCTGCTGGTCTTATTGAAGTTGCAAGAGGGACAGGCGGTGTGACAATTACCAGACCATTGGAGAAGATTACATTCCTTGATGTGTATAAAGCAGTGGAGTGTGCACCAGATGAAGAGCTGTTTCATTTTCATGAGAATCCCAATCAGAAATGTCCGGTAGGAAAGAATATTCATAATGTTCTTGATAAGAGGCTGTTAGAGGTACAGAGGGCAATGGAGGAAAAACTTTCAGAAATGACACTTGCTGATGTGAAAAAAGATATTGCAGTGTATACAGATAAAGAGTAGCATACAGACGGCTTCGGATGCGTGATTATATCATCACAATTTCCGAAGCTTTTTTATTTGTTGTATTGAATGTAAAACTTTTAAAGGAGTTGTAACAAAAAAAAGTTACAAAAGTTTGATGTAACTATTGACATTACAACAAGCGAATGCTATAGTACAACCATAAGATGTAACAAATAATGTTACAACAAATCAAAGAGATAATAGTATGAAAAATAAGATTTTTCATATGCAAGATTTGTGCTTACGCACAAACTTGAGATGCGCAAAAGACAGCGCAAGAAAGGAGATTAAAATGCAGAAGTAGTAGAATTTTTACAGAAAAACCCGGTTCAGTATTTAGCAACCGTTGGAAGAGATGGAAAGGCAAAATGCCGTCCATTTATGTTCTGCTTTGAGCAGGATGGAAAGCTTTGGTTTTGTACTAACAACACAAAGGATGTTTACAAGGATATGTTAGCAAATCCTGAGGTAGAAGTATCAGTATCTTCACCTGAATACGCATGGATTCGCCTTAATGGCAAAGCAGTATTTGAGGACAACAAGAGTGTAAAGGAAGGATGCATGAACAATCCTATCGTTAAGGGACAGTACCAGACAGCAGATAATCCTATTTTTGAGGTATTTTATCTTGAAAATCCTCATGGTGTAATCGCAGATTTCTCTGGAAATCCACCTTATGAATTTTAATATACACGAAGCAACGAGCCAAAGTTTGTGCTTGCACGATACTTTGGCGACTGCCGTGATAACTTGAGAAACCTGCGAAGCGTGTTTCTCAAGTTAAAGATAGTCAACAGAAAAAATTACAGTCTTCGGGGCGGGGTGTAATTCCTGACCGGCAGTATAGTCTGCGAGCAGAAAGCTGATATGGTGCAATTCCACAACCGACGGTAAAGTCCGGATGAGAGAAGATATGATAAAACAAGTCCCGCAGGAAATCCCGTCCTGCGGGCTGTTTTAAATTCAGCCATATCTCACAAAAAGGAGATTTATGAGTAACAATACAGCAATTTATTAAGACAAAATTGGACGTTGTGCTATTCAATGCTTTGCCGTTTAATATGTTAAAAGGATTGGTGATTGGAGCAATTACTATGATGATATATAAAAACTTACACTGATACTGAAAGGAGAGACTTGAAATGACAAAAATGGATTATCTTAAACTTCTGGTGGATGAAATTCATTCAACAACAGTTGCAACGATAGGTTCTGATGGACATCCTCAGACAAGAATCATAGATATGATGTACTATGATGAAGAAGGTATGTATTTCCTTACAGCAAAGGGAAAAGCATTTTATGACCAGTTAATGGAGCAGCAGTATGTGGCAATATCTGCAACAAAAGATAAAATTGCGGTGTCTCTTCGAGGAAAAATAAAGAACATTGGGAAAAAGAATCTTGATATTATGTTTGAAAAAAATTCATATATGAAGAAAATCTACCCAGGAGATACGAAAGACGCAATCGAAGTGTTTCAGCTATATGAGGCACAGGGAGAGTATTTTGATATAAGCAATCCGTCAAATATAGTGAGGGATACTATAACAATCGGAAAAGCAGAAGTTGTTCAGACAGGTTATTTTGTTGGAGAAGAATGTATTGGATGTAAGTTGTGTTATTCTGTATGTCCGCAAAGTGTATTGATATATCTTTAGTTCCGGTTGTAATCAATCAGAATCATTGTCTGCATTGCGGAAGATGTGCAGAAATCTGTCCGAAGCAGTGTATTAAGAAAAGAGGTTAATTATGACTTTTAAGAAAATCAGAAGAGGGCATATTGACTGGAGAAATTTTTTATGCAGTACGCCGGCTAGGGATTATGTATTCCAGAAGGATGCATATGAAGACCAGATTGACAGGGCAGCAGAGAATATAAGAAATGCAGATTGTGTTATAATAGGGGCAGGAGCCGGGGCATCGACAGCAGCAGGAATCCAGTATGGTGGTAAGAGATTTACGGATAATTTTGGAGAATTCATAGAAAAATACGGTGTGCACTATATGACAGACATGTATGCAGCCGGATTTTATCCGTATCCGTCTGAGGAAGCAAAGTGGGGATACTGGTCAAAACATGCATTGATGAACCGCTTTGATCCTCCGGCATTGCCGCTTTATACTAAGCTTTATGATATTGTGAAAAGTAAGGAGTATTTTGTACTGACTACCAATGTGGATCATCAGTTTTATAAAGCAGGATTTGATGAAAAAAGAATATTTGCAACACAGGGAGATTATGGAAAAATCCAGTGCCAGAAAGCTTGTCATTCAAAGACTTACGATGCAAAAGAACTGTTTCGTAAAATGGATGAAGCAAGAAAAGACTGCCTGATTCCATCAGACTTGTACCAAAATGTCCGGTGTGTGGCGGTAATATGGCTATGAATCTGCGTTGTGATAATTATTTTGTGGAAGATGAAGCGTGGCATGAGGCAGCCGACAGATATGCGGATTTCCTGGAACAGAATAAGGATAAAAAGGTTGTTCTTTTGGAACTTGGAGTTGGATTTAATACGCCGATTATTATACGGTTTCCTTTTGAAAGATGGTGCGGGAGAACTCGTCATACAGTTGATACGTCTGAATATGGATGAAGCGGTAGTGCCGGAAAGCTTCGGGGAACGTGCAATCGGTATTGGCGGTGATATGGCAAAGGCAATTGCTGATATAAGGGGGCTAGTGTGAAAAATAAGAATTTTTCACACGCAAGATTTGTGCTTCGCACAAACTTGAGATGCGCTTAGAAGCAGCGCAAGAATGGAGGATTATTATGACACAGGATGAGCGAAGAGAATATCTGATTCAATATCTTTTAAAAGAAGAAATACGGTTTGGAAGACAAAATATTCCTACAGATAAGCAGGGGCAGGAAAATCTGCTCCGCTCACTTATGAATGTCAGGCCGCCAAGACCAATTAGTAATGATTTTTTGAAAATACAGGATGAGTATCTTACAGTAAGAAATATAGAGCGTGGAATCACAGATGTTGCCACACTTGCACCTGTCAAATCTGATTCGAGAATATATATCTGGCAGGGAGATATTACAACTTTGAAATGTGATGCAATCGTAAATGCCTGCAACTCACAGATGCTTGGATGCTTTTCACCGATGCATGCCTGTATTGATAACTTTATTCATACTTATGCAGGAGTTGAGCTGCGTCTGAAAATGCATGAGATTATGACAAAACAGGGACATGAAGAAGAGACCGGTAAAGCAAAGATAACATCGGGCTACAATCTTCCTGCAAAATATATTCTTCATACAGTAGGACCTATTATACAATGGAAAGTCACAAAAGAAGATGAAGCCCTGCTTGCAAGCTGCTACACAGAGTGTCTAAAGCTTGCTGCTGATACAGGTGCAGAATCCATTACATTCTGTTGCCTGTCTACGGGAGTATTCCGTTTTCCACAGCAAAGGGCTGCTGAGATTGCAACGAACACTGTAAAGCAGTATCTTGACAAAGACAACAGAATAAAAAAGGTAATCTTTAATGTGTTTAAGGATGAAGATTTAAAAATATATAATGGATTGTTATAAGTGTCTGTTAAAATATCCTATATACTCATTATTTACCCAGACAAATATGTGCAGTAGTTTTTTGCTTATGTATTTATCGTAAAATGACTATTCTTGACTCTCTGTTGTTTGCAGTTGCATTGGCGGTAGCAGCGATTCCGGAGGCATTAGGCTCTATCGTTACGATTGTGCAGGCGTTTGGGACACAGAAAATGGCTAAGGAAAATGCCATTATCAAAGATTTGAAAGCTGTAGAAAGTCTTGGATGTGTATCTGTTATCTGCTCTGATAAGACAGGAACACTGACACAGAATAAAATGACAGTGCAGCAGATTTATATTGATGATAAAGTATATGAACCTAAAGAGCTGGACATTACTAATCAGACACATAGATATCTGCTGTATGTGCCGTACTTACCAATGATTCGAGTATAGTAGAAGGTAAAGAAATCGGAGATCCTACAGAATATGCCTTATTAGAAATGTTTAGAAATATTCAGGTAGAACCATGTGAATTTTTTGGAAGTGCAGGCATTAACGAGGATATATTAAGAAGTCTATGGATAGAATGGAAGAAGTTCCTTTCGATTCTGACAGAAAACTGATGAGTACTAAGTATAGTCTTAATGGTGTTTCTACAATGGCATTTGCAGCGGGTGTCTGTCTCCTCGCATTGGTAATCTTTGTTCCATTTTTACATAGTGTGTTCAGTGTGGAAAATTTGTCTGCAACAGCGATTGCACAGACTATCGGACTGAGCTTTATACCGACAGTGATTATCCAACTGATAAAGGTATGCCGCAATAAAAAGGAAAAATAATATAATATTTTGAATCATATTTCTTTTGCATACATATTACATCGGATAAAAACGATGAGTAAAGAAGATTGCATAAAAGCTAAGTAACTTGTTTATAAAATTATGTAATTTGGTTTTCATAGAAGTTCATCTCCTTTCTGATTATGTTTTTGTTATAGAATACAAAAAGGAAAAATACTTGCCAAAATAAAGGAATAAGTAGTCAAAAGTTGCTTAAAGATTTTTTGTTATATAAAAACTAAGAAAATATATATTTTAACAGAAATACATTAGATTATTTAGAAAAATAATCAGCAGCAAATATGAGAATAGTTATGTTGTGATAAAAGTAGAAAAAAGCTCTGTGTGCAATGCATATGAGATGTTTTCTACTTTTTTAATTGCAATGTAAAAATTCCAGATTACTTGTATATGTGAATTATTACAGTCGTATCATTTTGTGCATACTTGTACAATTTATGAAATTGTTTTTTACATATATTTGTTATATCTTTGATATAACAAAATTGTGGGAAAAATAATTGATATTTTGAAAGGAGAAGTTTCACATGGAAGAAAAGAGATACCTGAAATGGTATAACAAGGTAGGTTATGGATCAGGAGATTTTGCAGGAAATGTTGTGTATGCATTTCTCTCATCATTTGTAATGCTGTATCTGACAAATACGGTAGGTTTAAATCCGGGTATTATCGGAACGCTGATTATGGTATCAAAGCTGTTTGATGGAATCAGCGATATGTTCTTTGGAACTATGATTGATAAAACAAAAAGTAGACTTGGAAAAGCTAGACCATGGATGTTATATGCGTATATAGGTTGTGCCGTAACACTCGTTGCAAACTTTGCGATTCCAGACAGTCTTGGGACAACTGCACAGTATGTATGGTTCTTTATAGCATATACGTTGTTAAATGCAGTATTTTTTACTGCAAACAATATAGCATATGCATCATTAGTTTACTTTTGTACAAAACAGCAGGGAACGTGTAGAGATGGGATCATGGCGATTTATCTTTGCATTTTCGACTAGCTTACTTATTCAGTCTGTTACAGTACAGTTTGTAAGAGTAGCAGGCGGTGGGGCAGCAGCATGGAGAACAGTTGCCGTTGTATATGCCATTATTGGATTGATTGTAAATACAATTTCAGTTTTTTCAATTAAGGAGCTTCCAGAAGAAGAATTAAAAGCGGGGAAGGATCACACAGAGGAAAGTATGGACTAATAGAGGCTGCAAAACTTTATTTTCTAATAAATATTATCTTATGATTTGTGCAACTTATATTTGTCAGCAGATTTATTCAGCTATGTTAAATATGGGCATTTATTATATGATTTATATTTTGAAAAATGAAAATTTGTATTCCGTATTTTCATGGGCAATTAATATCCCTGTTATTATCGCAATGTGCATCACTCCTATGCTGGTGGAAAAAATGAAAGGTTTATATCGAATGAACTTTGCAGGCTATGTTCTTGGAACAGTGGGACGTGTCGGAGTCATCTTTGCAGGTTATATGGGAAGCGTTCCACTTATGCTTACATTTACAGCGATTGCAGCACTTGGAATGGCACCGTGCAGGGTGATATGGGAGCAGTTATTGCAAGCTGTTCAGAATATACTTATCTTACAAAGCATAAACACATTGATGGAACTATGTATTCATGCACATCTTTTGGTACGAAAATCGGAGGAGGAATCGGAGTTGCATTATGTGGATGGTTGCTTGATGCAAGCGGATTTGTTAAGGAAGCAGCGGTGCAGCCTGCCTCTTGCTTAAATATGCTTCATATTATGTATTTATGGATTCCTATGGTATTGTCATTAATAATTACATTCATCATGTCAAGAATGAATGTTGAAGATGCAAACGAAAAACTTAAAAAACAGTTGGAGGAATGTTGATATGGGCTATATGGAAAGTGAGGAAAAATATGAATGCTGATATGAAATGGCTGGACAATCCAGAAGTGTTTAAAGTAAATCAATTGGAACCACATAGTGATCATTGTTATTATCTGGATTATACAGACATGAAAAAAGAAAAAAATCCATTATTACAGTCATTAAATGGTCAATGGGAGTTTGCTTACAGCAAAAATGTGATGGAAAGACCTGTTGATTTTTATAAAGAATTACATTTGATACATCAGGATTCGATAAAATTATGGTTCCAGGACATATTGAACTGGCTGGATATGATAAAATCCGTTATATCAACACTATGTATCCATGGGAAGGAAAAGAGTAACCACAGAGGAGCCTATAGTATGGAGGCAACTGGAGCAGAAAAAGGAATGTTTCAGAGGCAGAGTACAATCCGGTGGGTTCTTATATAAAATACTTTGATTTGCAAAAAAGCATGTGTGGAAAGAGAATCCATATCTGCTTTGAAGGTGTAGAAGAAGCTATGTATCTTTGGCTTAATGGTCAGTTTATAGGTTATGCCGAGGACAGCTTCACGCCTTCTGAGTTTGATTTGACACCATATATTAGGGAAAAGGGAAATGTACTGGCAGTACAGGTACATAAGATGAGTACTGCAGCATTTTTAGAGGATCAAGACTTTTTCAGATTCTTTGGAATTTTCAGAAATGTTACTTTGAAGGCAATACCAGATGTTCATTTGGAGGATGTTTGGTTCAAACCAGTATTAAACCGTGATAATGTAAGCGGAAGTATAACTGTAAACATGAAAGTGTCCGCCATTGATGGTCAGAATGTAACTGCAGGCTTTATTTTAAAAGACAGGGAAGAAAATGTATTAGTAGAGAAATCCATACAGCTAAATAAAGATAATGACTATTTAGAAGGTACGATATGTGTTGATTTAGAAAATGTTAAACTGTGGGATAATCATAACCCATATTTGTATCATGCTTATGTTGAACTTAAGGCCGAGGACGGTTCCTTGGCAGAGGTAATCCCTTATGATATCGGTTTTAGACGAATAGAGATTATAGATAAAATAATTTATTTAAATGGAAAACGCCTTATTATTACAGGTGTAAATCGTCATGAGTGGAATGCAAAAACAGGAAGATGCATTGGTATAGAAGATATGAAAGCAGATATATCCTGTTTGTTAAGGAATAATATTAATTCTGTGCGTACCTGTCATTATCCTGACCAGATACCATGGTACTATATGTGCGACAATGCAGGTATTTATGTGATGGCAGAAACAAATTTGGAAGATGGTTCGTTCCAGAAGTTAGGTGCAATTGAA
>ENA-OQAS01000835-OQAS01000835.1-human-gut-metagenome-genome-assembly--contig:-NODE-835-length-15493-cov-2.629311_pt1 | contig 15493 bp, 21 predicted proteins | sample MGYA00242733_ERZ504523 | MGnify/ENA primary metagenome ERZ504523 (study PRJEB26092, sample SAMD00036239) | human gut metagenome | host: Homo sapiens | study: EMG produced TPA metagenomics assembly of... | reverse complement strand
TCAGCCCGGTGTCCGGGTGCTGATAGAGGAAGCTGGTGAGCTGTTCCTCCAGCCCCTGCCCGATGCTGCTGCATTCCGTCTGCATGACCAGCCGTTCGGGGGCTTCTTCGCTGCCCACAAGCTGGAGTAGGCGCTTCTGCAGTCGGTTGAAGGTGTCCTCCAGCGAGAGATAAAGCACGGTGTGCGGCTCTATTTCGCGCCCCCACATAGGCTTTCCCTGCGCGACCTGCAAGCACAGCCACAAGGTCAGCCAGCTTTTGCCAGCTTTGCTGGACCGGCAAACAGTGCCAGACCTGCCGGGAGCAGACCGGGAATGATCCACTTGACCGGCGGCAGCGGCGTGGAGAGCAGTTCTTCTGCGGAGATTGCCTTTGGAAGTTTTGTAAAAGTCATTTGCATCATCCTTCTTGTTTGGTATATATCTATTATCTCATACTATCGTCGTTTTGTGTGTAGTAAGTTTTACTCTCTAGTGTTAAGTTGTACGGCTCACGCCGTCCCACAGCCCCACAAACGCGCCAAGCGGCGGGCGCTTCGGCTGTTTCGTATCCGTGTGCTGCGTGTGGCATCTGCCCCACACCGGGCGGATTTGGGCGGTTACTGCGAGTGAATCAGACTGATTCACTTTTATGCCCTGTCCTCTGAATAGTGAATCAAATCTGATTCACTCCCAATAAATTCCCCGAAGTATACGGTTCTGATTCACTACTTTTACTGGCTGGAAAAGTGAATCCGTTCGGTACACTTTCGGGATAACATTTCGATTTACAGCTGCATTTGCCCACCTTGCCCCAGCTGTGGGGACGATTCGCAAGGCTGCCGTTCGGCTGCAACGGCATCATGGGTATTTTTACCCCAGCCAGGTTCTCTGCCTGCCGCCCTCATTGTGTGAACTGTGACTGGACGGAAGTATCTTTACGACCACATCTGTCATTGCGCTCCACTCCGCCACGGGGTGTTTACCAGAGATTGAATCGCTCGTGCCCGGTGGCAGTCATGGCGCGTACTCTGTCTGCGCTGCCGTACTCGTAAGTTGACGGCAATGTGGTGAATGTACCTTGCTTGTCGGATATGCAGTTTTCAAGGTGCCGAATCTATTTGAGACGGGGAGGTGCTCTTGCCAGAATCAAAGCAGCTCCTACGCGCTCACGCGCTTCTGACCGCACGGACTTTTCAGAACATAATTGATCACATTGATTTTGGGGATCTTGTAGGCGTTTCCCAGCCGGATGCAGCTGATCTCGCCCTCTCCCAGCAGGTCATAGGCCGCGTGGCGGCTGATGCCCAGCATGGCTTGCAGATCCTTGACCGTTACAATGTCTGGGTATTCTGCAAACATGAGCTTGTACATTTCTCTGATTTCTTTACAATCCATTCGATCACCATCCTTATATCAGTATTTTGCCTTCGCCTACAAGCGAAGTATACATATAAGATACTTCGCTCACGAGCGAATGTCAATAGAAGTCACAAAAAATTCATTTTTCGTTTTTTTACTTGCGCTTTCATGTTATGGTGTGCTACAATAGAGAAAATTTATGGGAGGTTTTTTTATGGAAGTAGGTCAAAAAATCAAACTAGTACGACTTCATAGAGGTCTGACACAAAAACAACTGGGTGACCTTCTCAATCTTGGGGACGGCGGCGCCAATCGAATCGCACAATATGAAATAGGATACCGTGTTCCCAAGCCATCTCTACTGAAGGAAATCGCAAAAGTTTTGGATGTCAAAGAAGAAACATTTTTCGTAAGTGACAAGTTTCTTCCGGATATTCTGCGGACAATTATGTGGTATGATTTTGAACATAGAAGATCTTTCAAACTGGCTGAAACCACGCTTGATGCTTCGATTGCGCCGATAGAAAGTAAAACAATCGAACTGCGCGGCAACGCCTGCACCACATGGGGCGACTCAATCGCACCCGCAACCGTACTGTGGGTGAATGTACCACTCTTTAATGACCTCATGAAGGAGTGGCTTACCCGAAAGCAGGAACTTGCCTCCCATGCTATTACAAAGTCCGAGTATCTCGAATGGCTGCTCCAATGGCCTGCTTCCTCCGATATGGCCGGAAAGCGCGAACCGATAAAACAATGGAGAAAAGCCAAATAAAAGGTATCACCGCGTTCCATAACCATCCATAAAATCATATACCAAGAAAAGCACACACGACCAAATCCGCTGAAAAAATCAGATGGATTAGTATCGCGTGTGCTTTCCTTGGTTTTAGATGATTTTGTGTGAGGATCCTATTTGCGGCTGTTATTCATTTTCCGTTTTATAATATGTCTGCTGTTCCAACAGAACATCCAACATTTTATTTACGCTTAGCAGTCATACATCAACTGGTGACAAATTGTCACCAGTCGATTATGAAGCGATAAAAACAGCGTCCCCAGTGAATTTAGGGGGACGCTGTTCCTATATATCCCATATGCACTACTTTTTTCAGATGGCTTTTCCTGCTGATTAAACTCTTTGTCAAGGGTGACCGTCTTTTGGAGGGCCTGTAACTATCTAGAACATGAGGACTATCAGCAATAGAAGCCGTAACTGTGGAGTTGCCCGCATTGATGGGAACACTTGCGGAATTGTAACTATACAAACAAAAGGCCAGCTACCATCATCTGCAAGCAAATCTTTTGCTAGTCTTCGTATTTAGCATATCCCGATAGGCAAGATGCTGCTCGCAGTAACATATTCTTTGTATATGCTGTAAACTGATATTGACCAATGTAAATCGCTCTATTTTGATAACTATAGTGATTTCCAAAAATTGCCTCATAAATATCCGCTATTTTTTGCTTGAGAGTTACACATTTAGTTCTCGAACCTGACGGTTGATTTGTATCGTAATATTCATCTAGTGAAAGGAATTCACTATAAGACCATTCATCGCGCATTTGGATATTTTCTAGCAAGGCTACCAATGGGGTTGCGTTTTTTCCTTCGACAAATTGATTGTAACTTTCATTGTTGGTCATTTTTAATACAACCAGCAAAGGTACAACATACATCAGCCCGAATAATTTGGCTTTCCCATCTGGAAAGGAAAAATCGTATTTGCGACTTTCGTGCGTTGGCTCATGCACCGCAAGATTAACAAACTGTATGAACCGAGAACTCTCTCTCAGGGAAAGAGCATACTGTTCAATCAATTCATAGCAAACCATATCAACAACATATCGGTTGTTAAAACTGATACTGCGAAGATAACTATCCATATCTACCGGCGGAAGAGTTATTCTCAGGTCAAAAACCTATCAAAATATCTTACAGCATCAAACCCTTCTCCATAAAGTTGGAGATGGTATGTTGCAGTTCTTTTATATTTGTCGAAAATACGAAAGATATCCGATCATCAGCAAAATAGTGCTTTACGCGCTCCAAAGCCGCACTGCATATTCCGGTTTACAGCGGTCTAATTCATCGACAATAATAACAAGACGGTTAGCGCGTTCTACTAGCAATTCGTCAAAGAAACCCTTCACTTCAGACTGAATTTGCTTTTTCTTTCTCAAATCCGCCAAAGCATCCTTACTTTTTAACGAGTCCACGACAGCAGTTATGTTGCGTCCAGACAAACACTCTGCAATTGCAGCACCTTTATCAAATATTCCGGATTCCTTTTCAAAGGGTGATTCCACATCTACATCTTGCAAAATCGAATACACAAGGGAGAGTACAGGGTCCTCATCGTTATCATTCTCCCATGCGTCATAATAAACACATAATTGTGACTGGAATTCCGGTTGCTTGCCGTCATGCATAGTAGTCCATTTGTGTCGCACTCTCTGCTTATCCGCATTTTCGCTATCGCGGCAACAGGCATCCAAAACCATTTTCACCTGCTGGACAAAGAATGTTTTTCCGCTGCCCCATACTCCATCAAGAGCAATCGCACAAGAATTTTCCAAAGTATTCAGAATGTCAATAAACGCATTGACATCGCTATTTCTTCCTATCGTATCATTTAGATATGTATTTCGTATATTTTCCTCTGTTGGTCGTAATTCGTTTATTCTCATAGCTTTGTCTGCACTTCCTTTTCAAGTTGTCTTATCTGTTGCACCAGCTCAAACTTCTTGGTCTTTTCAATAATCAGCAGCGGATCAAAGAAAGGAACATCCATCTCCCGGAGGATACCTTTCAGACCGGCTCGGCTGGCGGGTAGGCATCTTTCTTTCAAGAACTCCTCGAAATCGGCCCAAGACGGATTTTCTACAATACCAACGCCCGCAAAGGGATTCGGTCGGTGTAGTTCTTCATGCGGACAACTTCGTGCTTGAAATCAATGTCAATGACCGTACATAGCTGCTGACCATTCATGAAGTTCATCCGATGGTAAAATCCGGATCCTTACTGAAATGTTCAGCGTTATAGATATACTTGTATATGGTCTGGCGCGACACGCCGAACTGTTTTGCAATCTCGGTGTTGCCGATGCCTTTTCTATGCAGTTCCAAAACCTCTACGGTCTGATCGGGGGTAAGCTGCGCCTTGCGACCCGCATTGCGCGGATTTGGATGATTGATTTTCAGCATCTTTGCAAGTTCTCGCAATTCATCCAAATCAGCTGTGCCAAAAATTTCTTTTATTTGCTGTTGGTAATCAATCGGCATACAGTCTGGATATAAATCCAGCTGTGGCTTGCTATATTTTCAATTGATGCAGTTCAAATCTTGGAGCTCAAATACTCCACAAGTTCCCAAACGGTTGTCAGAGGATTGCTCTGCCGTGAAATCGGCTCAAAGCCTTGGCTCCGAACCTGTTCGGTACGAGCTTTCGCTCTCTGAATTGCAACGGCCTGCAAAGGCTTCAAAACGTCAAAGCAATCCTTGTTCTTCTCATAATCGGGGATTCTGTTTGGCTGTTTCAGCAAGCGAATCAATGCCTGACAATCTTCGACCTCTGTCTGCTGATTTACAAAGTGTAACAAGAACCATAGTTCGAAGGATGGATTGGAGTAGGCTAGATGATAGCCCTCCTTTTGAGCGGACTGTTTGGCGCGCAGAAGAACCTCGTTGGAATTATCGTCACGGTCAAATACGCACCAGATTGAATCGCCATCTTCCGGGTAATACGGATTATTGCCCATCGTTGCTTGGCCTTCTGCACAAGCCTGTCAGCGGACTTATACTGCGAAGAAATCGGGATAATGTCAATATTGCATCCTCGGCTGCGGAAACGCTTGAAATAGCGAATCTCGGTTTCACTGCCCTCGCAGATGAGATACACCACTGGATTGCGCTTTCTGGTGTGAGCAGACTTGCGGCTGATTTCTTTTACTCTGCCCATGCTGCACTCCCTCCAATGAACGGAATCGCGCCGTAGCGGCCTTGCAGATACCCCTTGGAGATGTTCTCCCCCTTTCGGGAGAAAATTCTGTCAGAGCGTAAATATCGGTCTGCATGGTCTTTCATCTTTCTCTGCAAACCAGATCTGATCACGCCGAAGCAAAGTCAAGTCGAGAAGCCCGGTGTCGTGTGTCGTGAAGATGAGTTGTGTATGGTTCGTATTGATGGCGGCATCCTGCATCATTTCGATCAAGTGCCGGGTCAGGAGTGGGTGCATACTGGATTCAATCTCGTCTACCACCAGAACAGCCCCAGATTCCAGAGCAGCGAGCCACATACCGATGCGAGAAAAGAATCGCTGTGTTCCAACGGATTCCTGCCCCAACGGAAGCCAGAAGCCCTTGGATGTGCCATCTTCAGTGTCGAGAGTGTGTAGTGCAGAATGATAGGTTCTTCCTTGGAACCAGTGATGCGGATGTCTTTGATGCCTAGATCGGCATACAGCATTTCATGCAGGATACGGCTCTTTTCGGAGCCGCCCTGCCGGATGGCAGACAGAGCGGCATCCAGCCGCATTTCTGTTCCCACGAAACCTGTCAGCTTTTCAAAGAACCACAGATACGCTTTTTCAGTTTGCGGACAATTCCACTCGTTCGAGCTGGACAGATACAGACGATTTTCGGCAGTTCGTCCAGCAAGCGTGAACTGCTCTTGAATGTTCTCGCGGAACTGATAGTCATTGTTTTCTCTGGAAAAAATCAGTGCTTCCCGCCATTAGGCCAGTGATAGAGATATTCGGTCAAGATTCTGGACTTGTCAAACGAGAACCCATAGGCATACTTGATGCCGCCATAGAAATAGATAGCTTCAAAACTGGTCGGCTGTGTAGGCTGGTCTGTGAAAGCAAACGGTTCCTGCGGAAGCGGTTCGCCCTTCAGCAGCTTGGCATATCGGCCACAGACCATTTCCCGCATGAGCAGGAGTGCATGGAGGACATTGCTCTTTCCTGCTGCATTTGCGCCGTACAGTGCCAGCACTGGAACAAGCTGTTTCTTCTCGTCCGGTGAAATCAGGCAGTCGACCAGACTTTTATCTGTGGATGCTTTTAAGCTGATGATGGCTGTATCCTTGATGGAACGGTGTTGGTGACTGAAAATTGAAGCAGCATCGCAATTCCTCCCAGATGATTTTCTGAATCCAGTGTACTCTATTCTAGGCGGAAAGTCAAATCTTAATTTCAATATTTGCAGATGTTTTTCAAAACTCGAGAATAAAATTCAAAATATCGGCTTTTTATACGGTTCTAGTACTATTAGAGTTTATTCTGCATACACAATCTCCCTCACCACCACTTCCTCCGCCCATTCCAGTTTAAGAACATTCTTGAATTCCGTCCGACAAAAACGCATTTTCTAGTTCGAAAGACAGTTATTTACTATTTTGACGTTCGATAGCCATAGAAGCATTCGAGGTATTCACGGAATATCTTTATTTGTAGTAAACCCTTTTCAATTGGCATATTTTTTGAAATTTTCAGCTTGCTCCAGCACTTCTTTATAAACGTCATCAATAGTTACAGGTGGATACCCAAACTCGTCCAAGAGCAGAATAAGGTCAACTTGAAGATTTGCCTTAATATCATCACGCGTAGACCAATCAGTGTATTTTGCTTTATCGTCTACAACTGTCTTGATCCTCTTTGATAACTCAATCATTTTATCTTCCGGATACTCGAATTCATGTTTCTTTGCAACAGCCTTGAGAATATCATAGAAAGCTTTTTCCTCGTAGTTGATTCCCAGTCCTTTGAAAGAATCTTTTTCTTTCTTGAGTTCTTCAAGGAGCTTTGCAAGTTGTTCTGCTACATCGTCAAGAACTTCGTTAGCGAAAGCCTCATCACGGCGGCGATTATTGTATTCATCGACCACTCTTCTGAGGCGATCCGAAAATTCCATGCCCATAATGCGGTTGACTTTTTTATACTCATCAATTGCTTGAGAAAGAAGCCGTTGTAACACCTTGATTTTCGTATTCGGTAGCTTGATCGCGTTGATTTTATTCAGATACTCATCGCTGAAAATGTCAACAGAGATGTGTTTTCCTGTTTCAAACAGTTCCTCTATTCCATCCGATTGAATTGCACCTTCAAGCAGTTCACGGACACGGGCATTCATTTGCGAAATGTCAGGGGCATCACCCTTTGTGAGTTTGAAAAGAATCGAACGCACAGCACAGTAGAAGTGCAGATAGTCCTTCTCTTTATCAGAAATCGCATCGCTTGAACTGCACAGATTAAACGCTTGCTTCATGCGTTTCACCGCAGCCATAAAGCGGGTTTCCAAGTCTTCCGTGAGCTGGACATACTCAACAGCACGATTTAGGCAAGCAAGCTGCTCTTTCGGTGACCCATTGAAGTAATCCGTGCTATTGAAATTGTGGAACATCTGAGCCAAAACATCAAGCTGATCTTTGACAATCGTAACGGACTGCTCAACACCTTCAAACTCATCGCTCTCAAAATTGGTATATTTCTTGAGAGCAACATTCATGTTTTTCTTGATACCGATATAGTCCACAATTAAGCCCTTATCCTTGCCGGTATAGACACGGTTGACGCGGGAAATTGTCTGAATAAGGGTATGTTGCTGGATAGGCTTGTCGATGTAAATTGTGTCAAGTGCCGGAACATCAAAGCCGGTCAGCCACATATCAACGACAATTGCAATTTTGAAGTTGGATTTTACATTCTTAAATTGACGGTCAAACTCCTTGCGATCATCCTTCGTTCCCAGCATTTCGTAAAGCTCAGGCTCATCATCTTTATTTCGTGTCATGATTAGCTTGAGCTTCTCGATGGGCTTGAGCTCCTTTTTCTCTTTTTCTGTCAACTCTACTCCGTCAGGGCAAACCTTTTTCTCTGCCCATTCCGGTCTCATTCCAACTATAATCTGATAAAAAGCGTATGCAAGCATCAGTTATAATAAGGGGGGAGAAGCCTTGGCTTCCCCCCCTCTTGCTTTATATTTTGAACTTGCGAATTGCCTGTACAAACTCCATCAGCAAAATTTGCCGCAAGTCCTCATCTGTATGTCCATTCACATAGCTGCACTTCCGCACAAGGGGTTCGAACTGTTCAAACAGTTCTTCACCACGCTTTGCACGCACCAACAATTCCTTAAATGCGATCATATTATTTACCCTCCATTTCGTTACGAATCTTCTCACAAGCGTTACGCCGATGTGTGCTGACCGTATTGGGTTCAACGCCTAATTTGGCGGCTGCTTCAAACACAGACAGCCTATCAATATAAAGTGCAATCATAACTTCGCACTCTTTCGGTGTCAGTTTCGGCAGATAATTACGAATGCCCTCCCACATCAGCTGTTCAACTTATTAACCTCGACGTAGAGTAAAAAACGCCGCGCTTGTCAGGCGCGGGCGTATAAAAAGGAGAAAACGCGATTTTGCATTACACAAAACGCAGAAAAAAGAGCATCAAATATCTATCAGCAATATTTCTCAATGATTTTCTGCATAGCATCCCAGCTTTTCTCCATGTCGGCGGTCAGTTTGAACTGGGTTCGGGCGCGGTTGAGGTTTTGAGTCTCGTAGTTGATGTGGAAGTAGTGGTCGCCCTCCAGATAATCGGCGAGGAAGCGCATACCACATTCCATCGTCATCAGTTTAGCCCCCCACGGCAGGGTCTGCTTTTCCAGCGGAGTGAACGCTTCACCTGCTGCCTGCAAGAAGCCCTTGGTATAAATTTCAAACAGTTCCATGCTGAAATTCACTTTCGAGAGGTCAGGCTCATCCTCGGCGCAGTGGTTAGCGCCAAAACGGATGGAATCGCCAAAATCGTTCGCGGCCAGCCCCGGCATGACAGTGTCGAGGTCGATAACACATAGCCCCTCCCCGGTCGTTTTGTCGAACAGGATATTGTTCAGCTTGGTGTCGTTGTGGGTGACGCGTAACGGCAGTTTGCCCGCTGTCAGCAGGTCCACCATAACATGATAATCCGCTTTACGGGCGCGGACAAACTCAATTTCGCGTTGCACCTGTGCGGCGCGTCCCATGCGGTCCTCAGCCACAGCACGCTGGAAGTCCGCGAAGCGTTTTGGTGTATCATGGAAGTGAGGAATCGTCTCGTGCAGGGTATTTGCCGGGTAGTCGGCAAGCTGGTGTTGGAAATTACCAAAAGCAACCGCGCTTTGGTAAAAATCTTCGGCGGACTGCACCTGCTGCAAGCAGACGGTGTTCTCCACGAAGTCATAGACACGCAACAACCGCCGTCGGCGGCCTTATAATAGGGCTTTCCAGCTTTGGTCAGCGCAACATGGAGCGTGGCACGTTCTGGGTCAGCCCCGCGCTGTTTGGCCTTTTCGCGCAGAAAATCCGTTACGCCGCAAATGTTTTCCATCAGACCGTCTGGGTCTTTGAATGTATCAGTATTGATTTTTGCAGGATATAACGCTTTTGCGTTGTTTGTTCTGTAACAGCGTACGTCTGGTTGATATGCCCCTCGCCATAGGCGGTCGGCTCGGACACCGGGCCGTTCCACTCCCACGCGGCTAAAATCTTGTTCATTTCATATACATCCTCTCGGTTTTGTATCAGGTTGTGATACTGTACATCACAACACCTGCCACGGCGGCGCCCGCCATGACCTTGATGGGGCTGGGCTTCCACTTGCGTAGGACGAAAAAACCTGCAAGGAAAATTACCAGCGCTATCAAGTCAAAGCTGCTCAAATCTGCGGGAAGAGTACGTTGGCCGTATAGTGCCAGAATCAGCAACGAGATACCGGCAGATGCAATCATAGCGATCACAGCGGGGCGCAGCCCTGCCAAAACGCCTTGCACAATGCTCAAACCACGGAAGCGGTAGTACACATAAGCCAAAGTCATCACAATGACGCAGGATGGGAAGATACAGCCGATAGTGGCAATCAGCGCTCCCGCAGGCCTGCCACCTGAATTCCCACAAAGGTTGCCGCGTTAAGAGCGATAGGCCGGGAGTCATTTCAGCAATGGCCATAATGTCGGCAAACCCCGTCATTGTCAACCAAGGGTGAATATCCACGACTTGGTCTTGAATTAAAGGCATGGCTGCATACCCGCCGCCGATGCTGAACAGGCCAATTTGAAAGAAACTCCAGAACAGTTCCAGATAGATCATTCCTCGGCCTCCTTCTTTTGCAGATACAGCGTATCCAACGCACCAATCACACCGCAGACCAGAATAATCAGGATGATGTTCACGGAGAAAAAGCGAGTCGCCACGAAAGCCGCCAGCATCACAGCGATGGGCAGCAGGCGCTTCTTTTTCAGAATGGGCCATGCCATATTGATGACCACATCAAAGATGACCGCCGCCACACCAGCCAGCATACCGGCCATAGCCATGCTCACATACTTGTTGGAGCGAAATGCTTGGTAGAAAGAAGAAATGATGGAAATGATAATCAGCGGCGGCAGTGCTGCACCAACTACGGTAATCAATGCACCGGGGATTCCTGCCACATTGTAACCCACCAGAATAGAGGCATTGATGGCGATAGAGCCGGGGCTGGACTGGGCTATGGCCGTCAGATCCAGCATTTCTTCCTCCTCAATCCAGTGCAGCTCTTTCACAAAGCGCTCCCGCATGAGAGGTATAATGACAAACCCGCCTCCGAATGTACACGCGCTGAGCTTAAAGGTAGAAAGGAACAACTGCCAATATTTATTTTTCTTGTCCAATAGAATCTGTCTCCTTTTCAGCGGTACATCTGCACCGCACGGGCCATTTCACGCATTCGGGGTTCAGCGTAGGCAAAAAACTTTTGTAGCGCCTTGCAATAATAACTGCGTTGGGCTTCGTCTGCTGTATTGCGGTCACGCTTGCAACCGCCGTGACATAGGTTTACCCATCTGCATTGCTGACATTCTGCGGGGACATTCCAGCCATCCTTTATAAAGGTGCGCATTTTCTCCCCCAAAAGCAACGATTGTAAAGAGTCATTTTGAATCGTTCCGAGTTGTACTCGTCCAAACAGTAAAAATCGCACGGGTAAACAGCGCCACTGCCCTCCACAACCATGTAAGAACCGCACGCGCCGGTAGTGGAGCAAGTTCCCGTTGGTGCGCCCATGAGCAGTTGTATATAATCTTCAAACAGGCGAACACTGACATAGGCACCTGTTTTCCAGTCACGATACCATGCGTCAAACAGGGCGCACAAAAATTGCGCATACAATTCCGGCGAAAGAGAGTAATTTTCGATTCCCCGCTGCTCGCCCAAGGGGTCTAAGCAAGGGATGAATTGAAGATAGCGCACACCCGTTGCTTTCATAGACTTATACACACGTTCCGCCTTTTTAGCCAGACGCTTGGTGACAACACATAAAAGGTTGCACTCGATATGATACTGCTCCAGCAGTTTGATCGTCTGCATGACCCTCGTCCATGTTCCGTCGCGGAAGCATCCGGGCGCAAAGCATCATGTACATCTGGCGTACCGTCTAAGCTGATACCAACAAGGAAGTTTTCTTCGCGGAAAAATCTCGCCCATTCTTCGGCAACGGCAAGGCCGTTTGTCTGGATGGCGTACTGCACCGTCACACGCTTTTGGTTGTACTTTCGCACTGTCTGCGTAAAGAACCGAAAGAAATCCAGCCCTGCTAAGGTTGGTTCTCCGCCCTGAAAGGCAAACGAAACAAAGCCGCCCGGCTCAAGTTCCGCAAAACAGCGCCGTATCAATGTCTCGGCTGTCTGCAAGGTCATCATGCAATCTTCGGAAGTGCTGCGGTTTTGCTGCTCATCCCGGTAGAAGCAATAGTGGCAGCGCATATTGCAAAATCCGGCTGCGGGTTTTATCAGAAATTGAAGCTGCTTCATAACACCTCAGTGTGCTGCAATACGGTCAGGGGCGTTTTGCCCACAAACAAGGTATGACCATCTGTGTATTGTTCTTCACGGTTCTTTAGGGCGTCAATCAGCAGGGCTCGCAGTTCGGCCACACGCTCCGGGTTTTCGTCCAGTACATTTTTTGTTTCGTGCGGGTCGTCGCGCAGGTTGAAGTACAGTTCCCGCCCGGTCTGCGAGTACCAGATATATTTATCCTCTTTTGTCAGGATAAGTGCATGGAATCTTCACCCAGCGTGTGTTCCCCATGCAGGTATTCGCGGTCTACCGGGTGCAACAGGCTGATGCCGTCCACCGTTTCGGGAATCGGTGCTCCTGCCAGTTCCAACAGCGTGGGCATAACATCCCGCAGTTCAGCCAAGTCCGTGCGAACCGTGCCGCGCTTTCCGATGTAACGCTCCGGCCCGGAGATAAACAGTGGTACATGGATACTGCCTTGGAACGGCTTTGCTTTCTGGAACATCAAATGGTCGCCCAGCATTTCACCGTGGTCGGAGACAAACAAAATCACAGTGTTATCCATAATCTGTTCTTCCACCAGCGCGGAAATCAAGCGTCCGATTTGATGGTCCATATGGGTGATGGCAGCATAATAGCCCGCCCGCAGCTGCTGAATATAGCTTTCATCCGAGGGTGCAGTCTGGGCATGGTAACTGTGACCGTCGCGCTCCCAGCGGACGCAGTCGTTCCAGTCGCCGCGCCAAGGTTCGGCCAGCGACTTATCTTTGTACAAATTCAAATAATATTCCGGGGCGTCCAGCGGCGGATGTGCCGCACGAAGCTGGCCATCAAGAAGAACGGTTTAGAACGGTCACGGCGGCGCAGAAAATCCCGGCACTCGCTGGCGACCCAGTTGGTGGGATGGTACTTTTCTTCGTAAATCCACGGACGAACCACCCAACTGTTGCAGTCCAAGCCAGTATCTACGGGGTCTGCATCCACACCAAGCTGCTGCTTGAGCCACCAATAATAGTCATCGGCCACACGCTGGTCTTCATAACTGGGCGTAGTGGGGCGGCGGTAGGCATGGAGATAGCCATCATGCAGCCGTATATCGTTGAATCCCAAATTATTGCGCAGCGGGTGGACGTGCATTTTACCGACGCACTGCGTATAATAGCCCGCCTTGCTCAGTTCCCCAGCCAGCGTGTGGGTATAGTTCCACGGCACTAAATCCTCATACCCGACGCGGCCCGTGTGTTCCTGTGACATACCTGTGTAAAGAGAGGCACGTGCGGGAACACAGGTTGGACAGGCAGAATAGGCATTTTCATAGCGCACTCCCTCTGCGGCCAGTGCATCGAGAAACGGTGTTTTTACATCCGGGTGTCCGGCAATACCAAGCAATCGCCGCGCATCTGGTCTGCCATAAGCAGGATAATATTAGGACGTTTATCCATAACAAACCTCATATCAATGTTTTTGCAGCCAAAGGCGTGCCGCACAGTACGGCACGCCTTTTTCCTGCTTTACAGATTATACCATTTGATCTCGTTTGCGTCCATGTGCAGGGTAAAGCTGCTTCCGTCGCCGGTATAAACGGTGGTGTCCTGCGGCTCGTAGGTGTTGTTGACCACGCAGTACTTGCCGTTCTTAACGTAGGCATGGACTTCCACATTGTAGTTCGTGCTGAACCATTTGTGCAGGTCGGCTTCATCGTGGGCAGCCCACAGGATGGCTCGGTACAGCACGCGGTTGTTCACAAAGCTGTACGGGAGACCACTGATATACACACCACGACCCTTGCCGTACTCGTGCGCGGCCATCTGGACTTCCTTGTCACGCTGAATGAGAATTTCTGTGCCCTCCAGCGCAAAAATGCTCTTTTTTGCCCTCACCAAAGTCAACGTCATGGTCGGGGCAGTCGGCCAGAATGAAGTGGTCGCGGTGCTCGTCCCAGTTGTACTTGTCGTAGTTTAGGGTGAAGCCTGTTTCCTTCTCCACGCCGAGAGGCGCAGCCAACTGGAGATAACGACCCTGATACTGGTGACCGCCCGGTTCGCCGATACCGATCAGACCGCCGCCGCGGTGGACAAAGCCCTTGACGGCAGCGGAAATATCAGGATCCTCCCAGACTTTGCCGCCGGTGTGGGCGGTGTCGCCGTCACCGACGTTGATAAGGACGTCAATGCTGTCCAGCACCTTCGGGTCAGCCTTGATGTCGTCAAAGCTGATAAACTTAACATCAAACGGCGCACCGGACAACGCTTCGATAACGCCCGCATAGCTGTAATTCTGCTTCTGGTACAGCGCATGGTGAACCATGTGGCAGCCCCACGCGCGCTGTTGCCCCCAGCTGTTCAGCACAGCCACGGTCTTGACGCAGTAGGGCGTGGTCCCCTTGATGTTCTCGTACAGTTCGCGGAACTCGTTGCAGACGCTCTCGACATAGTCGAGGAACTCCGGGAACTCGCAGGCCAATTTCAGATAGCCGCCGTAGCCGATGCGGTCGATGGGCTTACGCAGGATGGCGCGGCGTGCGGTGACCAGTTCTCCTTGGCCTCGCGCACAGGGTCGCCGCCCTCGTGGAAGGTATCGGGGAAGAAGTAGGGCAGGAAACGTCCCTCGGTGTACTTGACGCCGGGGATGTCGGAAATCAGGCGCAGGGTGCTGCCGTTGCCGACACTGCCGACAATGGCATCCACGCCGGACTGCTGGAACTCGGGCATGAACGGTTCGCAGCCGATCCAGTGGTCGCCCAAGAACATCATGCTTCCTTGCCGTAGGCGTGGACGATGTCGGTCATTTCCTTCATCAGACCGGCAACCTCGCGGCGCTGGAATGCCTGAAAATCCTTGTACTCCTTGCTCGGCACGCGGTACTGGTTGTTGTAGTAGCCTGATCGATGATGAATTCCGGGCGGAACTTATAGCCGACCTCTTTTTCAAACTGTTCGAGAATATAGGGGCTGACGGAGGCGGAGTAGCCGTACCAGTCCACATATTTTTCGCGGCGCAGCTCGTCAAACACCAGCGTGAACAGGTGGAAGAAGGTCGTAAAGCGCACCACATTGACATAGGGGTGGCTTTCCAGATATTCGCGCAGACGGCGCATCGTGTAAGCGTGCGTCTTGGGCTGGCGCACATCAAAGGGAATCTGATGCTCCACGTCCTTCCAATCGTTGATGACCGAGTTGTACATATGCACAGGGTCCCAGATTAAGTACGCCAAAAGCTGACCGTGTACTCATGGTAAGCGGCGGGGGCATCGATGAGAACACTTTCGGCAGCGGCATCATAGTGCCAGTCGGAGGTGGGGACAGGTTCGCCCGTCGTGCGGTCAATTACCTCC
>ENA-OQAS01000834-OQAS01000834.1-human-gut-metagenome-genome-assembly--contig:-NODE-834-length-15538-cov-3.663941_pt1 | contig 15538 bp, 16 predicted proteins | sample MGYA00242733_ERZ504523 | MGnify/ENA primary metagenome ERZ504523 (study PRJEB26092, sample SAMD00036239) | human gut metagenome | host: Homo sapiens | study: EMG produced TPA metagenomics assembly of... | reverse complement strand
GTAAGCCGGAACTGTGATAACTGCCTCTGTTACTTTCTCACCAAGATATGCCTCTGCATCCTTTTTCAGTTTCTGAAGGATCATTGCGGAGATCTCCTGTGGAGAATATTTCTTGTCATCGATGGTTACACGGTAATCGGTACCCATCTCTCTTTTGATAGAGGAGATCGTTCTGTCTGCATTTGTAACTGCCTGACGTTTTGCAGGCTCACCTACCAGACGCTCTCCTGTTTTTGTGAATGCTACAACGGATGGTGTTGTTCTTGCGCCTTCTGTATTTGCGATAACTGTCGGCTGTCCACCTTCCATTACGGCTACACAGCTGTTTGTTGTACCTAAGTCAATACCAATAATCTTTCCCATGATTTTTCCTCCTGTTTTAGTCTGTATCTGTTAAAATAAAGTTTGTTGTCAGTTAGTTCGCAACCTTTACCATACTGTGGCGTACTACGAAATCCTTGTAGGTGTAACCCTTCTGGAATTCTTCCACCACGATGTTCTCTCCAACCTCTTCATCCTCCACATGCATCACTGCATTATGGAAATCCGGGTTGAATTCCTTTCCCACTGCTTCGATCGGCTTCACACCAAGCTCATCCAGTGTTGTGGTAAGCTGCTTGTAGATCATTTTCATTCCATCTGCAAAAGCATCGCCTTCCTGTGCCTGTGCAAGACCTCTTTCGAAGTTATCCACAACCGGCAGGATCTTTTCAACGATCTCTTTTGCTCCGATGATGTACATGCTGGATTTTTCTTTTTCCGTTCTTTTACGGAAATTATCAAATTCAGCCATGGTACGCTTCAGGCGATCGGTAAGTTCCTCCACCTTCTGCTCAGATTTATCTTTTTTCTTCTTTCCGAAGAAGGAAGTTTTTGATTTTTCTTCTTTTTTATCCTCTGAGGCAGCTTCTTCGCCTGGAGTATTGTTTTCTTCCTCCGGCAGATCTTCTCCCTCCGGTGTCAGGTTTTCTTCTTCCTGATCTCCGTCAGTTACGGGGATTTCCTTCTCCGCTTCCTGCTCTTCGGATGTTTTCTTTGTTTCCTCCGACACTTTTTTTCTACCGCCTTTCTAAGTTTTCTTCTTTTTCAAAACGTCATCCAGATGATTCTTCAGTTCCTTCAGACTGTCCACTACATTCTCATAATCCATTCGTTTGGGACCGATGATCCCCGATGGTTCCGTACATTCCGTCTCCCAGTTCATATCTGGCAGTTACAATGCTGCAGTCCTTCATGGTCTGGATCGGCATCTCATCACCGATGTAAACCTGGATTCCTGTATTCTCTCCATCTGACATCTGTTCTTTTACAAGATCGGCAAGTTCATGCTTCTCCTCAAATGCGGAGATCAGCTCCGTTGCCTTCTCTTTATCGGCAAGCTCCGGATACTTGAAGATGTTCGTTGCACCTGAAGTATAGATCTCCATATCTTCCTCTTCCACATGAATGGTGGCTGCCACTGCATCCAGAACCGTTGCCACCACACCGCTGTGGCTGCCTGCCTGTTCCTTCAGTCTGGCGATCATCCCAAGGTTGATATCCTGGATTGGAATCCCATTGAGATTGGTGTTAAGAAGAAGATTCAGTTTTAGGATCGTCTGGTCGTCCATTTCCTCATCCAGATTGATGATCTGGTTCCGGACTGTGTTGTTGTCACTGACAACCACTGCCACAAGCTGAAGCTCGCTCATCCTCGACAGCTGGATGAACTTGACCTTGTTGCCGCTGTACTGCGGAACGGAAACCATGGTAGCATAGTTGGTATTGGAAGCAAGAACCTTCGCAACCTTCTTAAGCACCTTATCCATCTTATCTGTCTTCTCAATGATCAGATCTCGCAGCTCTGCGACCTCCGCTTCCTTCTCCTTCATCAGCTCATTGACGTAAGTCTGTAGCCCTTATCTGAAGGAATCCTTCCTGCTGAGGTATGAGGCTGGACGATATAGCCATATCCGTCAGGTCTGACATTTCATTTCGGATCGTTGCGGAACTGACATTGAGATCCGCATACTTGGAATGGTCCTGGAACCAACCGGTTCTCCGGTTTCCATATAGGTCTTGATGATTGCTTTTAAGATTTTTGCTTGCGCTCATTCAACACCTCTTCCATGAATCCATCTCCTTTCCTTTTTATTCTTTCCTGACGGATGTTGATTCTTTTTTTACATCTGTTAGCACTCATTTTAGTGGAGTGCTAACATCTACAGTCTTTAAGATATCACCATGTAAAATATTTGTCAATATGTTTTGAAAAAAAGTTCTTATTTTTTCAAAACAAAAGCATCAGTACGATGCTTTTTTGTAATACTGGTCTATGCAGTTCTGTGCCCGGCAAAAATTCCGCTTCTGTTTTCTGTCCCAGCACATATTTCTGAAATTCCGTACCCATAGTCGAAACAGCTTCTATGGAATCGGCGCACAGTGGTCTTGCCTTCAGCTTATAATCTTTCAGATATTGCCGGATCATTTCAATGCCATCCAGATCAAAATTCTTATCCTCGATCACATCCAGTCTTGCTGGACACATTTTTGTCAGCTGTCCGTAATTTTTACTGGCCTCATATCCGGACACATACTGAAGGAACTTCAGAGCTGCTTCTTTATGATCAGAATTTTTATTCAGTACATACTGCCAGGTTGCGATATTGGTCACCTTCTCGTCAAATTCCGGAAATGGTGCCATATGGATCTTATCTTTTCTATACACGCCTGCATTCTGAAAAGTACTCAACACACCGGTATACATAAACATACATCCATACTGGCCGTTTATAAATTTTTCATTCAGCTGGTCATGCTGGTCGATCAGATTCTCCTCTGATATCATCCTGTATCCAGCATTCGCTTCATATATTCTGCCGCTTCTCTTGTTTTCGGATCCGTCCAGTCTGTATAATCTCCTCCGAAAAAATCGACATACTCGCTGATACTATTATATATGTAAGAAATCTCCCATGCATCCCCATATGCATATTTTCCCGTATTCTGAAGCTTTTTTTGAAGGATCTCAAGATCACTGAGACAGGAGAGTCTGTCCAGACCAGCCTGATCCAGCAATTCCTGGTTCACCCAGAATGCCATGATATCCATCCTGAACGGTACCGAAAAATATGTCCGTCTGACATGCATATTTCTTTCAGGTATTCCTGCAGAAAATTCGCCGCTGTCTCCTCTGTCATAACCGTATCTTCCAACGGAAGAAGAAATCCCTTATGTTTAAATTCGGATATCATCTCATCATTACTGTGATCAGATCAACAGAATCATCTCCTGATGTCAGAAGAGTTGCTATTTTGGCCTGGCGATTGTCCGCATTGGCCGGACATTTTTCAATATGGATCTTTATTCCAAGATCTTTTTCCGCCTGGCTGATAAAAGAATCAAAGCCTTCTGTGCCTGCATCCACATGAAGGATCGTCAGTTCCTGTCTGTTCTCCGGCACAATATCAGATGCAGCCTCCTTCTTCTGGACTCCACATCCTGTCACTGCCAGAGCCAGGGCAAATACCCCGCAAAATACCTGTTTTTTCAATCTCTACCACCCTTTTTATCTGGGCCATCTATCCTCTTTTGACATCAACGGCTGGAACGGTGCATGAGGAAGTGTCTGATACCAGTACGCTACACTTGCCACATCATCCTGTCGTTCAAACAGGCCACGGTATCCGACGCTATCTGCTGGATCGTAACGCGAAGATCCTCTTCAAAGCAGATCGGATCCTGTAAATGCCATCTGTAAAAGCCTCGCATTGGCGGGCAGTCATCATTATGATAAAATTGTGGATCAGTTCGTCATGAGCAGAATAATACGGATATCCAGATATGGTGTGTTATAATTCTGTTCCACGGTTTTTCCATCCACCTGTTTGGCAAAGCTCCAGGAACCTCCAAAGTAATCTTCCGTTCCTGTTCCACAGATGGTCGGATACTCCTCATCTCCGTCAATATAAAACTTCATTTCTCCCTCGCCCCACCAGTAACGTTCCAGTGTGGTAAGTGCCATGTAGGTTCCTATATAATGGCCTTTTCCTTTTACTCCATCCAAAATTGTATAATCTTTTGTTTTTTCTGTCAACCGTTCCCTTCTCCACTGCGCATGGAAATAAGCAATATCGTCCGGAAGCTCATCATAGAGACAGTAATCTACCTGATAAAAGAAAGCCGGGATTTTATTTGCATGCTGGTTTTCCAGTGTGATCTTTGCTTTCTTCTTAAACGGCATCGGGAAATAGCAGTTAAAGCCCCTGTTTGGAACAACAGCCACCGGAACAGAATTTACAAAACATTCTCTTCCGAATCCGCAGCAGAAGAAATCACCCAGAGGACTTTCCACGGAAGGAGTTTCCTCGTCATCCCAGTACATACGGATTACAAGATCTCTCAGTACAAAGCAATCTGCCTCTGTAGTCTTGTTATCAACGGTGATCCAGATATGATTGATCTGTCCCGGTCCTTCCATTTCTGCCAGAGTTACCACAGTTCCCGGCTCAATATCCCTGAGACACGGGCTTCCTTTTCTGGACGGTCCCAGATGACTTGCAGCCATACCGCCTCTGCCTTTTTCTCCATGAGGATTTTCTGCGTTGATCGCACGGCTTTTTCCATGCTTTGCAAGTGCGATCCCTCCCAGTCCGCCTGTAAATGCCTGATACATATCTGTTTTCTCCTCTCTTTTGGAAATTAAAAATATTATATTTACGCTTTTACTCCACCTGCCATGATACCATCCATGATCTGTTTCTCAAAAACAGCTACAAAGATAATGATCGGAAGAAGGATGATCCATCCCATGGCGCTGACCAGATCCCACGGAACTCCATACATGTTGTCACGTAACGGAAGCTGTACGATGGAAACAGAAAGTACCTGAATACCATTTGAATAAAACAACGGTGTGAAAAAGTTATTCAGACAGGTAATAAAGTTGATAATGCAAACCGTAGCGATTGCCGGCTTCATCAGCGGCAGAACGATCGTAAACAGTCTCTGTGAAAAGATGCGCCGTCAATAGCAGCTGCCTCCTCCAGTGAGATCGGGATCTCACCGACAAAGTTTCTGAGGATCAGAACCGTAAACGGTATAACGGTACTGATATAAAGAAGGATAAGTCCCGGATATGTATCATACAGCTTTACCTTCTGCATAAACTCATACAGCGGGCGGGCTGTGACAACCTCAGGGATCAGCATGGTAGCCAGAACAAACGCAAATGCAACAGAAACTCCCTTTGAGTTAAATCTTGAGAAGCCATAGGCAGCCATTGCACACAGCACGGTACTGATCACAAGTGTAATGCCTACGATCAGAACTGTATTTCCGATCTTTGAAAGCAGTCCTACATTCTGTATCAGAAATTTATAGCTTTCCAGTGTGGGATGATCCGGAAGATAATCGATCGGTGTTTTAAACAGTTCTCCTGACGGTGTGATCGAAGAAATAAAGATCCAGTAAACCGGGAACAGGATCAGAAAAGCCACAACTGCAAACAGAACCCATCTTCCAACGGCTACCACTCCATGATAAACATTATATTTTCCTGTATTCTTCACGATAATTCCCCCTAACTGTCAAACTTATTCATAACACGTATATTCAGCCAGCTGAAGATCGCCATTACAACAAACAGCAGCATAGCCAGCGCCGAAGCATATCCTACGTTTAGATTTGTAAATGCTTCTGTTGTGATTCTGTATGCGATCAGCGCAGTATCCTCTCCAGGGCCTCCAGATGTCATGGAATAAACCAGATCGAAGGTTGTCAGTCTCCAGAGTGTGAACGGAATACATAAAGTCAGGACATTTTTTGCGATCAGCGGAAGTGTGATCCGGAAAAAGCTCTGGATCCCGTTTGCACCGTCTACCTTTGCTGCCTCATAGATATCGCCGGAAATAAACTGAAGTCCGGAAAGTACAAGAATTGCAAAGAACGGAAGGTCCTTCCACAGGTCCATTGCAATTACCGCTGCTCTTGCAGTACCTGTATTGATCAGCAGCTGTTCTGGTAACCCGGTACAAACCAGCGGATAAAATCATTGATCAGACCATAATCATTGTTAAATGCCCATTTTGCAGCCATACCGGCTACTACTGCAGGCATAGCCCACGGGATCAGCACGATGGTCCTCAGAAAACGGCGGCCTTTGAATTTCATATTCAGGATCAGTGCCAGGATAACTCCGAGGATCACATGAAAGATCATGGAAGCAACCACAAATATTGCCGTAAAGCTGATCGATGTGAGCACTTTAGGATCAGAAAATACCTTCAGGTAATTCTTGAAGCCTATAAATTCATTGATACCTGCAAGGATACTGATATTAAAGAAGCTGTTTTTCACAGTCATCAGAATGGGATATACTGTTGTAAAACCTCGAATCAGTACAACCGGCAGGATCAAAAGCCATGGTATCCACTTCATATTTTTTTGCTTATTGTCATGGAACTTTCCTCCCTGTTCATCAAGCAATGTAAAGCAGACTTTTACCTCTGCTTTACATTGCTGTTTTTTTATATCTTTTACTTATACATATCTACACATCCTGAGCCTTCTTGCAGAACTCATCAACTGTAATCTCGTCTTTCATACAGGACTGGAAGATTGTTCCCATATCGCTGATAAATTCCATTGTCTGTGCCACCATCGGACGTCCCTGTACATTGCATTCATTTGCATATCTGCTGTACATTTCTTTTGCCGGGTCAGAATCCGGAACTACCTTCTCTGCAACATCCTTTCTTGCAGGATATCTGTCAAATGCTTTATAGGAAGCTTCCATTCCGCCTTCATCAGCCATATACTGGAGGAATTTCACAGCTGCATCTTTATTCTTGGATGCTTTGTTGAGAACATAGCTCCAGGAATCTGTAAAGATCGCACGCTCTCCCTTGCCGCTGAAATCCGGTACCATTTCCATGTGGATCTTATCTGCGCCAAGCATATCTGCCTTTGCATAATCTGTTCCAAGGCCCCACATGAACCAGCATCCGTATTTTCCGTCATTGATCTTCGGATTCATCTGCTCATATTTATCAGCGATCTGCTCGATGGATGTTTCTTTATCAGCAACCAGATCGTGGAGGAACTGAACTGCTTCCTTGTTTTCCTCTTTGGTCCAGTCAAAATAATCGCCGCCGAACATGTTTACAAACTGTGCAAGCTCGTTAAATGCATAAGTTTTCTCCCAGGAACCGCCGTAGCCGAATCTTCCGTCCTTGGAAACAGCCTTCATATACTTCATGAAATCCTCTTTTGTATCAATGGATTTGATTCCGACCTCATCCATGATCTCCTGATTTACCCAGAATGCAAAATATCCTGTATAGCCTGGAACACCGATAATGTTTCCGTCCTTATCTGTGATCATATTCTTTACATATCCCTGGGCAAACTGATCAGCGATATCATCTGTCATTACTGTATCATTCAGTCCTTCCAGCCATCCGGAATTTTTAAATGCCGCACTCATCTCATCGTTGATCTGAATGACATCCACGGAAGCATCTCCTGTGGAAAGCATTGTGGTGATCTTCTGCTGACGGGTATCTGTATCTGTAGGTGCCGCAATTACATTAATGTTCAGGCCCGTGGCATCTTCCACATTTGCAAGCCAGTCCTCAAATCCGGGTCTGTGGTGTCGATGCTGTATAAGGTAAGATCATATTTCTCCTCTGCGGAAACAGTAACCACGTTACCTGCCATACCCACAACCATCGCTGCTGCCAAAACTGCACTCATTACTTTTTTCTTCATATCTTTCTTCCTTTCTGGACATTTTCGTGTTTGTCCACACCTGTTTTTGATGGTTTAAGGATACCAGAGAGCCCCCTCATTCTAAATACAATATTTTATGATTTCTTTATATTATTTTTCGTTCTCTTGTATTTTTGTTGTTAATTTTTTATAATCCTTTTATATAATCTATATTTGTAACGGCTTTTTTTCACAGCTGGATTCGGTTTCATTAATTTGTTTTCGACATAAAGGAGAGTATGTACTATGAAATTCCACAAATGTATCCCACCCATTTTTTCCTCATTTCGCTATAAGCTCCTGCTCGCATTTCTGATCGCAACTATGGTACCTCTGATTTCCCTGACCTTCATCAGCTATCACATTTCCTATAACATTGCCAGAGATCGTATCATCGATTCTGCCGTAATGACTGACAAGCAGCTGGTCTCTCAGCTGAACGACCGCCTCGGTCAGGTTGAAAATGTAGCAGATACCATACAGTTTCAAATGTACTCCCTAAATCAGCCTTCCTCTAATAAGTAGATGCACTGAAAAAATTCACCACTGTAAAAAACAATATTTCGCTGTATAAATCCACATTCGATTTCTTCCATATATATGTTTTTCTGCAGCCCGATCAGCTCGGTTCAAAAGAAAGCCTGTACTTCTTTTCCACAGATGAGCTTTCTGCATATGGTCTGGATAAAAATATTGTTTCCGGTTCAGGCTTTTCCTCTGTCTGGATACCGGTTTCCAATATGCCTCTGCCTAAAATACTGTCCACAAAAAATCATCTGCCGATGTGATCCTCTGCGTCCGGGCACTGAAAAATCAGGCCACCGGTATTCTGGAATACGCCTACGGCATTGCTCTGGACACCTCAGAGCTTACCACTTATCTGCAGCCTGCTGCTTTGGATTCCCGCATATACAGCTACATTCTCACAGATCACGGAGAGATTGCAGCAAAAAATACATCCTCACTGAATTTATCCGGAATTTCCAAAGCACAGTTTCAGAAACTCAAAGGAAATGCAGATTCTTCTTTTCACAGCGGCGACAAATATTATAACTGCTGCACCTTAAGCAATGGCTGGCTTCATGTTACCGAAATCCCGGAAAGCTATATTCAGGGCAACACGCACATCCTGATCCGTGCCTTACTGATCACTGTCCTTATTTTCTTGCTCCTTACTGTTATCATCGTTATCCTGTTTTCCGAAAATCTTACCCGGAAGATCACTGCACTTTCCTATGCAATGGAAGCCTTTCAGCTGGGATATGACCCGGAACATCTATCTATCGTTACTGTTCCCCACCCGGATGATCCTTCCAGGTATGATGAGATTGACAGACTGGGCATCACCTTTGAAGATATGCAGCACACAATAGCCGGAAACCTGAAGTCCATTGTAAATCTTTCCGTAAACGAAGAACGTCTGAAATACCAGCTGCTCCAGTCACAGATCAATCCGCATTTTCTTTACAATATCCTGGGATCGATCCGTACCTGCCAGTCCCTTGGAAAGCTTGACATTGCTGATCAGATGATTGCAAATCTGACTGCCTTTTACCGTCTTACCCTGCGTAAATCAAAGGAACTTATTCCTATTAAAGATGAATTGGAAATTGCCCGGCTTTATCTGGAAATGGAAAAGCTCTGTCATAAAGATAATCTGGACTGAGAGATCGAAGCAGAAGATGGAATCGAAAATTTCCTGATCTGCAAGTTTACACTTCAGCCATTTCTCGAAAATTCCATTCTGCACGGGATTTCTTCGGGCACACCAGCTGTTTTCATTTCGATCCATGTTCTTTATGGCGATGATACGGTTGTGATCTCCATTGAGGACAACGGTGCCGGCATGGACTCCGAAACCCTTGCACAGCTGCGCCATGCTATTGAGCATAATGTTATTGATTATGAGAAGCATTTTGGAATTTCCAACGTAAGTTCCCGTATTTCCAACCCATTATACGGAAACGGTTCCGTAAGGATCCGCAGCAACCCCGGAAACGGCACATACGTCACCATTGAATTCGAACAGATGGAGGAAGATATCGATGAAAAAAATAATGATCGTAGATGATAATTACTTATCTGCAGAAGGTATCGAAAAAAACATAGACTGGGAAACACTGAATGCAGAGATCATCCATGTCTGCTACAATGGAACCTCTGCTATCGAAGCCATGAAAAAGAACCGGCAGATCTGATCATTTCTGACATTGAAATGCCTGATCTTGACGGCATTTCCATGAGCCGTCAAGCTCTTGAGATCAATCCTATGGTGAAGATCATCCTGATCAGTGCCTATGATAAATTTGAATATGCAAGACGCGCTCTGCTCCTCGGTGCTCTGGATTATATCGAAAAGCCTCTGGATTATGCCTATCTTATCCAGAAGGTAAAAAACGCTTTTGCACTGATGGAAAAGGAACAGAAAAATCTCCAGCTTCTGAAACAAAGCAGGCCTCTTCTTACGGAAAAATTTTTCCGCGAGATCACACACCTTCCGTCTTCTGAAGCAGCCTACCGACTGAAGCCTTATCTTAAGTATCTGAACCTGGAGCTGAATTATGATTTTTATACAGTTGTTATTCTGGAGCTTGAAAATGCTCCGGATCTAAAAGCTGTTTACGGGATTGAAAAGTTTCAGATGGAGCTTTTCAACCTTCAGGATCTGATAACTGAGGAAACCGCTTCTCTTGATTTTGTGTATCTTCTCCCGGATATGGATGGCTATCTGTGCATTCTGGGACACAGCGGCTGTCAGTCCAACAGCTTCCGCCAGCTTACCAGCGGACTTATTTCCTCAATCGCAGATGCCTGCCAGCCACTGGGACTTTCTCTCAACGCAGGTATTGGAACAATTGTCCAGGATTTTTGGAACCTGAACCATTCTTATAAAAGCGCCGTACATGCACTGGAATACAGATTCTTTTTCCCGCATCAGAATATCTTTGACGGAAGAGAGGCTCTGGGTTCCGATCTGTCTGTTGCAGATTTTTCAGATACAAAGGAGGATGAACTGATCCGGCTTCTCTGCAAAAAGGATACCGCTGCCATAGATCTCTGGTTTCAGAATTTTTCCGACTGGCTCACTCAGAAATTTCGCACAAAGAATTTCGCTTTCATACAGATTTATTCTCTTCTTGGCCGGATCCTGAAATTTTTCTATGAATTAAATCTGGATACGCATGACCTTGAAGCTAAAATTTTGTATGTTTACAACCACATAAATGAGTTTCATAATACGGAAGAGCTATGTCAATGGCTGAAGGATCTGTGCCATCTTTTATGTCGGAAGCTTGATTCCTCCATGAATGATTATCACCAGAAGCTCTGTGAACTGGTGATTTCCTATATCAACGAACACTACACTGACAATACGCTCTGCCTCAATGATATTGCTGCCTCTGCCAATGTAAGCCCTGCTTATTTAAGTGCTCTTTTCAAAAAAATCAGGGAATCAGTCTCAGTGACTTTATCACATCTCAGCGAATTTCCGCAGCCGCCCGTTACCTGACTACGACTACTATGAGTCTGAAGGAGATCAGCCTGAAATGTGGTTATGCCAATCAATATTATTTCAGCACCAGCTTCAAAAAGAAAATGGGGATCACCCCTTCCGCCTATCGGGAACAGCATACATAACTTCTTCTCTTCTTTATAACAAAGTTACTGGCACAAATGCCAGTGCCCTTCTCCGGAATTTTACTTATAATCAATCAATAAAGAGAACCATCATATTTTTTCGAAGGAGGGATCGCTATGAAAAATGGAAAAAAATCCTGATATCTCTGATAACAGTCTTTGTACTGACCATGCTTCCGGCAGAATCGGCAATTCTGCCTGGCACAGTCTGTGTTACAGAGGCCGCTCCCAGGATCAGTTCTTCCAAGCTTACCATGATCAAGGGGCAGAGCAGAACACTGAAGATCACCGGTCTCAAAAAAGGGCAGAAAATCACCTGGAAGAGCAGCAGTCCGAAGCTTGTAACGGTATCTGCATCAGGCAAGCTTTCTGCCATCAGGAATGAATCCTCTAATTTATCCTTCCACTTCCAGAAGCTTACAGATCCTTATGAAATCCTGACACAAAAAGATGCTTCCGAGCTTGCCAACGACACTCTGGATATGGCTGTTCCATATTGGGCTGATCTTCTCAAGGGCTCCGGCATCACCCTGCGCTCCCTGGGCTTTTCAACTACAAAATAAGCTTTTCCTAAAAACAGATCGAGCATACCCGGCAACACCCCTGGCTATTACAGCAGGGTGTTGTACTGTCAGCTGCTTCGCAGCCTATTCCGTTAATTCTTCCAGATTCTTTTTTAATTCGAGCATCTTGTCTCTCAGCTCAGCAGCCTGCTCGAAATTCAGGTCTGCTGCCGCAGCACGCATCTGCTTCTCTACCTGAGCGATCACCTTCGTCAGTTCTTTTCGGTTCATGGATTCCGGATCCTTTTTAAGCTTCACTTCTGTCTCTGCCACCTTCTTCGAAACAGCGATCAGATCACGGACCGCCTTCTTGATCGTGGTCGGAGTGATGCCATGCTCCCTGTTGTAAGCCTCCTGTATCGCTCTCCTTCTTTCTGTCTCCGAGATTGCTTTTTCCATGGATTCTGTCATATTATCTGCATACATGATCACATGGCCTTCGCTGTTCCGGGCAGCACGGCCGATAGTCTGTACCAGGGATGTTTCCGAACGAAGGAAGCCTTCCTTATCTGCATCCAGGATCGCTACCAGCGTGATCTCCGGAATATCCAGTCCTTCTCGCAGAAGGTTGATCCCGACCAGCACATCAAACACATCCAGGCGCATATCGCGGATGATTTCCGCACGTTCCAGAGTGTCAATGTCTGAATGAAGGTATCGGACACGGATTCCCAGATCCTTCATATAATCGGTAAGGTCCTCTGCCATACGTTTGGTCAGGGTCGTGATCAGGACTTTATTTTTCTTTTCAATTTCCTTATTTACCTCTGCTACAAGATCATCGATCTGTCCTTCGATCGGACGCACCTCCACCTTCGGATCAAGAAGCCCTGTAGGACGGATGATCTGCTCTGCGCGGAGAAGCTCATGGTCATATTCATATTCTCCCGGTGTCGCAGATACAAACATTACCTGGTCAAGCTTGTTCTCGAATTCATCAAAGCTCAATGGACGGTTATCCTTGGCAGACGGAAGTCGGAAGCCGTAATCCACCAGTGTCTGTTTACGGCTCTGATCACCGGCATACATACCGCCAACCTGGGGAACTGTCTTATGGGACTCATCTATAATAAGTAAAAAATCATCTCCGAAGTAATCCATCAGTGTATACGGCGGCTGCCCCGGTGCAAGCCCTGTCAGGTGTCTGGAATAGTTCTCGATTCCGGAGCAGAATCCCGTTTCCTTCATCATTTCCACATCAAAGTTGGTACGCTCCGCAATTCGCTGAGCCTCGATCAGCTTATCCTCACTTTTAAAGTATTCCACCTGCTGCTTCATCTCTTCCAAAATGGCATCTGCTGCACGACGGATCTGCTCCTGAGGCACAACGTAATGAGATGCAGGGAAAATCGCTGCATGGCTTTCCACACTTTTAATCTCTCCGGTAAGCACATCGATATCTGTGATACGCTCGATCTCATCTCCGAAAAACTCCACCCGCACTGCCCGGTCTGTAGAATTCGCCGGAAAGATCTCCAGCACATCACCCCGGACACGAAAGGTTCCACGGTGAAAATCCATCTCATTTCTTGTGTACTGGATATCGATCAGCTGTTTGATAACCTCATCACGGTCCTTCTCCATTCCAGGGCGAAGAGAGATCATCATATCAAAAAACTCCTGAGGTGCACCCAGGCCATAAATACAGGATACCGATGAAACTACGATCACGTCTTTCCGCTCACATAAGGCCGCTGTGGCAGAAAGGCGGAGTTTATCGATCTCGTCGTTGGTGGATGCATCTTGGCGATGTAGGTGTCTGTGGAAGGAACGTAAGCCTCCGGCTGGTAGTAGTCGTAGTAGGAGACAAAATATTCCACTGCGTTCTCAGGAAAAAATTCTTTCATCTCGCCGTAAAGCTGGGCCGCCAGTGTTTATTGTGGGCAAGTACCAGATTGGTTTATTTAACTGGGCAATGACATTCGCCATTGTGAAAGTCTTACCGGAGCCAGTAACACCAAGCAAAGTCTCGAACTGGTTGCCTTCTTTAAATCCCTCGACCAATTTCTCGATGGCCTGGGCTGATCGCCGGTTGGCTTGTATGGGGCTTTTAATTTGAACTCATTCATGGTAAATCCCTCCATTTGTGACTTTTACTATGATCATTATCAGCCAAAAATTCGTATCCAGATTCGTAACGAAAAGCTCATTTTTATAGTGAATAGATGTGTTTCTCACCTCGTTACGAATAAAAGTCACAAAACTAATATTTGCGGATAAAACAGCACTCGGAAATACCTGAAAATACTAACCTCCGGTCCTGTCATATTTTTACTGTTTGTTCTTGTAACAGTCCCTATTATATCAAATAAATTTTTGAAAGTATATAGATTAACGCAAGAAAAAAGTACAAATGTTCGATTCTTATTTGTACTTTTTTATCATGCTGCGTTGAAATATTCCTCCAGGATTAAGTCTATTTCAATCACTTTCGATACTTCACTCAATATGATAAGTTTGCGTAAACGCAAAGAAACAGCGACTTTGAAAAGTTATCCCGCTTTTGCTTACCATATTATTTCCTTAAATTAACATTCATGTAACGCCCAATATTACGCAAATTCATCGAGTCCTCTACAAACTGAAGTTCATCCCAATATGCAGACCTTTGATTATACACGCTTATAAATTATTGGTTCATCATATCCAAAAGTTCTCTTTCCATTAACTTCCATGCTTTCCGATACCTCCAGAAAATTGTTGGAAAACTTTTCCCAAAGTTTGAATGTCATTACCGGAGAGAACTGGCTTGTGCTGCCTCCCTCCCAGATTCCGTCCTTTTCATGATAAAGTGCCGGATTAAATTTTTCAGATTTTTCTAGTTTAGAGTAATCAACATTCTTCATAGAATCATATGAAAATGTATTTTTATCTTCTCCTTTTGGAATTTTATAAGAAGAAAGTAAAATTCCCTGTTCTATTTCCGTGATAAGGAAAAGATGTGGAGATGCATGACGTTTTCCATTAATTTCATAATAACTCTCTTCAACAACAAATTTTCCTTTGAAATCTTCAGGAAGGTTATTTATTTTGTCATTACAGATTGTATTTACATGTTCCGCATATGGATATGTTTTCCCTTCTGCCTGCATCTTATTAATTGATCCTTATTATCAAAATGTCCTGTCATCATTCCTACAAAATTATCAAGTTTCATCATATACTTTACCTCCTGGTATTTGCCTAATCACACTATTCCTCTTTTGCTTTTGCCATACTGGCGATATCTCCCACTCCATTCAATACCATTGTCGGAAGATAAGCATAAGTTTTGAGTGTATCCTTCGTTGAACATCCAGAGAGAACCAATACAGTAGACATACCACTTTCCATTCCTGAAATCACATCTGTATCCATACGATCCCCAACCATTACAGCTTCTGCTGAATGACATCCAAGCATATTCAATCCTGTTCTCATCATCAGTGGATTCGGTTTCCCACAGAAATATGCCTGTGTACCTGTTGCCATTTCTATAGGTGCAATCAATGCACGACAAGCAGGAGCAATGCCGTTCTCAATCGGTCCGGAAACATCTGAGTTTGCTCCGATCAGCTTTGCACCTTTCAGAACTAAATTCGTTGCTT
>ENA-OQAS01000833-OQAS01000833.1-human-gut-metagenome-genome-assembly--contig:-NODE-833-length-15546-cov-2.963033_pt1 | contig 15546 bp, 16 predicted proteins | sample MGYA00242733_ERZ504523 | MGnify/ENA primary metagenome ERZ504523 (study PRJEB26092, sample SAMD00036239) | human gut metagenome | host: Homo sapiens | study: EMG produced TPA metagenomics assembly of... | reverse complement strand
CATGGATTTCCATGCTGCCGTTCGGAATCCTGGCGGGATACTGGGAGATAAGGAAGTGCGGATCACGGCAATTTCGGAATATGGCTTTCAGACCCGCCTTGCGGCACCGGCCACAGTTGAGCAGAAAAACGCACCGTGGAACTGGCATTTTATGATCAGAAAACGGCATCCTACCAGCGGATTCTTCTTCGTGATGCGACTTTTCTGCAGGAAAAAGAGGAAGATTTTGATGTTGTTTATACCTTCACTACGGAACAGGAAGATTATCGAAATGCGGTACAGCACCTTGCCCTGCAATACAGCCAGTATATCCGGTGGAAAATGGAGGACGATGATGCCGCCCTGGCAGAGCATATGACAGGATATCCTGCGGAGCAGGACGCGTTTCATCTGGAAAGCCTGGAAGAGCAGAAGAAGGTATGGTTCTCCGGAATCGGAAAGGAAACATTTGTGACATTGCAAAATGGCTTTGTGGGATCCGGGCAGCCCGGGCAGCCGGTCGAGCTGGCACTCGAACTGGACCGGCCGGAATGGTATACGGCGTATCTTTCGATGGAAAGTGCGGTGTTTTTGATGCTTATTTTCGGAAAAACCAGATTCCAGATCCGCCGATTTTTCACCCAGACCGGCTCTATATAGGAAATGCTTTCTGCCCGCATCTGGCACCAAAAGAAGAGGAACTGTTCGCACTGATGGATAAAGCCTGCCGGGAGTCGTTTGCAGTTACACTGGTCTTTCCTTTCCTGCTGGAAGAAAATCTGTCGGAAACGCAAGCACGTCTGCAGCATCTTGCCAGATGGTGTGAACAAGAGAACAAAACCATCGAGATTGTCGTAAATGACTGGGGAACGGCCCATCTGGCAGCTCAGTTTCCGGTGTTTTCCCTCTGCCTCGGCGTGCTGCTCAACAAGCGGAAAAAGATCCGAGGATGGCCTATAAGCTGGGAGAACGTATACTGTTTGAACAAAACAGCGTTCATGCGGCGTTTTACCAGGAATATTTAAAAGAAGAATTTCGGATGGAACGGTATGAATGGGAGAGCTGCGGCGATACCAGTACCGGGAAGTTCCCGGAAGGGAAAAACAGTCTTCATCTTCCCTTTTATCAGACCAATACCTCGCAGTATTGTCCAATGTATGCAACGTGTGTCGAAGGAAGCCGAGGAGCCCAAGTGCCGGTGCGGAAGTGTCCCAGATTCTGTGAAGAACAGGCGTTTTTGTATCCGGAGCATTTGCGGATTGTGGGGAGGTATAATTCGTTGTTTGGGGTGGATTTGGATGTGTGGAAAAGAATGGAGGAAATGTTGAAGCTGCGTGGAGTGGATCGGGTGGTGGTGAATTTGTTATAGAAGAAAATAAAAACAAACGAGACGACTTATTTATATGGATTTACATAGACATGCGCTCGGATAATATGATTTATCGGTTTTGAAATAATCTTCCTTGAGTGTCTGATGAAATCATGATAGTATGAAATCATAAATAAATGATTTCGCTGAGAAAGGAATTTTTGATGATAAATAAGAATAATATGGTGGAGCAGGCTACACCACAACAGAAGAAGTACCAATACAGTTTTACTTAACAGAGGATATGAAAAAACGTTTGAAAATGTATTGTGTTGCAAACGATACAAATATGAAAGATGTGTTGGTCGATATATTAGATAAATTTTTAAAGTCTGAGGGATTTTAGAGGAAAGTGGAAAAGGAGAAAACACAATGGCGAATAGTGATGAGTTAATTACAAGCGTTGGTAAAAATTCTAATGATACAGCAGCTCTTGTATGGTCTGTTGCAGATGACCTTGTAGGTGCATACAAACCACATGAATATGGTCTTGTTATCCTGCCTATGACAGTAATCAAGCGTTTTCATGATTGCTTACTGCCAACACATCAGGCGGTTCTTGATACATACAAAAAAGTAGAAAAGCTGGCTGTAAAAGATGGTTTTCTGCGTAAAGCATCAGGCTATCAGTTTTACAATACAAGTCCATTTACGTTCAAGACATTGATTGCTGACCCTGAAAACATTGTAGATAATTTCAAGGCGTATCTGAATGGATTTTCCGACAATGTACAGGATATTCTTGCACGTATGGATTTTGATTCTCAGATTAAGCACATGGAAGAAGCAGGTCTTCTGTATCAGGTAATCTCTGATTTTTGTACAGATAAGGGTGATTTTTCTCCTGAGAAATTAGTGCGGTTGATATGGGATATGTGTTTGAAAATCTTGTTCGTAGATTTTCTGAATCTTATAACGAAGAAGCCGGAGCACATTTCACAAGCCGTGACATCATCTATCTTATGAGTGACCTTCTTGTAGCTGGCGATGAATCAGCATTTACAGGTGATGGCATTTCAAAGACAGTCTATGATATGACGATGGGAACATCTCAGATGCTTACCTGTATGGAAGAAAGATTGAAACAGATGGATGCGGATGCGGACGTTACTGTATTCGGTCAGGAGTTCAATCCGTTTACATTCGGTATTGCAAAGGCTGATATGCTTATTCGTGGTGGAGACCCTAACAATATGCAGTTCGGTGATACCTTATCTGATGACAAGTTCAGCGGATATAAGTTTGACTATATTATCAGCAATCCGCCGTTTGGTATTCCTTGGAAACGTGAGGAAAAGGAAGTAACGGCTGAATATAAGAAAGGTACAGCCGGAAGATTCGCACCGGGACTGCCAGCAAAAGGTGACGGACAGCTTTTATTTATGCTGAATGGTCTTGCAAAGTTAAAAGATGATGGTCAGATGGCAATAATCCAGAATGGTTCATCTTTGTTTAATGGTGATGCTGGTTCTGGTCCTTCTGAGATTCGTAGATATCTTATTGAAAATGATTGGTTGGATGCCATCGTGCAGTTGCCTAATAATGCATTTTATAATACAGGCATTGCGACATACATTTGGATTGTGATGAAGAATAAGCCAGCGATACATCAGGGTAAAGTACAGCTGATTGATGCATCAGGGTGTGCATCTAGCAGACGTAAAAATATCGGTTCAAAGAATGTCGATATCTCAAAAGCTTGTAGAGATTTGATTATTGAAGCGTATGGTGCGTATGTAGATGGTACATATAATGGTGTAGATGAAAATGACAATACAATCATTGTAAAGAGTAAGGTCATGGATGCTATAGACCTTGGCTATAACAAGATTGTAGTGGAAACACCGCAGTTCGATGATGATGGAAATATTATCATGAAGAAAAAGAAACCTGTAGCAGATACATCGAACGTGATACAGAAAATGTACCATTAGCAGAGGATATTGATGCATACTTTGAGCGAGAAGTAATTCCGTATAATCCACATGCTTGGATTGATAAAGCCAAAACAAAGGTCGGATATGAGATTCCGTTTACCAGAACATTTTACGAATACAAGCAGATTGAACCATCAGACGTGATTGCAGCGCGTATTGAGAAACATGAAAAGAGCCTGATGGCAAAACTGCATGATTTGTTCGGGGGTGAATGATTATGGGAACTGTAATTAGACTTGAAAATGAAATGAAAGATAGTGGGATTGATTGGTATGGTTTAATGCCAGCAAATTGGGAAATTAAACCAATTTATGCAAGCTTAGATGAAATCAATCAAAAAATAATCCGATTATTACTACAAATATTCTTTCGTTGACCAATACAGATGGTGTTATTCCTTATTCAGAAAGAGGAAATCAAGGTAATAAGTCGAAAGAAAATTATGAAGAATATAAAGTTGTATATCAAAATACAATTGTTGCTAACAGTATGAATATTTTGATTGGTTCAGTCGGTTTATCAATGTATGAAGGGTGTGTGAGTCCAGTATATTATGTATATTGTGCTAAATCTAATGTAGATATTCGTTATATGAATTATCTTTTTCAGATGGAGCAATTTCAAAAAAAATTGAGACAGTTTGCAAATGGTATTTTGGAGATTCGTTTGCGTGTGTCTTCTCATGATATTCTTCATCAGAAGTAGCTATGCCACGTTTATCTGAACAGCAAACTATTGCTGATTATTTGGATGAAAAATGTTCTAAAATTGATAATATTATTGCAGAAGCGAACGCAAGTATTGAAGAATATAAGGAACTGAAACAGACTGTAATTTTTGAAGCTGTTACAAAAGGTCTTGATAAAAATGTTGAGATGAAGGATAGTGAAAACTTAATTATTGGAAAAATTCCAAAACATTGGAATATGGCGAAGGTTAAAAATGTTGCGACTAGAATAACGGTTGGTGTTGTAGTTACACCTGCTAGTTATTTTGATGATAAAGGAACTGTTGCTTTTTTACGAGGGATTAATGTTAAGGAGTATGTTATTAATTCTGAACCAATGGTGTATATTACCGAAGAAACAAATGAAGAACTTTCTAAGACAATTGTTCACACAAATGATTTAGTGATTGTCCGAGATGGTGCAATAGGCGTTACGGCTGTTGTACCTAAAGAATATGATGGTTCAAATGTGGTTTCAATGATTATCGTTTCCACAATAGATGAATATAATTCTGATTTTTTGTGTTATGTTTTAAACTCGTATGTAGGGAAGATACAGTTTGATTTAACAAGAATTGGGTCAGCATTATCACATACGAGTGTTTTTTTCAGTTTCTAATATCGAAATTCCAAAACCTTGTATTGACGAGCAAAATGAAATTGTAAAACAATTAAAAAAGCAACATGAAAAATTAGATTCCCTCATTGCTGAAAAAGAATCTCTTATCAAAGACCTTGAATCATATAAAAAATCATTGATTTATGAAGTAGTTACAGGAAAAAGAAGGGTGGTATAACCTATGGCTGAAAACGAAAAACAGTTTGAATCCAATATCGAAGCCTTTTTAATCTCGCCTGATGGTGGATATGAAAAGGCAACAGATGCTGGATATACTGCATCTTCCGATATGGCGTTGGATATTCATACATTGGTTGGGTTTGTAAAAGCAACCCAGCCAATCATGTGGCAGCGTTTTGAGAAACAGTGTAATTCTGACCCATACAGGAAGTTTTATAAATGTTTTGAAGATGCCGTACAGATGGATGGTCTGCTGTCCGTCATGCGACATGGTTTTAAACATCGTGGAATGGATTTTAAGGTTTGTTATTTCAAGCCGGAATCCACTCTTAATGATGTTGCTGTAAAAAGATATGAGCAGAATGTGTGTCAGTGTATCAGACAATGGCACTATTCGCAGCAGAACAACAATTCAGTTGATATGATGCTTGCAATCAATGGTATTCCAGTGGTTGCGATTGAATTAAAAAATCAGCTGACAGGTCAGACTGTGGACAATGCAAAATTACAGTGGCAGTATGACAGAGACCAGAGGAACCTGCTTTCTGGTTGAATCATCGTATTCTTGCTTATTTTGCAGTAGACCTTTACGAAGCATGGATGACCACGGAATTAAAAGGTACTGATACATATTTCTTGCCATTCAATCAGGGTTCTAACGGTGCAGGAAACGACGGTGGTGCAGGAAATCCGCAGGCAGAAGATGATAATTATGTGACATCTTATATCTGGGAAAATGTATTACAGAAAGACAGCTTGCTTGATATTATTCAGAAGTTCATCAGTTTCGAGGTGAAGACCGAAAAGAAAGATGGAAAGAATGTTACAAAGAAACGTCTGATTTTCCCTAGATTTCATCAGTTGGATGTAGTGCGTAAACTGATTGCGGATGTGCGTGAGAACGGTTCAGGGAACAATTATCTGATTCAGCACTCAGCAGGTTCGGGAAAGTCAAATTCTATTGCATGGACAGCGTATCGTCTTGCATCTTTGCATAATGATGATAATGAGCCTGTATTTACATCGGTTGTTATCGTCACCGATAGACGTAATCTGGATGCACAGTTACAGGAAACAATTACGGGATTTGACCATACGCTCGGCAGTGTATGCGCGATTGATGAAAAGAAATCTTCTAAGGATTTAAGGGATGCTTTGAATGCCGGAAAGAGAATCATTGTAACAACATTGCAGAAATTCCCGGTCATTTATGAAGAAGTGGATGATACAACAGATAAGCGATTTGCGATTATCGTGGATGAAGCACATTCTTCACAGACTGGTTCCTCTGCAATGAAATTGAAAGCTGCACTTGCAGATGTGTCGGATGCTCTGAAAGAGTATGCGGAACTGGAAGGTAAAGCCGAAGATGAATTGTTGGATGATAATGAACGTTTGGTGCGTGAAATGATTGCTCATGGAAGACATAAGAATCTTTCATTTTTGCATTTACAGCAACACCAAAGGTGCAACATTAGAGATGTTCGGTACAGAATGGAATGACGGTTCATATCATCCATTCCATGTATATTCGATGCGTCAGGCGATTGAAGAAGGATTTATTTTGGATGTTCTTCAGAACTATACAACGTACAGAACGTGCTATCAGATTGCGAAGAACACAAAGGATAATCCTGATGTTCCGCAGTCAAAGGCATTGAAGACAATCAAGAAATACGAAGAACTGCATCCGTATAACATTCAGCAGAAATCAGCAATCATTGTTGAAACATTCCGTAATGTGACGAAGCAGAAAATCAAAGGTAAAGGAAAGATGATGGTTGTAACATCGTCAAGACTTGCCGCTGTTCGATATTATCATGAGATTAAGAACTATTTGGAATCAAATGGTTATAACGATGTGGAAATTTTGGCTGCATTTTCTGGTTCTATCAAAGACCCGGATGATAAAAGAGATATTGAATGGACAGAAAGTAAGCTGAATGGTGTGAATGAGTCACAGACGAAACAGGTATTTCATGACGAAGGAAATATTCTGATTGTAGCTGAGAAATATCAGACTGGATTTGATGAACCATTGCTTCATACAATGATTGTTGATAAGAAACTGCGTGGTGTAAAAGCAGTTCAGACATTGAGCAGATTGAACCGTACACATCCAGATAAACAGGATACGTTCATCATTGATTTTGTAAATTCAAAAGAAGATATTTTGAAAGCATTTCAGCCGTTTTATCAGGAGACATCACTTGCTCAGGAAATCAACACTGACTTGATTTACAAAACACAGAAGATGTTGCGTGAATTTAAAATTTACGATGATTCTGATATTGAAAATGTAAACAAAATTTATTTTGATGAAGATAAGCGTAAAGCCAATAAAATTCAGGCAGCAATTACGAATGCTCTTTTACCGATACAGCGGAAATATAATGATTTGAATCAGGAACAGAGATACCAGTTCCGTAAACTTTGCAGAACATTTGTAAAATGGTATGAATATATTACGCAAATTATCCGTATGTTTGATAAGCAAATGCATGATGAATACATTTTCTGTTCTTATTTGGCAAAGGTTGTACCCGCTGATCCCCAAATTCCGTTTGACCTTGGTGATAGAGTAAAACTTAAGTATTATAATCTTGAGAAAACATACGAAGGTTCTATCGGGCTTGTAAAGGAAGAAAAGGGTGTTTATAAAACTGCTAAATTAAAGAAGCCTGTAAAAATGACAGAGACACTTAGTCCATTGGAGCAGGTCATTGAAAAGATTAATCAGCAGTATATGGGTAATTTTACAGATGGTGATAAGGTTGTAATAACTGCATTGCATCAGAAATTGAAAAACAATAAGAAGCTGATAAAAGCTGCAAAGACAGATGGTCGTCAGATTTTTGAAAAGAATATTTTCCCACAGTTGTTCGATGATGCAGCACAGGAAGCATATGTTGAGAGTACGGAAACATATACGAAGTTATTTGAGGATGCCGGAAAATATCATGCTATCATGGGTGCATTAGCTCAGGCAATGTTTGACGAAATGAAGAATGAATAATAATTTGAGAAGATGGCGGCAAATAGAATGATGCGTGAATCTTATATTGATTTGCAGGTGTTATTTTATTTGTCGTTCTTAATGATTTGAAAGAAGGTGTTGGATATGCTGGGTACAGAATTAATAGATAAATACCGCGACAAATTATCATCACCTGATTGTACAGATGATGATAAACATTCTGCCTTATTATTTGCTTTACAGATACCTAGCATCTGTAGCCGAATTGAATATCCGGCAGATAAATATACTGAGTTTTACCAGGAAAATGGTAGACCTATTGATAATAAGCTTTATAAATATTGGATTAGAAATCATAAAGGCAAATTTGAAACATTATGGCGTTTAATTATGAGTGTTGATGAACTTGCAGAAAGAATTTATGGTTTACGAAATCAGTTGACACATGAAGGGTATATCGTTGGAAAAACAACGAAATTCTATTTTACTGATGATTCGGATAAATCCATATTTGTTGATGAGATATTAATCATTTCCATTAAGTCATTTTGTGAAATATTTTTTGATATTGCATATGATGTTTTCAAACAGAATAGAATTGAAATTTCTCCGATGTCTAGTTTGACATTAGAATCTAAAGATGTTGACAACATTTTGAATGATATTTGTAAAACATATCGTGAATTTTGGAAGACACATACGACTTTAGATAATGAATTATTTATGCTTTATGATATGGTTTTTAAGTATGATTCAGATTTATGTGACAATGCAGATGATTTTTTGCAAAAAATCCTGATAGTGTTTATGTAATTAAGAATTTTGATATGAAATATTCGCAGGTTAATGTTGATAATGAACTGTTTTGGGAAAGAGAAATAGATGTTCCATTTGGAGAAAACAATAAGCTGCACCGTATTGATTGCCATATTACAAAAAGTCAGTATGAGCGTATGAAACAGATACGCGATGATATGGCTGATTTTGAATCGCAACACAGATTTGATATTCGTAAATATCTCTGATAAATTATTCTGTATCAGGACTGTAAAAGAATACTTTTACGCATGACATTTATTAGGTCTGTGACCGCATTGGAGTCTGACCTCTTACGAACTGTAGCAGAATTAAGAAAATGATAAAAAGCGATTAGTTCATTTGAAAAATGGGGGAGAATATGAATATAAAGGATTGGTGAGACAACAGAATATGATAAAAAATTTCATTAGAAGTAAAGAAACCAAAAAGCTGGTGTAAAAGTGTCAGTGTATTTGCGAATACATTGGGTGGAGCGTTAATCTTTGGAATATCTGATGACGAACAAATTGTAGGGCTTGGAAATCCTCAGGGGGATGCTGAAAAAGATAAGGAAATCATTAAAACGAGGTTGACTCCCATTCCGGAGTTTCGGCTTAGATTTGAGCAGGTGAATGGCAAGATATTAATTATTCTGGATATTTTTAAAGGCGAGGAGACAGGTTGGCCATAAGAAGCGTGCAATGGCTGCCAGCGAATCTGGAGCTGACATAAGATTAAACGCGCAATAGCGAAAGGGTAGGTTTCGACTGCATACGTTTATACAGCTGGATTTTTTTGAAGAGGGATGTAATATGCCAGAAAAGGAAAGGAGAGCACGAAAATGGGAAAAGAATTATTCGACAATATTCCCAGCAAGGTATCTGATTTGCTGTCTGATGTAAAGAATGGACGGATCGGTCTGCCGGACCTTCAACGTCCTTTTGTCTGGAAAGATAATAAGGTTCGTGAACTGCTGGATTCTATGATGAAAGGCTATCCAATCGGATATATCATGCTGTGGTCATCTCCGGATGATTATGAAAATACGGGACATATTGGCAAGAATGAAAAAGTTTATAAACGCCCGGATGACCTTGTTATCGATGGACAGCAGCGTTTGACTGCATTACTTGCAGCAATGTATGGCGTGACCATCAAAGATCAGAATTATGAGGAAAGAAAAATCAAAATCTCCTTCAATCCTCTAACGTGCGAATTTGCCGTCTGGACACAGGCGTATGAAGCAATCCAGAATGGATCAGCGAGATTTGCAGCGTGTTTGCGGCGGACCAGGAGCACACTATTTCAAGATTCCGAAAGTTTTTTATCCGATCGGTAAATGAAAGCCGGGAGAAAAACGGGGAAGAGCTGCTTACGGAAGAGGAAGAAGATGTCATTGAAGAAAACATCAATAACCTTTTGAATCTTGGAATTTATTCTCTGCCAACCCTGAAAATCAGTTCAAAAGCGGATGAAGAAGATGTGGCCGAGATTTTTGTCCGTGTAAACTCCGGCGGTCAGAATCTTACGGAAAAAAATTTTATTGAAACTCTGATTGCTGTCTATGATAATGATGTCCATGCGAAGATTAACCGGTTTTGTGCGGAATCAAGAGTACCGGCAAATGGAACCGCGTTTAATCAGATTCTTCAGGTTGACCCTTCTCATCTGATTCGAATGTCTGTTGGCGTAGGATTTCGGAGAGCGCGTTTGCGATATGCGTATCTGCTGCTCCGCGGAAAGAATTTAAAGACCGGTGAAATTACGCAGGATGTGCGTGAAGAGAATCTGAGAATTTTCAAAGAATCTTTAGACATGGTAACCAATCTCAATAACTGGCATGCTTCATGAATCTTTTTGCTTCTGCAGGCTATTTGAAAGGCAGCCTGGTGGCATCATCCAATGCGGTAGTTTTCAGCTATGTTTTATATCTGATCGGAAAATATGAGTATAAAGTATCGTCTGTTGAACTTCAGAAAATTATTCGCAAATGGATTTTTATGTCTACGATTACTGGATTTTATACGGGATCTACAGAATCAGAGGTTGAAAAACAGTTTGCTGATTTGCGAGATGTCCATCATGCAGATGAATTCGTATCATATCTGAATTCTGTTATCGGCAACCGATTTACGGATGACTACTTTGTTTATCGCTGCCAGCCGAGTTGAACAGTTCTTCGGCCAATTCACCGGCCTGGTACGGATATATTGCGGCAGTCAATGTACTGGGAACACCTATGCTGTTCAGCACAGCACCTCTGTCACAATACTTTGTATTAGGAGCAAATGGAGACAAAAATTCCGTGGACAAGCATCATATCTTTCCGAAACATTATCTTGAAAAGATCGGGTACGATAATGACCGTGACAGAAACCAGATTGCGAACTTTACATACTTGGACTATACAACAAACATTGATATTTCCGATGAAGCTCCGGCGGAGTATGTCAGCCGGTACCGAGAGAAATTAGGAGAAGAAGGATACCGGCTTGCCTGTGCTCAGAATGCATTACCTGAGAATTTTGAGCAGTTACCGTATCCTGAATTCCTGAAGCAGAGAAGATTATTGATGGCGCAGATCGTCAAAAAGGCATATAACGAACTTGACAAGTAAGTATCTATAAAATGTCTGAAGAAGTGTTTTCGGTTTAAAAAAGAGAAAACAGTTTTGCACAGCACATACTTTACATTTTCTATCAAGGAGATCATCACAATATGGAAAACCAAACAATCGCTTATTACAACCAAAATGCAGCTTCTTTCATACAAGGCACTGTTTCTGTAGATTTCCAGACGACGCAGGATAAATTTTTAAACGCTTTGCCGGGAAAGAGAGTGCTGGATTTCGGGTGTGGTTCCGGAAGAGACACGAAGTATTTTCTGGGAAACGGTCTTGCTGTTACGGCGATGGACGGTTCAGAAGAACTGTGCAAATACGCCAGTGCCTATACCGGTATTCCGGTAAAAAACATGATATTTCAGGATTTGGATGAGATGAATCAATATGACGGCATCTGGGCGTGTTCATCGATTCTGCATTTACCGAAAAAAGAATTAAAAATGGTATTCCATAAGATGGTAACAGCGTTGGACACTAATGGGATTATTTATACCTCCTTTAAATATGGAACGTTTGAAGGCGAAAGAAGCGGCCGTTTTTTTACGGATTTCACACCGGATACTTTTTCTGATTTTATCAAGGATGTGGAGCAGATCCGAATAGAAGAAGAGTGGATTACGGATGATGTAAGACCGGGAAGGGAGAAGGAAAAGTGGCTGAATCTGATATTGAAAAAGACAGGTTTCTAGCAGAACACGCAGATTTTAGATTTCGGGAACAGGTGTGTTATCCAAATGGCGGAATTTCCCGGTTTTATGATAATGGGATAGATATGGTTGTTATTGATGATGGTATCTGCTCTCATGAGCCAAAAGAGCCGGTTTTTCCCTATATGCTGATTACGGAGAAGCAGAATGATTATATGCATCGCTTTCAAAGGGTGTTTCGTTTTCTGGGATATGCGCGGGAAAATCTGGATTCATATCTTGCCAAAGATGGAATTGTCCTGGAAGGCGGTTATATACGAAACACAGGAGATCGGAGCGAGCAGGCCGATGCTTCTCCGCTGGAAATTCATTTCGAAGAGAATTTTCAAGTGTTTATGGAATGAATGCGCTGAGATATCTGACGCGGGAATATGGAATCTGTGATGAAAATGGAAGGAATTATTTTCTCGATTATTTTGTCAGAACAAAGGATCAGAAATATGCGATCGAAGAAAACGGTCTTGATTACCATCATCCGCAAATTATTGGAGAGGAAAAATATCGCAATCAGCTCAAGAAACAAAATACGTGTGCCCTGTGGGGGATCAAGTTATTTCGATTTTCCAAAGAGGACTGCGAGTTCACCAATCGGATCGAGGATGATATCAAACAGTATTTTGGAAAAGATTCTTCGAATTTTGTGGATGACGGAATCAAAGTTGAAAGAAAAGTTGAGCTGTATGAACATCAGACTGTCAGCCTGCAGGAGATACAAAAGCGCAGAGAAGCGGGTATCAAAGCATTTTTGATTGTGCTGCCTACAGCAGCGGGAAAATCGAAAATTGCGGAAGAAGATTTACGGACGTTCGCAGAAGGAAAACAAAAGTTCCGTGGGTTGATTCTGGTTCCGGGAGTCAATCTTTTGCTGGACTGGGAAGAAAGAATAAAGCTTCGCTGCCAGAGTTAAAAGATAAGATTGATATTCGAACGTATGCCTTCGCGGCCAGACATTATACGGACACTACACCAGATTATTACAATTATCTTATCGTGGATGAAGCACATCATGCGGTTGCGCCAGTGCTGAAAAGAGTCGTGCAATACTATCGGACAGCTTTACGATAGGCCTGACGGCGACGGATCAGCGGCCGGATAAAAGAAAGCTGGAAACGGTGTTTGGATCGTATACGACTTCGTTATCCTTAAAAGAAGCGATGGAAAAGGGAGTGGTCGCGAAAGCGAATGTTTACCGGATTGAAACGAATCTTGATCTTTCCAGTGTAAGGTTTAATGGGCGGGATTATGTCAATGCGGATCTGGAGAAAAGAATCCGGGTCACTTCAAGAAATGAGTTGATTGTCCAGGTACTTTCAGAGTATTTTACATCCGGCGAAGCGGGCACGAGACAGGGTGTTGTTTTTTGTGTCAATGTTGCGCATGCGAACGAAATGGCAAAGCTCCTTAATCAGGCAAATATTTCAGCGGCCAGCTACACAAGACAGACGAAAAATCAAAGTTCTGTTATGAAAGCGTTTAAAGAAAAGGAAATCCGTTTCCTGTGTGCCTGCAATATGATTTCAGAGGGATGGGATTATCCGGAACTCGGCATTCTGGTGATGGCAAGGCCTACGCTTTCCAAGGTTCTTTATCTGCAGCAGGTCGGAAGGGGACTGCGGAAAACGGACACCAAGAAAAATGTGATTGTGATTGACGTAGTCGATGAGTACGGCGCCATGATCAAGCCCTGCAGTATGCATTCTGTTTTTGCCAATCCTTATTATGTTCATTTGGCGATATCACAAAAATGGATTATAAACCGGGAGATCTGGTGGTGATTGATGGAATGGAAGAGCGGATTGAGCGGATTACAGAGGTGGATATCCATTCTTTTGAAGAAAAATACGGCGATTATCTGAGCCAGGAGCAGGTTGCTAGGGAATATTTTGTGAATACGGGAACCATCACAAGCTGGATCAGAGCCGGAAAATTAACGCCAGAAGTGCAGTACAAATTCGGAAGTAAAACATTATATTTATTCAGTCCGGATGAAGTGGAAAAATATCGGAAGCAGCTTGGAATTAAGGAACACAACGATGCGACCATCAAAGAAGATTTTTTTGCGTTCCTGGAAGAAAGAGATTATTCACTTTCTTATAAAATGCCGTTTCTGCTGGCTTTTATCCGTCATGTGGATTCTATTGGAGATGCAAAATAGAGGAGATTCTGGAGGACTATATTGCTTTTTATCAGGACAGAATAACCCGGGGACTTCCCGTGGATCGGAGCACCTGCCCGTACAATGAAACGATGCTGCAGGATAAAAAAGCAATGCAGAGAAGTATGCTGACCAACCCGTTTGAGAAATTTGAGAGAAAACGGTTCCTGTATTATTCGAAAGATCTGAGTGTAATCTCGATGAATCATGCGCTGTACAGCCAGATGGAAGCAGGGGACTGGGAGCGGGTGAGAAGGCAGATGGAGGAAGATCTGGCGGAGTATTATGCGAAAGTGGAAGGAGCTGTGCTGGTGAAGAGATAGCAGAAAGAATTTATTCCCCAGAGATTTGATTTGGAAAGGTGCGTGTAAATATAGCAGGATACAAGAGATTACCGGTGGAATTTGAAGATTTTCAGGAAGTTTGAAAATCTGGATTTTACTATGTGGATAAAGCAAAGCTGATTGAACAGCTTTTTGAAAGTAAACGGTAAATTCCGAGTACCTTTTTATCCCACTACATTTATGCCATAATCATACTGACCAAATTAACATAGTCCAAAAAGTTCAGTACTCAACTTTTTAGACTGACTATAATTAAGGGAGGGATGGTATGGCTACGCAAACCAGTCTTATAGCGCAGCAGGTCAGGATCCGGCAGTGGGCAGAACAAATTCGTGCCTGTCAGAACCGTCCGGCGGGCATGGATGTTGACACCTGGTGCGTACAGAACAATCTCACAAAATCTAATTCTCTGAGATTTCAAGAGACGATGTGTTAGATGCGTATGAGGATATGGAAGAGGAGGCCGGATTATTAATCCCACATCCACAGAACGAACCGGTCATAGGTGTGATAGATACACAGTTCAATGAAAAGGTGTATTTTCACGAGTGGGTTGAATATAAAAATCTTTTGGATCCTAATATTCCTCTGTCCAGGAAAGATTATGAACACGGAACAGCTGTCAGCTATATTATCGTAGATGGTCCACAGGGAAACCCGGAGCTTGCGGATGGCTGCGGCAGATTTCGTGTAAGACATTTTGGCGTGGCAACAAATAACGGATTTAGTTCTTTTACTGTTCTGAAAATGATCCGAAATATTGTTGCGTCCAATCGAGATATTAAAGTCTGGAATTTATCGCTGGGATCAAAACTTGAAATCAAACCAAATTTATTTCGCCGGAGGCTGCAGAGCTGGATCGTATTCAGAGTGAATATGACGTTATTTTTGTGGTAGCAGGTACAAGTATTCCGGCAGGAGTTACCAAAAAGAATATGAGAATTGGATCTCCGGCAGATTCCCTGAATTCTATGGTGGTTAATGCTGTGGATTTTGCAGGAAACTCTGCTTCTTATACCAGGATTGGACCTGTTCTGTCGTTTTTTCATAAACCGGATGTCAGTTATTATGGTGGTGATGGAACGGTCTATACAGATAAAATGGTGGTATGCAAAGACGATATGGGAGCAG
>ENA-OQAS01000832-OQAS01000832.1-human-gut-metagenome-genome-assembly--contig:-NODE-832-length-15547-cov-2.353891_pt1 | contig 15547 bp, 25 predicted proteins | sample MGYA00242733_ERZ504523 | MGnify/ENA primary metagenome ERZ504523 (study PRJEB26092, sample SAMD00036239) | human gut metagenome | host: Homo sapiens | study: EMG produced TPA metagenomics assembly of... | reverse complement strand
TTTCTTTTACCCAGTGACTCGTTTCCCATAATCATGTCATGCTAGAGAAACTTCCCGAATACCTAACCTGCGCAACATGCGTCTATGCAACGTACCCCAACGATGACGGGCTCATTGAATGCCGCCGTTTTCCGCCAGAAACCTGGGTGATGAATGACGGATCGATCATCTATACAAGACCGCAACTGTCTCCAACCAACGGGTGTGGAGAGCATACCCATGTAGAAGACTGCGACTAAGTGACACAAAGTCGATACTCCAACCATCGCACGAGCCAAGCGAAGAGGCTCACATCGCATGCCACGAGCGGAGAGTGGCACCACCAAGCGGGCAGAGAAGCCCGAACCAAACTCGATGGAAGGAGCAAGTATGGCAGACAACGGCGACGATAACCAGCAGCAAGGAAGCAATGGTGCTGATCCGCAAGACCCAAGCGGTCCTAAAGGCAAACCCGATGAAAACCAGAAGGCCAAGCGTGAATCATTAGAGCAGCGCGTCAAAGACCTCGAAGCTGAGCTTGAAGCATCTAAGCAGCGTGAGCAGACGCTTAACACATCACTTGAGAAGGCGCTTACCGAGGATGACATCAATGCCGCAGTAAAGGCAGCGCAGGAAAAAGCTAAGGCTGCATCCGATAAGGCAGCAAGCGACTGGGCAGCGCGTGAGAAGAACCTCACGGTAACTAATGCCCTTTTAGCTGCTGGCTGCACTGATACGGTGGCCCTTATTGCTCATCTCGACATGAACGAGATCGAGGTAGCTAAGGATGGCCACATTTCAGGCCTTGATACCGCCAAGCTTGCTGAGACTTACCCCTATTTGTTTCAAGAACCAAATACCAGCCAAGCCACCAAGACGATGTCTAGCGCTGCAACTCCTGGTGGTAACGGAAGGAAGATTACCAAAGAAGAGATTATGGCAATCAAGGACGCACAAAAGCGACGTCGCTTAATTGCTGAAAACATGGATCTCTTTGAGTAGAAAGGAGCCTATAAATGGCAACTGATCCTAATCTTATGAAAGCAGCCGATTTCGCAAAGGTTTCTGAAATCGACTTTGTGAACCAGTTCTCCGAGAATGTAGTTAACTCCTTGAGCGAGATGCTTGGCATCACGCGCAAGATTGAAAAGACGCCTGGCAATACCATTAAGGCGTACCGTGTGGTTGGCACGCTCGAAGACGGTACCGTTGCAGAAGGTGAAGAAATCCCCCTGTCTAAGTACAAGACCGAGGTAGTAGACACCTTTGAGCTTACGGTAAAGAAGTATCGTAAGACCACTACTTTCGAAGCATCAATGACAAGGGCTACGAACAGGCAGTAACCGATACCGACACCAAAATGATCACCGATATCCAGAAGGGTATCCGCAGCGACTTCATCACCTTCTTGGCGACAGGCGAAGGACGTGCATCTGGTGTTGGCCTTCAGGGTGCGTTGGCTCAGACCTGGGGTCAGCTCAAGGTTCTCTTTGAAGATTACGATGTAGCAGAATCTGATCTGGTTTATTTTGTAAACCCGCTCGATATTGCAAACTACCTTACCGATAAGGACATCACCACTCAGACGGTGTTCGGCTTCACCTATATCGAGAACTTCTTGGGTCTCTACAACGTGCTTGTTCACGCTTCTATTCCTCAGGGTACGGTATACGGTACTGCTCGCAACAATATCATCCTCTACTACACCAACCCAGCTAATGCTGACATTGCTCGCGCATTCGAGTTCACTACCGATACAACGGGCTACGTTGGTGTGCACCATGATGTCGAATACAAGAACCTCACGACCGATACTGTTGCGGTCTGTGGTATCGCTCTGTATGCAGAGCTCATCGACCGCGTTGTCGTTGGCTCGATCACTGGCAAGCCTGCCGATTCCGTAACGCTTTCCCAGAAGACCATGTCTCTTGGCGTTGAGGAAAGCAAGCAACTTAGCGCTACGGTAATTCCTGCAGAAGCTGGCAAAGCAACCTTCGCATCTTCTGCCCCAGACAAGGCAACCGTAGATCCTGATACTGGCCTAGTAACTGGAGTAGCCGCTGGTTCTACCAATATCACTGCAACCGTAGGAGATAAGACTTCTGCAGCATGCGTTGTAACGGTAACTGGTGAATAGTCATGGCCGACCCAGCACCAACATACGAGTATTACTCCAAAGAGTTTGGCGGGTCACTTAGCCAGGATGATTTTCAGGCAGTTATTTCTAAGGCGGTCGCGCGCGTCAATGCGCGCTGCTGCCTTTTTGATTTGTCCGATTTACCTGATAAAGAACTGACTGCATATCAAAACGCATGCTGTATTGCATGCGATGCGATCACCGATCCAGCGGTGTCGAGCTATACCGCATCGAAGGTGAGCGAGACATACGTCGATGCACCAACATGGGCATCGACGACCTGATTGAGCAGTGTTTATCAGGCACCTATCTGATTGAGACAGCACTATGAGTATCTATCCTCACACCGTCACTGCCTGGATTAAGGGAGTTGAAGGCCGCCAGGCAACTTGGGAAGGACCAGAAATTCTTGCGCGGGTACGCTTTGATGAAGTCTTTGGTGCTACCCCAGGCATCCAGGGCGACACATCAAATCGCAGCGTAACAATGCTGATGCCAGGATCAGCCGAACCGCTCAAAAAGGGTGATCGCGTGATTATGGGTGCTCATGCAGAAGAGAAACCACCTCAAGATGCCTTTACGGTTGAGACATCATCCCTATCTACATCAGCTCTCGCGTACATCACTGGGAGTTGACGCTTACATGAGCGGGTCTATACAGATTCGTGTAGCCGCAGTTAACGTGGGGCGCGCTCTACAGAAAGCAGACCTTATGGAAACCGCTGCAGTAACCGCTATAGCTCAAGCAGTAGTTCGCGATAGCGAGCCGTACGTTCCTAAGCGTGAGGGTAAATTGCGTGCTTCTGCAGAAACGGAAAGCGACTATGAAACTGGCAAGGTTCGATATGGCAGCGCAGCAGTGCCCTACGCAGCACCACAGTACAACGCGCCTGGTGGGTGGAAATACACCACACCTGGAACAGGTCCAGATTGGTATAGCAAAGCAGAGGGTAAACACCTCAAGCAATGGATTAAAGAGGGAGAGCAAGCAGCAAAAGAGGAGGCAAGCAAATGAACTATGTTAATCCTGAACTGGCGAAACAAATTCTAGACCTGTTTGAAGAGGTCATAAAAGCAAATGGCGAGCAAGTAGAAATACACTTCGAAGAGTTAACCGCCGAACCTGGACCACTTCCACGCCTTATGCTATCAACCAGGAACAGCTCTACCGACGCTTCGACAGGCTATATATCTGGTGAATATGCCTGTCCATTCCCATGTTTGTTGACGTTACGTATAGCTGCCGAAGATGAGCAAGACAGGCTCGATGCAGACAAGTACCTTCGTAGCCTCACTTCTGCATTCTTACCAAAAGCAACCATACTTCCCGATTTTGTTGCATACCGAAAGCCAACCGCATCAATCCCCTACTGCTTGGGACGCACGAGCGCCTTCGAGGACTGGCAAGTGACATTCGACCTTAACTATATCCAGAAACCAGAATAAATAGAAAGGAGCCACAACATGGCTGAAGATAATACCGAAGTACCAGTATGGGGCGACGAACTCAAATATCTTATTAACACTGCAGGCAGCGAGTCTCCTCTTGGCAGGACATTACCCATCTACTTCTTGGGAAGACGAAGGCGATGAGCAAGCATATGAGCCTGGCTATATTGACCAGCGCCTGCCTTCGAAGTACGTACTAGGAAACAAGGCTTCCATTCTTACAAGAAGGACTTGTTTCGTAATAACGCGCTTGATTCCTTTTTCCAAACAAAATGAAGGCAAGTCAAACCTCCCTGTTGAGATCTTGCGCGTCTACTCCTGGGTCGAAGGCTCTAGCGCGACCAAAGTACTCGCGAAGAAAGCTCCGTTCCTGCTTTCTACCAGCTTCTTTCTAAGCCAAACTCTGGCGAGCCAGTAAAGGCAACAGGCACTCTTGATATGGCTGATAACGGAACCTGGGAAGAAGGAGATTGGGACTCTTCTACCAGCACCTTTACTCCATCGGGGGAATAACACCACCATCTGAAGCTTCGGGTGGGACTGAGCAATCAAGCCCCACCACAGATGGTGAGGACGAAGCAGAAAGCGACAACAACGAGGAGGTCTTATAAATGGGTTTTGAGTTTAAGCAGACTTTTGTCCCGGTCGAGATCAACGGCAAAGAGTATCAGGTGCGCGTAGGTGATCTTGATGCCATCGATGAGACCAAGAAGGTAGTTGCTCGAATCCAGAAGCTGGCAAAAAATAACAACCTTGATGACACCGCAAAGATGACTTCTATCTTTAGGGAAATGCGCAATCTCATTGCAGGTATGATCGGCCAGGAAGCATGTGATGAAATCTTCGAGGGACGCGGTAATAACTTCATGGAGACTTTGCAGTTACTTACCTATCTCAAAAAGACCGCTGCAGACGCTCAAAAGGAAACTTCTATGCAGGAGCTTTTTAAGGAATTTGGTGTCTAGAGATGCTTAACCTTCTTACTAAGCAGATGCCGTCAACAGTTGATGTTGGCGGCATTTCTGTTCCCATCAACACTTCATTTCGCACTTGGATAGATATTTGGACTGTAGTCGATAATCCAAAAGCTTTGGATTGGAAGAAAGCGGCAGTGATCCTGCTTAAAGCGTTTCCGTACGAGCCACAAAGCGACGGATCGGTTCCCTATCAAATTGCAGTAGCGCATACCGAAGAAGCATTAACGGCAGCTCTTGATTTCCTTCAACGCAAATCAATTCATGGCACAGAAAGGCCACCCACCAAACAGCAACGCCGTCTGAAGAAGGTGCGCCTGTTTGACTGGAGATACGACGCTGTGAGGGTCATATCTGACTTCGAACGTGAGTACCACATCGATCTAACCGACCCCAAAACTGATATGCACTGGTGGCGCTTTATGAGTTTATTCGATGGCCTTAGTGACACTTCACAGACCATGGAAGCCATCAGAATACGTGCGGTTGATCTGGACGACAAGAATCTAAACAAGCAAATGAGAGCAAGCTACAGGGAGAGACAGCAAGCCCTCATGCTACCAGCCGTACCAGAGAGGAGGCAGCCCACAATAGACACATAAGGGGCATGGATGGCTGACGGGCAGATTGAGATTGATATTACTGCTAATATCGAGCAGTTTAAGCAAGCAGTACAAGGATTAGCAGACCAGGTTAAACGTGAATCAAAAGGCATGGCCACAAACCTAAGCACTATAGGCAATGGCTTGTCTAATTTCGGCAATATCATGACCATGGGCGTTACCGTCCCATTAGCCGCTGCTGCTGGCGCGGCTGCCAAGTTTTCGTTTGACACCATAGCCGCAGCGGAACAGGCCAGTATTGCATTCGAAACAATGCTTGGTCCTCAAAAAGCACGCTCGATGTTAGAAGACCTTGCAGACTTTGCGGCTAACACTCCATTCGAGCTACAAGGTCTGGAATCTTCCACCCAAAAACTCATCGCAATGGGATTTGAAGCAGAAGAATGCATCCCGTTGCTCACCTCTATTGGCGATGCCGCATCTGGACTTGGTGCTGGGCAAGCTGGCATCGATCAAATCACACGCGCTCTTGGCCAAATGAACGCCAAGGGTAAAGTGTCCGCAGAAGAAATGATGCAGCTAACCGAGACTGGTATCCCAGCTTGGCAATACTTAGCTGACGTCATATCTAATGGCGACATCCCTACCGCCATGCAAATGGTTACCAATGGTGCAGTAGACGCTGATACTGCAATACGAGCTTTGCAGGACGGCATGAATCGCGATTTCGGCGGCATGATGTCCAAGCAAGCACAAACGCTTACTGGCGTGTTATCTAACATGGCAGACGCTGTGCAGAAGCCCCTAATGGCAATCAAGGATACCGACGGATACAAGGATCTCACTGCAGCATTAAGTGACCTTACCGATTCTCTTGGGCCATTTGTTGAATCCTTAATGCCGCACTTGGAAAGCGTATTAAAGAGCGGCGCTAATGCCGTGAAAGTATTCGCTGGTGCGCTCGATAGCTTCAGCAACATGAGCGAGGAAAGCCAAGCTGGCGTTCTGCAATTCGTGCTTGCTCTTGCTGGCGTGGGCCCTGCAGCGAAGGTTGCTGGCGCTGGCTTTAATGTTGCTGGTAGCGCTGTTGGCTTCCTTACGAAAGAGATAACCGATGCCGACGGTAAGACTACTACTTGGGGCGCCACACTGAAAAACACTGCATCTGACCTTGGTGCTTTGAGAATTGCAGGAGTCGCACTAGGCGGTGTCTTGATTGCCCTGCTGGCAGGATTCGCTGTAGACAGATCGTTAGTTACGCTACTGAAGTTAGAAATCTCGAATCGGCAACTACCGGCTTATTACCGCACAGGAAAGCGCTCAAGAAGCGGTCTATGGCACAAACGATGCAGCTGAATCTGGTATAAACTCGTGGCAAAGCTACAGTGATGCAATTGATAGCTCTATCGCTAAATCTGCGAGATGGCTCAATCGTTCCAGGACACATGCTGAATACTATACCAATGAACAATTACTTAATCGGCTATGTTGATACAATACAAGAACTTGCAGGGCAGACTGGTTTAACTGCATCTCAGCAAGGAGATTTACAGCGAGCGGTTGAACAATACAACTCGATAACTGGCGATTCGGTTGAGGTAACCGATGCAGCGTCAGGCGCACTGTCGAAATCAGCCGACGAGATCAGGAACAATGCTGATGCATGGCTTGAAAACGCCAAAGCGCAAGCCTATGCGGAACTCAATTGCTGAAGCAACAAAAACGCTTGTTGAACAAGAGCAAACCTACCAGACATCAAAGCAAGCCCTTGAAGAGCTGCGAGCTCAATACGAAGCAACAGGATCAAGTAACGAATATCTAGCGCAGCAGATTGCTAACGGAGAAGCAGACCTCCGAAAGCAGCAAGAAACAATGAACGCCACCAAAGGACCATTGAGTCATATAGCAACTCGATGGATGGTGTTGCGCAAAGCGTTACGGCATTTATTGGAACAAGTCAAACATGGCTTGATGCTATGGGCGAATCTGGCATCGCACTTGAATCTATGGGCGGATATCTTGACGCGTTAGGCATCAAGCAAGAAACCCTTGCTAGTATGACTCCAGACCAAGTTAACACGATTGTTAGCGCTTATGATGCGTTGTCTCAAAAAGGCATTGATGTTAATAAATTTGCCTCTGATATGGCTGCTATTGGCTTGTCGCAAGAACAGCTTGCGGCAGCAACGCCCGATCAAATGAGCGCACTTGCTGATGCCTGGACGGGATTTACTAATGCTGGATATAACGTTAGTGACTTAAGAGCAACTCGAAAGCGTTGGCATAAGTCAACAGGATCTTGCTAACCTCACCCCTACCCAGATATCTCAGATAGTCAGTGCCTACAGCAACGGGCAAGCGAGCATCGATCAAATAGCCGAAGCTATTAAAAACGGAACTATCGATAAGCTTGGTCAAGCAGGATCGGGTGGCTCGCAAGCAATGGCAAGTGGCCTAAGCAGTGGTCAAGGAAGCATCAGCGGAGCTGCACAGGGAGACGCTAATGCTGCTACTGGTCCACTCGAAGAAGCAGGAAGCCAAGGTGGCGATTGGGGCAGCCATCTTGGACAAAACTTCGCGAATGGCCTTAGCGGTGCGGTCGATTGGGTAGCTAATGCGGCAAACTCTATCGCAAGTACGGTAAGCAATATCCTTGGGCACTCAGTTCCTAAGGAAGGTATTCTGCGCGAAGGCGGACGCGGTGAAGCGTCTGGGGCGAGCATTTGGTTGAGAACCTAGCAGGCGGCATGCTGAGAAAGATTAGCCTGATTGAAGATGCGTCCTCAAAAATCGCCAATAGCATCGCAAAGAAGGTACAAAACACCTCTTTGCCGATGATCAATATCGATGGTCAGCTCAGCTCGCTTGCAATACCGGATAACATGTCAGCTCAGCTCGCTCAAGTATCTGCAGCAAGCATTATTCAGGCACCAATCGATAACACCAGTTTTACCGCTGATCTAAGTGACGGATTCAATTCAATTGTCTCAAAGCTCGACGAGGTAACTTCACGCATCGACAAGATGGACAAGAACATCTCAGCGAAACTCGCAAGTCCAGTACAGATCAAATACAACCGCCGTGAGTTAGGACGCATGCAAAGGGAGGTAGTGTAGATGCCGTTTAATATGGCCATAAAATACGTCAACCACAAGAACGAAACCATTTCACTTGGTGACGGTGGCCTCTGCATTATTTCGCCAATGCGATTCGAGACTGGGAATGGACGCCAAATGAGGTTAACGGAAAAGTATCCTCATTTACTCGAAGCCCCATTGATAAAGACCTACCTATAGGCGTTGCTGCCGATACTGAAGAAGATGGACTACTTCTGCGCGATCAAATATACGAGATCGCAGAGAAAGACAATCTAACCATGCTTCCCGATAGTGAAGAGGATCCGACGCCAGGTAAGATCTATGTCAATGATTGGTATGTAGAGCTATTTATGCGCGCGTGCTCTTTCGATAACTACCACTTCGATGACCGCTTCGCCGAAATGACCATGGACTGCCATATCCCTTACCCTGCCTGGATTAAGGAGGAGTTAGAACAATTCAGGATGGAGATCGATACCATGTCTGATTCAGACTATCTCGATTTCCCGTTTGATTATCCATTTGACTTCAAGCGACCACGATCAAGCAAAAACATCATCAACAGCTCGCTTATGCCATGCGACATGCTTATTCGTATATATGGGCCAGCGCTTAATCCATACGTGAATATTGGTGGGAATATCTACCAAGTGAACGTCAATGTACCTGACGGATCCAGGCTTGAAATCTATACCAGAAAGGACCATCAAAGCATCAAGCTAATCGATCTCTATGGCAACGTAGTTAATTGCTTCAACAATCGCAACAAGGGCATTAAAGGCTCAGGTGAATACATATGGCAGAAACTAGCCGTAGGTAACAATACCTTGTCCTGGGATAACTCCTTTGATTTTGACATCGTGAAGTATTACGAGAGGAGCCAGCATCCATGGAGCAATTGATCTACACCGATGCCAATCGTATCGACCAGGGAGTGCTGAGCAATGCGACGCTTGACCTTGAATACGGAGGCGATGAAAGCGACCAGACAAACACCTTCGAAGTATCCATCGATCGCAACTCGAAGATCCGCCTAGAAGACAAGGCTCTCGTATACATCGAAGGCACCGAATACGGCGGCAAGATAACAGGCATCGGCACCAATACAGGAGAAGATGTCATAACCTACAAGGGAATGACTTGGCACGGACTGCTCAACGCCCATGTTCTTGGGCCAGACAGCGGACAAGACTACCTGGTCCTTAATGGAGAAGCTCATACCGTTATCCGCAGTCTCATTGAGAGGATGAACCTGCAGGATATTTTCACTGCGCCGATGACGTCAAGTGGGATCAACATAAACTACCAGGTGCGCTATGAATACGGATACTTCGCTATCCTTGCTATGCTTGCTGCATCATCGGCAAAACTAAAGATGACCTACGACAACGGCATGGTGGTGCTTTCTGCTGAAGCTATTGAGGATTATTCGGAAACAAACGAGCTTGATACAACCCAAATTGAACTAGAGATCGACAAGGATTACCTACCGTTAATCATCTTGTTTGCCTTGGCGAAGGCGAGCTGAAGAACCGAATCGTCCTGCACTTTACGCTGATGCTAATGGCAATGTATCCACGACCCAAAGCCTTTTTGGAGCAGATGAAAACACTCTGATATATGACTACACCAATGCAGACAGCAACGAGTTAAGCGAGAAGGGCCAAGAAAAACTCAAAGAGCTGCAAAACTGCGATACCGTCAAGGTCGACATACCTGAAGGGCGGGTGCTTGATATCGGCGATCTTGTTGGCGCAATTGATCCAATCACTGGAATCTACGTAGCAACTGAAGTTACTTACAAGACCGTCACAATCAGCTCTAACGGCCTTGTAAGCATTGCATACAAAGTTGGTGATACATCAGCCAGTAAATCCATGACTGGACGTTCTGAGAGCTCTGGCGGTGGCGTTAGCTACTCTGCAGGTAAAGGTATCACTATCACAGGCCGCACCATCAATGCGGACGTCGATACTGAAGATTTGCAGGAATCTCCGAGCTAGCCCAAGACGCGAAAGCAACAAGCATCAGACGCAGCATCAACAGCCGCATCAGCTCAAAACGCAGCTGACAATGCCCAAGAAACGGCAGATGCGGCGGTGGCAACAATCGAAGCAGCTAGTCCACTAAGCACAACAAGAGATGGCAGCACGGCATCGCTTACTCATGACAACAGTGGCGTATCCGCTGGTGCATATGGTGCTACCGAAAACAAGGCCGCTGATTGGGGCGAGACTGTTACCGTAGGCGCTCGCATGAGTGTAAACGCAACAGCACGTGACAAGCGCCCAAGGTAGGACGGTTACGCTCCCAAGTAATACCGCAACGCAAACTGCAAAAGGCTTAATGAGTGCGTCCGACAAGGCTAAGCTCGACGGTATAGCGCAAGGCGCTAATAAAATAGCAGTTGATAGCGCTCTTTCAAGCACGTCTACCAACCCGTTCAGAATAAAGTGATCAATACTGCTCTTGCTGGAAAGGCTGCAAGCTCACATACTCACGCAGCAACGCAGATTACGGGGCTAACAGCGAGCAGGGCGCTTGCTACAAACTCAAGCGGGCAAGTGGTCGCAAGTTCCGTCTCTAATACCGAACTGTCGTATCTTGACGGCGTGACAAGCGCTGTACAGACACAGCTAAATAATAAGGCGACAAAAAGCCATACACACAACTACGCAGGCGCAAGCAGCCCAGGCGGTGCCGCCACAAGTGCCAACAAGCTTGCAACAGCACGCACAATCAAGCTTACAGGCGCGGTAAACGGCCAGGCTACCTTTGACGGCTCTAAAGATATAACGATAAACGTCGAGGGTGACAGCGCAGCTGCAGGATTTCTTGCAGCGCACCCGGTTGGATCCGTATACGAAAGCACCTCATCGACAAGCCCTGCAACTACATACGGCGGCACTTGGAAATACTGCCCAGGATTCGAGTTCCATCGCTGGGTAAGAACAGCCTAAGTGACACTACCAAGACCATAACCTCACTGAACGAAAGCGAGGTTATTCCGTGGGTGTTGATACTAACTACAGTAAATGGACTTGTGATAAGAAAAACTGCGGCACTGAGGAACACATCAAAGTAGGTGGTGCTCGCGAAGCAGCATGGGGAAAGTTCAACCGCATAGACTCCAACGGTGTATCGACTGAATACTACCTATGCCCTGAACATAAAACGAAATACCAAGAGCTCGTTCAGCAAGAAGACAAAGATTTTCAAGCGTGGCTGAACGGAGTTGATGAGTAAATGGAACTTGTAACTGGTTTTGCTGGACAAGCACACGTTGATCCAATCGACATGGCTCACCTCAATGCTGTAGCTTTTGGTCATGATGCCTACTTACTAGATACTCAAAACAAACTTGAACCCACACTGGAAACAGCAAACAAACTTGTAGTAGATACTGGCGACCTGATGATCCAAGGACACCATTTTACTGTCGTGCAATCAGAAGAGATCGCCTTGCAATCTGGCGTAAGCGGTCAAAGACGTAATGCTCTTGTGTGCGCTCGCTACGACAAAGCTGAAGGTACTGGTGTCGAATCTGCATCATGGATTGTAAAGTATGGTACTGCCACTACTGGCACTCCAGCTGATCCGTCGGTAACTACTGGCAACATTCTTGATGGTGTCGATTCCGTTCACGAGGAGCCTATTTTCCGCATCGAATATGACGGTATTACTCCCGGAGATCCAATCCTTTTGGTGCCTGAATTTCAGTCAAACGCAAGCTTCCGTACTTCCATAGACCAGATGAGCGCAACGAAGCAAAACATTTCATTGCCAGCTGGATCATCTCCTTATGCGCAGATTGTTTTCGACTTCGATATTCCAGAAGGGAAAAAGATAGTTGCGATAACAAGCATACAAGTGAATAGGCCAGCTGCTTGCGCAATCGCTTCATTTAGCCAGCCAACAAGTAGCCAGCTTGAAGTTTGGTATCGCAATGTCTTAGGTGAACCAACGACTATTATTGTAAGTGTTTCGGTATTGGTAATGTAGCCTTCCATAGACCAGATTGAAATAAGCATTGCAGGTTCATTCAGTAATGCCGAAATCATATGCGAAAAATGGGGACCATTAGTAATAGTTTCATGGGGCGGTATGGTGCCTGCTATTGGTGCCGATACCGCTGTTGTTGCCGCAACTGGTTTACCTCCATGCACCCACCCGTTTTACAACTCTACTGGTATTAGAGCAACACCAGACGCAACATGGGTTGACGTTAACTCTTCAGGTGAATTGAAATTCGAAAACAGGAGAACATCCCAAGGACTTAATTCGTGCACATGGCTGGCGAGCTTATTTACTTTTCGGCTAGCTAACCAGGTATATTACCGTCACATTTACGTATACGCTTTGGGACACTCCTGTAACAATCTGCAGGTCGTTATTGCCATCAAGAGTATTCCAAAGAGCCTTTGCTTGCAGTGAGCTTGAGGATGCTCCTGCAATGGATGGAATTACTGAAATAATTAAATCGTTATCAATATCAGTAAAACCAGATAGAGAGGTAATTGGCTGCTGTCCAGGCCGATTAAACTGGATACCTCTACGTGTCCTAATTTTTATCGGTCTATGGAATACTAAGCACCAAGAACGACTATATAATTGACCCTTATTTCTGCTGGTACAGATTGGTTAAAAGTAGCAAAAACGCCTTTTCCTCTACTATCGGTTCCGTACGAACATCCATCAACATGTGCACCTGTTGCTCCCATATCGCCATTCATCGGCACAACGCAATCCTTTGAAGCGTCAAACGCACGACCGAAAGTTTCTTCAAATTGTGATGAGGAAAAGAGCATCACCGAAGTGCTATTGGCGGCATTGCATACTTTTGATCCTACAAAAACAGATTCAACATTGATACGCTGGTCTATGGAAAAGCGGCTGGTTAAAAACCAGCCTTCAATACTTCTCGCTCTAGCTTGCGGGTATTCCTCCTCATGATCTCGGTATCAAGCATCATATAGTTGTTGGCAGTGGTGGAAAACTCTTCGTGCCCTAACGCATACTGGATATCCACATCAGGCACACCCAGCTTGTGCATGTTGGTCGAGTAGTTGTGACGAAAGAACTTAGGAGCAGGACAGTACACTCCTTGTTTCTTGGTATATGAGCGTAATTTTCTCGCGTAGTTTTCTGGGTTTGGGTCATCACCGAGTAACCAGTCTGTAGGCTTTGGGTTTAACTGGCGTTTTATCTCGCGTAAACGCTGTACCGCCACCTTTGGCAACACATTGGGACGTAACGATCGGTGTGTCTTTACATCAGTAACAACAAGCTCGCGATCGATTATCTGCAATCCTCGGCGGATCATCACAACGCCTGTCTTTAAGTTTATATCGTGCCATTGGATACCGCATTGCTCCGATCGCCTTAGACCTAACCACACACCGCAGATAACGGTAGCCTCATACTCCCACCCGTAAACAGCTCTAAGCAGTTTGTTTATCTCGCGCGGTGTCATTGCACGGGGTTTCTCCTTGGCCTGCATCTTGGGTTGACGAACGGCGCGAAATTTAGGCTCCGCAACGTCGTCTGGGTAAGCCTCATCGGCAATAGCTGCGTTGATGATTTGGCGCAATATCTTAAACGCCTTACGCGCCGCTCCTGCAGAGTCAAACTCCGTTAGCCATAGGTTGATGTCGCGCACACGAATGTCCTCAATTTCCCAGTCGCAAACTTGGCTCGATATAGAGCTGCCAACTACTTTCGTAGCCTGGCACGGTACTTGGAGCGAGCATCGAGTAGTACTGTACATAAATCTCGTCATGATAGGTTTTCAGATTCATTTTTGTTCCTTTCCTCGTAAAAAGACCAGACGTTTTGCTTGCCTCTTAAGTGTGCAAGTAGTCGGGTCTTTTCGGGTGACACGCAGCCGATTATTAGGCAGACGAAAGGACGAAAATGCCATCCGAATTCTGCCAAGACCACAGCGAGCATGCTCGCGCAATCAAGCATCACGACACCCGGCTGGACAAGCACAGCGAGAATCTTGACGAGCTTAAAGAAGGTCAATTCGACCTGCGTCTCAACGTGCAGAAGCTGACTGATATCGAGGAACAGAACAGCAAGATATTCGCGCGGCACGATCGCATGCTCGCCGAGCATGACCAGCGCATCAGCGCGATTGAAGATCAGCCTGCAAGGGATGCTAAGCGGATTAAGGATTCGGCTCTTGGTGCAGTTGGCGGAGCTATTGGCACAGGTGTAATTGCCCTCATTGTCCTTGCGTTAGTTCGATCGGTCGGAATGTAAGGAGAAGGAGGTGCGATATGAACAGCAAGCTTACAAGTCGTAAGTTCTGGCTTGCCGCTGGTGCATTTCTCGTGTCCGTTGGCACTGGCATTGCTGGTCTTGCAACTGGCAACGACACCATGGCCATGGCAGGTGGACTGATGGCGGTAGTTGGCACTGGTATTTACGCTGCATGCGAAGCGTATGTGGATGGGCAGGCAGCTTCTGCCAACACCACAAGCAAGCAGATTACGGCAACGTCTACCGACAAGGTGACAGTACAACAGGTGCTCAGCAAGACAGCAGAAAAAGGAGGTGAAGCCGATGGCCAAAACGCTAAAACAGAGTAAGGCTGCGCAAAAGCTCATTGCTATTGGTGCTGCTGCTTGCATTGCGACTGCTGCTATGGCGTATGCTCCAGCAGATAGCCTGTTGCTCCCGATGACGCAATGGCTTACACCCAAAAGGAGCAAATCATTAGCAATGGTCATGGCTCTATTAGTCCGTCTTACTTGGTTATCCACGAAACTGCCGATCCAGGCGCGACCGCCAAACAGCTTATGACTTATTGGCGCAATAACCCCGATGCTTATGTGGTCCACTACACCATGGACTTAGACGGCGATACGGTCTATCACGCAATGGCGGATAACCGTAAAGTTGGCATGTAGGCAATGGTAACGCCTACACCGTTGGCATCGAGCTTTGTCACGCAACTAACAAGTCGGACTTTAACAAGCAGTGGCAAGAAGCCGTTAAATGGCTGGTGACTATCTCCACAAAAAGATGGGGCACTGACCGCCTGCTTTGTCATAATGATTGCCGCTTAAAGTGGGGTGGCACTGACCATACTGACCCACTCGGTTACTTTGAGAGTTACGGTAAGTCTTGGTCTCAATTTAAAGCGGCTGTGCAATCCTATATGCAGTCTGGCGAAGTAGGCAACGGTGGCAGCGTTAGTCAAGGCGGCGGTACTGCTGTTAGCGGTAGCGGCGGTGGATCGTATGTATCTCCTGGCACTTATACCGTAACAGCATCTGCACTCAACGTGCGTACTGGCCCTGGCGTGAATTACGCCAAGAAGAGCTACAGCCAGCTGACCGC
>ENA-OQAS01000831-OQAS01000831.1-human-gut-metagenome-genome-assembly--contig:-NODE-831-length-15573-cov-4.278842_pt1 | contig 15573 bp, 20 predicted proteins | sample MGYA00242733_ERZ504523 | MGnify/ENA primary metagenome ERZ504523 (study PRJEB26092, sample SAMD00036239) | human gut metagenome | host: Homo sapiens | study: EMG produced TPA metagenomics assembly of... | reverse complement strand
CCCAAAAACAAAAATCCGAACCCTTCTCCAATCGGAAACAGGTTCGGATTTTCTTGTTTGGTGGGCGCGGGTGGATTCGAACCACCGAAGCTGAAAGCAGCAGATTTACAGTCTGTCCCCATTGGCCACTCGGGAACACGCCCATATTCAGTTTTTGCAATCCATGGATTGCCTGTATATATTACCACCCGGATGGTAGTTTGTCAACATCTTTTGCGGAATTTTTGGATTTTTGTGCCGAAAGCAAAAAACACAAAAGCAAAGCCGCCCAGAAATCAACGTTCCTGAGCGGCTTTTTGGAGCTGGTGACAGGAGTTGAACCTGCAACCCACTGATTACAAATCAGTTGCGCTGCCATTGCGCCACACCAGCATGGACCAAGCGGTCTTTTGATAGAATACCAAAAAACGCACGGCTTGTCAATATCTTCTTAGCGCGCAAAAAAAAAGCAACTCATTCCCCAAACAGTATACTATACCGTTTAACAAATGAGGTGCCATTGCCATCAGTTCATGCTTTCGTCTGCTTTTAGCATTCTTTTCTGTTGCATCACGTTTTGATACCAGGAATTTTCAACGCAATACATCGATAATAAAATCGAACCATTCGATTCTATTATCATAAAAACCCCACAGGAACCGCGGACGGCTCCTGTGGGGTTCAAAGTCTGTTGTATTCTTTTTTGAGCAGCGGGCTGCTTCAGCGGGCAAGGGCCTGCTGGATCTTTGCAAAATCCTCCAGTGTGAGGGCTTCCGGGCGGATGCGGGCATCAAAACCGGCGGCTTCAATGGCGGCTGTCACCGCGTCCTTGGGCATCCCCAGACCGCTGGCAATGGCGTTTGCAGCCGTTTTGCGGCGCTGTCCAAAGGCGGCACGCACCAGCGCAAAATAGCCTTCTTCGTCCTCCACCTGCACAGCGGGCTGCGGACGGATCTCCATGCGCACCACGGCGCTGGTCACCTTGGGGGCCGGGTAAAAACTGCCGGGCGCAGCGGTGAACATCATTTTGGAGGTGGCATAGTAGCTCACCGCGCAGCTGATGGCGCTGGATGCACGGGTGCCGGGCGCAGCAGCCAGACGGTCGGCAGCTTCCTTCTGTACCATGACGGTCAGGCTTTCAATGGGCAGGCGGTCGCCCAGCAGCTTCATGACAATGGGACTGGTGATGTAGTAGGCAGGTTGGCGCACACAGCCACCGGCATACCGGGGAACTCTTCCGCAATAAGAGCCTTCAGGTCAACTTTCAGTACATCCTGTAATACCAGTTTAAAATTGTCCACTTCGGCCATTGTTTCGGCCAGCAGCGGCGGCAGGCGTTCGTCCACTTCAATGGACACCACCTTGGCGGCGCGCTTTGCCAGTTCCCGGGTCAGCACACCGATGCCGGGGCCGATCTCAATGACACCATAGCGCTTATCCACGCCGCTGGCATCCACGATCTTGGGCGGCAGACCCGTTGATGATAAGTTCTGTCCAAAACCCTTGGAGAGTGCAAAATCGTATTTTTCACACAGGCGCGGATCACCGAGAGGTCGGTCAGTTCGGGCATAGATTCCATCCTTTTCATAGTACGATTTAAATGCCCTCCGCGTCGCTTTGGGCATATTCAGCGGAAATATTATTATAATATGGCAACCCAGCCAGACCTGCGGGTCTGGCTGGGTTGCATTTTCACGAGAAGGGATCAGTACGGCAAACAGCACCGCAATCAACCGGGTTCCTTTTTGCAAAAAGAAGCCCATGCAGCATTTCTGCCGGTTTCACCCTTTATTCTGCGCTGGATGCTGCTTCTCTGCCAGCTTCTGCTTCGGTGGAGAAAGCCGTTTCCTCAGAGGAAGCGTTCTCCGGCTCAGTGGCAGCGCTGTCGGCTTCTTCGGAAGCAGCAGCCGAAGAAGCTGCTTCGTTGACACCGCCCAGAGTCGTGGTACCGCTCAGCTGCTGTGCTGCGCTGACCGCACGCTGGATCTGCGGGTCATCCTCGGGGGTATAATCGTAGAAATTCGTGGTCTCTTCGGCACTGAGGCACGCTCCACATCCACGCTCAGGCCGGTGCCATCAAAGCAGGAGCCGTCGCCGCAGATGAGCTTTGCCACCGTGATGCTCACGGCGCTGCCATCCGAAAGGCGCTGCGGGCTGCTCTGGATGGTTCCCTTGCCCATGGTGGTGGTGCCCACCAGACGTGCGCCGTTCATGGTGCGCAGGCTGGCAGCAAACAGCTCTGCTGCGCTGGCGGTGTTGCCGTTGACCAGACAGACGATGGGCAGCTCCACCTTGCTCTCATCGTCGCTGCTGCCAATGATGGTGCGGTTTCCGTTCTTATCCTCGGCATAGGCCACAGTGCCTTCCGGGGCGATCAGGTCGATGCAGCTGATGGCATCATCCAACACGCCGCCGCCGTTATCGCGCAGGTCGAACACAAGGCTCTGGCACCGCTGGTAGTGAGAGACCGGATGGCATAGTCCAGCTCGCTGGGCGTGCTGCCGTCGAACTGGCGGATCTTGATGTAACCCACGCTGTCCAGCATCTGGTAGTCCACGGTGGTGCTGGTGTAGCCGGAGTGGGTCAGGTCCGTCGTCCGGGAAGCAGCCTTGCTGTCGAGCCATGTAACATTGACGATGGTGCCGGCTTCGCCCTGCAGGCGGGACTGCACGGCATCCACCCCGGAAAGGCTCTTCACATCGGTGCCGTCAATAGCAGTGATGTAATCGCCCACCACGATACCGGCTTCCTGCGCAGGCGAGTCCTCATACACCCTGGTCACTCTGGCATAGCCGGTCTGGTCCATGCCAAGCTCCACGCCAATGCCCATCACCTTGCCGCTCTGCTGGTTCATCAGCTCGGTGTAGGCGTTGGCGGTGTAGTAACGGGCGTACTTGTCGCCGGTGCCCAGCAGGTAGCCTGCGGTCAGGCGGTCGTACAGCACCGTTTCATCAATGGTGTAGTAGTCGTTGCTGCGCACATAGCGGTCCACCTCGGCCACCTTGTTGTACATGCTCTCCTTTTCCTTCACGCTGCTCACCGTGCTGTCAAACAGACGCATGGCAATGAGCATGGTAATGGAAAAGGTCACGGTCATGGCAAGGATCACAATGGTGACAGCCATGCCCACAGAGATTTTACGGTTCATGCTTGCCCCTCCCTGTTAATACAGCAGCATCATGATCACACTGCTCAGCAGCGAGAGTGCAAACACGCCTGCCAGAACAAGGCAGCCGATACGCAGCCAGCGCTTGTGTTTTTGTTCGTTCATAGAATACCAGACTCCTTATAAACACACTCAGTTGTGCGGGAACGGGATATAACCGCGCGGATTGACCGCATTGGCCTTTTTGCCGCCCTTCCAGACCTCCAGATGCAGGTGGTTGCCGGTAGAGTTGCCGGTAGAGCCAACGTAGCCGATCAACTCGCCCTGCTTGACATACTTGCCTGCGCTGGTGGCGACCGACCTCATGTGGCCGTACAGGGTGCTGTAGCGTTGCCGTCCGACATGCTGCCGTGATAGATGATGACGTAGTTGCCATAGCCGCCGCTGGACCAGCCTGCCACCTGCACATAGCCACTGGCGGCTGCATAGATAGGCGTACCGCCCGGGGCCGCCAGATCAATGCCGGCATGCAGCCTGTTGACACCGGACACCGGATTCTTACGCCAGCCGTACTCGCTGGAAACGCGGGTATAGCTCTTCAGCGGGCAGGCAAAGCCGGTAAAGCTCAACTGCGGCTTACTGGATGCAGCGGCCGCGATCAGCTTTTGGATCTCTTTCTTGACGGCCTCATAGTTCAGCTCGTCCGATTCAATAGCGGCCTGTGCCGTCTGCTGGGCCTTCTGGGCATCCTGTGCAGAAAGCTGCGCCGCAGAAATGCTGCTGTTCAGCTCGCTCTGCTTTGCCTTCATCTGGTAGTTCTGGGTATCCAGCTCCGCCTTCTGGCTCTGCAGTTCCTTGCGCTGGGCCTCCAGCTCCACCTTGTCCGCTTCCAGTTCGGACTTGGCCGCCTTCATGTTGTCCATGATCTCGGTATCTTTGATGGAGATATCCTGCATGACCTCGTTGAAGGTGAGCAGCTCATACAGGTCGTTCACTGCGCTCAGCATGGCCACGCTGCCGCCGTCGCGCAGCTCCTGCATGGCAGCCATGTGCTTTTTAAAATCGCCCCACTGGCTGTCGATCTCGGCCTGCTTCTGGGTGATCTCGCCTTCCTTGGCGGTGATTTTCTGCTCGGTCTGGCCAATGTTGTTCTGCACAGCAGCGATCTGGGTGCTCAGCACGCTGATCTGAGACTGAATGACGCCACGCGCTCCTTTAGCTCACTTTCCAGCGCTTTTGCAGCAGCTTCCTTTTTCTTTGCGTCCGAAAGCTCCTTCTTGTGCTGGTCGATGGATTTGGAAAGGCTGTTCAGCTTGTTCTGCAGGCTGGCCATGCTGGTGGCTGCCGTGGCCGGCTGGAAGCTGACGCTTGCCGCAAGGCATACCGCCGCCAGGCACAGACTCACGCCGCGCAGCAGCTTGCTGCGGGCAGGCTCCGGCCGTGCATGGCGCGGCGTATGGCCGGGCATCTGCAGGCGGAAGGGCTTTGCATGAAGTGCTTTTTTCATGTGCGGCTCCTTTCGATCACACGTTCAGGTGCTTGCGGATGGAGAACATACTGCCCAGACCACCCACAACGGCACCGCCGATGAGGCTGTACGATGATAGTGGACCAGACGGCGCTCACCGGCACCAGTGCCTGACCCATGATCATTTCCCACACGCCGCCCAGACCGTCGGAGGCCTGCACCATGTAGGAGTAGCCGCCCAGACTGATCGCTGCAGTGAGCACGCCGGAGATCAGGCCCATGGCCAGACCTTCCACAACGAAGGGCAGAGTGACCAAGCCGTTGGTGGCACCCACGTACTTCATGATCTCAATTTCGCGGCGGCGCGCAAACACGCTCAGGCGGATGGTGCTGCCCACCGTGATGATGCTGACGACCATCAGCACCAGCACGATACCGCGGCCCACTTTGGTAACAGAGCGCTGCACCTGCACAAAGACGTTGGTCATTTCCACCGGGGCGGTAACGCTGTACACGCCCTGAATGGCCTGCATCTGCTTGCTCATGCTCTCCATCTGGCTCAAATCCGCGATGGAAACGCGGTAGTTGGCCTTGAAGGGGTTGTCATTTTCAAACTCATCCACAGGGAGGAGTAATCTTCCATGTAATTGCGGTAGGTGTTCAGCACGTCCTGCTTGGAGACGAACTGCACATTGGTCACGCCGGGCATTGCCGCCAGCTTTTCGCCCACGGCCTGCGCAGTGGCATCATCACACTCCGGGTCCAGATAGACCACGGTCTCGTTCTGGCTGCCCAGATAATTCACCATGCTGTCCACGTTCACCTCGGCAAGGCTTGCAAAGGTGTTCAGGGTCATACAGACACTGAGGGACAGGATGCACACAAAGGTCATGGCCCAGTGCTTGCCCAGATTGCGGATGCCGCGCCGGATCAGAAAAAAGAAGGTAGAAGGTCTCATCATACGGTGGCCGCCTCCTTTTCTGCGGTGTCAGCAGGTTCCAGCTCGGTCTCGAACAGGCGTTCTTTGCGCTCTGCGCGTGCGCGGATGGCTTCCTTGTCGGCAGGCACATCCGAAATGATGCGGCCCTTTTTCAGGGTGACGACGCGCTGGTGGAACTGGCGCACCAGCTCGTGCTCATGGGTAACAACCACCACGGTGATGCCCGTTTCGCTCACCCGCTCCAGCAGCTCCATCATTTCCAGGCTCAATTCCGGGTCGATGTTGCCGGTGGGCTCGTCCGCAATGACCAGCTTGGGGCCGTGGGCAAGGGCGCGGGCCACAGCCACGCGCTGCTGTTCACCGCCGGAAAGGGTGTCCGGATAGGCCTTGGCCTTATCCTCCAGATGCACCAGCTCCAGCATGTACTCCACACGGTCGCTGATCTCCCGGCTCTTGACGTTGGTCACATGCATGGCAAAGGCGATGTTCTCGTACACAGTCATGGTGGGGATCAGCCGGAAATCCTGAAAGATAATGCCCATCTGACGGCGCAGATACGGCACCTGATGGCGGTGCAGGCTGGCAACATCCTTGCCCAGCACGGTCACCTTGCCCTCACTGGGCAGCTCTTCGCGCAGCAGCAGCTTGAGCAGGGTGGATTTGCCTGCGCCGGAATGGCCCAGCAGGAACACGAACTCGCCGTCGTCCACATGGAGATTGATATCGTCCAGTGCCAGCGGTCCGCCCCGTTTATATTCCTTGGAAACGTGTTCTAAATCGATCATAGGGTAATATTAGCTCCTGACATTAAAATCTGTTTTCACAGCAAAAAGAACCGGCCAGCATCGGTTTCGAGCGGCCGGTTCTGCACTGCAGGCAGAGCCTGCAGCTTATTAGTATTTGGCCGGATTGTTGGACAGGTACTTCTTGACCATCAGTGCTACCTTAAAGACGATAGCATCGTCGAACTCACGCAGATCCAGGCCAGTCAGCTTTTTGATCTTTTCCAGACGATACACCAGCGTGTTGCGGTGCACAAACAGGCCGCGGCTGGTTTCAGACACATTCAGGTTATTCTCGAAGAAGCGCTGGATGGTGAACAGGGTCTCCTGATCCAGGCTTTCGATGCTGCCCTGCTTGAACACCTCGCGCAGGAACATCTCGCACACGGTGGTGGGCAGCTGATAGATCAGGCGTGCAATGCCCAGATTATCGTAGCGGATGATCTGCTTTTCGGTGTCGAACACCTTGCTCACTTCCATGGCGATCTGTGCTTCCTTAAAGGAGGTAGCCAGATCCTTCACGTTGGAGATGGGGGTGCCGATGCCCACCACAGCCTTGATGTAATGCTCGCCGGACAGGTATCCACGATGCTGGCAGCCAGCTTTTCCATATCGGTGCGGTCGATGCCCTTGCGGATTTCCTTGACCAGCACGGTATCCGTCTCGCTGATATTGAACACAAAGTCCTTCTGCTTGTCGGGGAACAGGCTGCTGACCACATCGTAGGCGGAGATATCGCCGCCGCTGGTAACACGCACGATGAACACCACGCGGGAAACATCGGTGGCAAAGTGCAGCTCACGGGCCTTGGCATAGATATCGCCGGGCAGGATGTTATCCAGCACCACATTCTTGATAAAATTGGACTTATCAAACTTTTCGTCGTGGTACTGCTTGATGCTCTGCAGGCTGATAGACAGCATGGCGGCAAACTGACCAGCCGTCTCGTCCACGCCTTCCACGAATACTGCATAATCATTATGCTTGGCGCTGGAGAACTGCTGATAGGTGTAGCCATCGCGCACAAAGCGGTCGCCTGCGGTCAGACGCTCCGCCATGAAACCCTCGCGCACTTCGCCGATCAGGTTCAGTTCCGAGCAGGAAATAACAGCGCCGGTCTCATCCACCACGCCGACCACCCGGTTGATCGCGTCTTTCATCTGGTAGATCACGCTTTGAAATACTCTATTGGCCATAATGGATACCCCTTTTCCTCGTTTGTGCAAACCGCAGCGGCAGCCGGTCGTGATTTTTAACAATTTAGCTGCATTACATTTTATATTTTACACAAAAGAATTTACTTTTGCAACATATTTCAACAAAAAAGATAGTTTTTTCTTGTGAATATTATCTTTAGGGGCCATTCTGAACCAAAAAAGTGCCTTTTTGCGTGGTTCTGCCCCCTATTCTACCGGAAAAATGTGTTGCTTTTTTGAAATTCGGGTGAAAAGCCGACCCTGTCAGCTGGAAATTTTTGACACTTCTTCGGCAGAAAGCTCCCGCCACTGGCCCGGTGCAAGGGCCGGGTCGAGTGCAAGGCCGCCGATGGCATCCCGGTGCAGGCCGTTCACACCTGCGCCGTACACGCCGAACATCCGCTTGATCTGGTGGTATACGCCCTGCTTGAGCACCACCCGCACGGTCAGACCGTCGGCCGAAAGGGCTGTGACCTCCGCAGGCGAAAGTGCGGTGCCGTCGGCAAGGGTCACGCCCGCCGCAAAGCCGGTGCGCATCTGCTCGGTCAGCGGCGTATCCAACACCACGGTGTAGGTCTTGGAGACGTGGCGCTTTGGAGCAAGGATGTCGTGGGCAAAGGTGCCGTCATCGGTCAGCAGCACAAAGCCAGTGCTGGTCTTGTCCAGCCTTCCCGCCGGGAACAGCTGCCGCCGGGGATAGGCATCCCCCACCAGATCGACCACGGTAGTGTCACGCTTGTCCGTGGAAGCGCTCACCACGTCCTCGGGCTTGTTGAGCATGATGTACACGAACTGCTGATAGCTGAGCGCCCTGCCATCCACAGCCACAGTGTCACTTTCTTTGAGCTGGGTGTCCCCTTTTTTGCAGACAGCACCGTTCACCTGCACCCGCCCTTTGGAAAGCAGCGCCTTAGCCTCGCTGCGGGTGCACTGGGCCGTCTCGGCTAAGTATTTATCCAATCGCATATGCGGTTCTCCTTTTACATAGGTTTGGAGTTTTAGTGTAACATGATAAAATGATTTGCGCAAGAGAACTCCTTCCGTCATCGCTGCGCAATGCCACCTTCCTTTATTAGGGAGGCTTTGGCCGTACGGTAAACTCTTCCTCTTCGTCAGAGGCTCCCTCTTTGAGAAAGACTTCCCCCGGTCGGGGGGAAGATGTCACCGAAAGGTGACAAAAAGGGGAACGGCTGACGCACGAAGTGCAGCTGAAGGAGTTTTTCTTTCCGGCCCTTTTCGTGAAAAAGCAAGAAGGAGAAGCCCGCAGGCTTCTCCTTCTTGCAAAACAAACTGTAACTTCCGCTGTTTATGCTCAGAGCGTAAGCGGAGAGCATTTAAAATCAAACACTCAAAGATGCGTGCTGCTCCACGGCATCGGGGTTGGCATCGAAGATGGGCTTGAGCACATTGGTGATGAACTCCTCCACCTGCTGCGGTGCACGGCCCACAAAATTCTCCGGCACAAGGCCCGCCACGATCTCCTCGCGGGTCAGGCCAAAGGCAGGGTCGGCGGCGATGCGGTCCACCATATCGTTGGGCAGGCCCTCTTCCTTGACCTGCTTGCCGGCGGCGATGGCGTGCTGGCGCAGACGCTCGTGCAGCTCCTGACGGTTGCCGCCCTTTTCCACAGCCTGCATCATGATGTTCTCGCTGGCCATGAAGGGCAGCTCTGCCATCAGACGGCTGCGCACCACCTTGGGATACACCACGATGCCGTCGGTGACGTTGAGCATGATGTTCAGGATAGCGTCAGTGGCAAGGAAGCCCTCAGCCATGGCGACACGCTTGTTGGCGCTGTCGTCCAGCGTGCGCTCAAACCACTGGGTGCCGGTGGTGAAGCTGGGGTTCAGCACATCTACCATCAGGTAGCGGCTCAGTGCGCAGATACGCTCGCAGCGCATGGGGTTGCGCTTGTAAGGCATGGCGGAGGAACCGATCTGGTTCTTTTCAAACGGCTCTTCCATCTCCTTGAAGTTAGCCAGCAGACGCAGGTCGGTGGCAAACTTCATGCAGCTCTGGCCAATGCCGGCAAGGGCGTTCAGGATGAAGGCATCCACCTTGCGGCTGTAGGTCTGGCCGGACACGGGGATGACCGCTTCGGGCGCAAAGCCCATCTCCTTGGCGATGGAAGCATCCACGGCGCGGATCTTATCGGCATCGCCCTTGAACAGCTCCATAAAGGAAGCCTGCGTGCCGGTGGTACCCTTGACACCGCGCAGCTGCAGAACAGCAAGACGGTGGTCGATCTCCTGCAGGTCCATCACCAGCTCGTTGGCCCACAGGGTGGCGCGCTTGCCCACGGTGGTGGGCTGAGCGGGCTGGCAGTGAGTGTAGGCCATGCAGGGCATGTCCTTGTATTCCTCGGCGAAGCGGCCCAGCTTTGCCAACACACCGATCAGCTTTTTGCGCACCAGTTCCAGACCCTGACGCATCACGATGATGTCGGTGTTGTCGCCCACATAGCAGCTGGTGGCACCCAGATGGATGATGCCGGCAGCCTTGGGGCACTGCTGGCCGTAGGCGTACACATGCTCATCACGTCGTGGCGCACCAGCTTTTCGCGCTCGATGGCCACTTCATAGTTGATATCGTCCACATGGGCTTCCAGCTCAGCCACCATATCGGGGGTGATGTTGGTCAGGCCCTGCTCCATTTCGGCCCGGGCCAGCGCCACCCACAGGCGGCGCCATGTGCGGAACTTGTTATCGTCCGAGAAGATATACTGCATCTCGTCCGAGGAATAGCGGGTGGAAAAGGGGCTGATATAACGATCATGCTGAGACATTGATTGTTTCCTCCTGAAAGTGACTCCCCCAGTCGCCTTCCGGCGACAGCCCCCTCGGGAGGGGGCCTTTCAGCCTCCCTCTCCGAGGAGGTGGCATCGCATCAGCGATGACGGAAGGAGTTTTTCTCTATTCTACCATCAAATCTTGAAATAGTCCACGCCGCCCTCAAAGATCGGCTGATATTTGTCACCGGTAACGTTCTTGTACAGGTACTCGCCGCTGCGCTCCGAGTGGCCCATCTTGCCGAACACACGGCCATCCGGGCTGGTGATGCCTTCGATTGCCAGCACAGAACCGTTGGGGTTATAGCTCTGATCCATGGTGGGATCGCCCTCGATGTCCACATACTGGGTGGCGATCTGGCCGTTCTTCATGAGGGTGTCCAGCACTTCCTGCGGAGCCACGAAGCGGCCCTCGCCGTGGCTGATGGCAACGGTAAACTGTTCGCCCACCTCGCACTTGGACAGCCACGGGCTGCCGGTGGATGCAATGCGGGTGCGCACCAGCATGCTCTGGTGGCGGCCGATGGTGTTGAAGGTCAGGGTGGGATCGTAAGCGGTGATGGGGCGGATATCGCCGTAGGGGACCAGACCCAGCTTGATGAGGGCCTGGAAGCCGTTGCAGATGCCCAGCATCAGGCCGTCGCGCTGCTGCAGCAGACGGCGCACCGCCTCGGTGACCTCCGGATTGCGGAAGAAGGAAGCAATGAACTTTGCACTGCCGTCCGGCTCGTCGCCGCCGGAGAAGCCGCCGGGCAGCATGACGATCTGGCTGTTATCGATGGCCTTGACCAGCGCCTTGCAGCTCTCGGCCACGTCGGCGGGGGTCAGGTTGCGGATGACCAGGATCTCCGGGTCGGCACCGGCGCGGGCAAAGGCTTGGCGGTGTCGTACTCGCAGTTGGTGCCCGGGAACACCGGAATGATGACCTTGGGCTTTGCCACACCGATCTTGGGTGCGGCGGGTGCGGTCAGCTTGCCGTTGATCTTTTCCACGGTGGGGCCTGCCTTGCGGTAGGGGTACACCGGCTCCAGCTTGCCTTCCCAGATCTCCTGCAGCTGGGCATATCCAGCTTTTCGCCGCAGGCTTCAAAGACGTATTCCTTGGTGGTCTCGCCCAGGATCTCACCGGCGGGCGAATCGGACACCATTTCCAGAACGATGGAGCCGTACATGGGCTGGAACATCTCATGGGTGGTCTTATCCGCACGCATCTTGAAGCCGATGTGGTTGCCAAGGCCCATCTTGAACAGAGCCTCGGCAATGCCGCCGTAACCCACAGAGCAGGCGGATGCCACCATACCCTCTTCGATCATGTCCTCCACGATCTTGTAGTTGGCCTTCAGGGAGAAGAAGTTGGGGCAGCCGGTCTCGGGGTCGATGATGGGCCGGATAAGCACCACCGTACTCTCCGGCTTCTTGAATTCGGTGGAGACCACCTTGTTTGCCTTGCCGATGGCGGTTGCAAAGGAGACCAGCGTGGGAGGCACATCCAGCTTTTCAAAGGAGCCGGACATACTGTCCTTGCCGCCGATGGATGCAATGCCCAGACCCATCTGAGCATCCAGTGCACCCAGCAGAGCGGCCAGCGGCTTGCCCCAGCGCTCCGGGGCGGTGCCCAGACGCTCGAAATATTCCTGGAAGGTGAGGTAAGCATCCTCATAGCGGAAGCCGGAGGCCACCAGCTTGGTAACGCTCTCGATGACAGCCATCTGAGCGCCCTTGTACTGGTCTGCGCTCATCAGGAAGGGGTTGAAGCCCCATGCCATGCCGGAGCAGGTGCTGGTCTCGCCGTCCACCGGCAGCTTTGCCACCATGGCGTTCTGCGGGGTCAGCTGATAGGCACCGCCAAAGGGCATGAGCACGGTGGCGGCACCAATGGTGGAGTCGAACCGCTCAGACAGGCCCTTCTTGCTGCAGATGTTCAAATCGCCCACCATGTTCTTCATCTTCTGGCTGAAGGTCAGGCCCTCCCACTGGGGCTGCCAGACCGTGGCCTTTTCCACATGGACCTTCTGGTGCTTCTCGGCACCGTTGGAGTTCAGGAACTCGCGGCTGATGTTCACGATGGACATGCCGTTCCACACCATGTTCAGGCGGGGCTCAGCCGTCACCTTTGCCACCGGAGTGGCCTCAAGGTTCTCTTCGTTGGCGAGAGCAATGAACTTGTCCACGTCCTCGGGGGCCAGCGCCACAGCCATGCGCTCCTGGCTCTCGCTGATGGCCAGCTCGGTGCCGTCCAGACCCTCGTACTTCTTGGTGACCTTGTTCAGGTCGATGTACAGGCCGTCGGCCAGCTCACCGATGGCAACGGACACACCGCCTGCACCAAAGTCGTTGCAGCGCTTGATCATCCTGCAGGCATCCTCGCGGCGGAACAGGCGCTGCAGCTTGCGCTCGATGGGAGCGTTGCCCTTCTGCACCTCGGCACCGCAGTGCTCAAGGCTGTCCAGCTTGTGGGCCTTGGAAGAACCAGTAGCACCGCCCACACCATCACGGCCGGTGCGGCCGCCCAGCAGAACGATGACATCGCCGGGGGCGGGGCACTCGCGGCGGACGTGGGAAGCGGGGGTAGCGCCTACAACGCACCGATCTCCATGCGCTTTGCCACATAGCCGGGGTGATAGATCTCTCCACCTGACCGGTAGCAAGGCCGATCTGGTTGCCATAGGAGGAATAGCCTGCAGCTGCGGTGGTCACCAGCTTGCGCTGGGGCAGCTTGCCGGGCAGAGTCTCGCTGACCGGCTTGAGCGGGTCGCCTGCGCCGGTGACGCGCATGGCTGATAGACGTAGCTGCGGCCGGACAGCGGGTCACGGATAGCACCGCCGATGCAGGTAGCTGCACCGCCGAAGGGCTCGATCTCGGTGGGATGGTTGTGGGTCTCGTTCTTGAACAGGAACAGCCAGTCCTCATCCTTACCGTTCACATCGCACTTGATCTTGACGGTGCAGGCGTTGATCTCGTCGGACTCGTCCAGATTTTTCAGGATGCCCTGCTTCTTCAGCTCCTTGGCACCGATGGTGGCAAGGTCCATCATGCAGCGGGGCTTGTTCTCGCGGCCCAGATCGGCGCGTATGGCCATGTAGCGGTCAAAGGCCTTCTGCACGATGGCATCGTCGATCTGCACATCGTCCAGAATGGTGCCGAAGGTGGTGTGGCGGCAGTGATCGGACCAGTAGGTGTCGATCATCTTGATCTCGGTGATGGTGGGGTCGCGGTGCTCCGAGCGGAAATACTTCTGGCAGAACTCGATATCGCCAAGATCCATGGCAAGGCCGTTGTCCGCAATGAACTTTTCAGCTGCTCTTCGTCCAGCTGGTTGAAGCCTCCAGCACCTTGACCGGGGCGGGCACGGGGTACTCCATTTTCAGGGTCTGCTTGGTGTCCAGCGAAGCCTCGCGGGCCTCCACCGGGTTGATGACGTATTTCTTGATCTCGGCCACCTGCTCGTCGGTCAGGGTGCCTTCCAGCAGATAGACGCGGGCAGAGCGCACCAGCGGGCGCTCGCCCTGACTGATGAGCTGGATGCACTCAGCAGCGGAGTCGGCGCGCTGGTCGAACTGGCCGGGCAGATACTCCACTGCAAAGGACACGCCGTCGCTGGCGGCAGCTCGGCATAGGTGTTATCCACCGGCGGCTCACTGAACACGGTGTTTGCACACTGGTTGAACAGTTCTTCGTCGATGCCTTCCACATCGTAGCGGTTCAGCAGACGCAGACCGGTAAGCGACTGGATGCCCAGCAGGCTGGTTAGCTCATTTTTCAGGCCGGTGGCTTCCACATCAAAGCCGGGCTTTTTTTCCACATAAATACGATAGACCATTGGGTAGGTTCCCCCTTTGTTTTCTTTGAACCGACCTCTCAGTCACGCTTACGCCGTGCCAGCTCCCCCGAAAGGGGGAGCTTTTTCTGCTGGCGGAAAGTACCGCGTTCGATGGAAAGCATCGGCTTGCCCATTTTCCCGCATAAAGCTCCCCCTTCGGGGGAGCTGCCGCCGCCAGGCGACTGAGAGGGTTTTCTTTCTTACTGCTTCTCTGCCAGTGCCTTCAGCGCGCAGGCCGATATCGCTGCGCTTGTGCAGCTTTTCAAAGCTGATCTTCTCTGCCGCCTCATAGGCATGGCTCAGCGCATTGGTCAGCCGCGGGCCGGTGGCGGTGACACCCAGCACACGGCCGCCGGCCGTGACAAGGGCGCCGTCCTCGGTGATGGCAGTGCCGGAGTGGTAGACCGTCACATTCTCCTCGCCGGGCAGCTGGCCGTCCACAAGGCCTGTGATGGGCTTGCCCTTCTCGTAAGCCACCGGGTAGCCGCCGGAAGCCAGAATGACGCAGGCGGCAGCACCGTCCGAGAACTTGACCTCCTCGTTTTCCAGCGTGCCGTTGGTGCAGGCCTGCATGATGTGCAGCAGGTCGCCTTCCAGCAGGGGCAGCACCACCTGCGTTTCGGGGTCACCAAAGCGGCAGTTGTACTCGATGACCTTCGGGCCGTCCGGGGTGAGCATCAGGCCGAAGTAGAGGCAGCCCTTGAAGGGGCAGCCCTCGGCGTTCATGGCCTTGATGGTGGGCAGGAAAATTTTCTCCATGCACTCAGCGGCCACTTCCGGGGTGTAGTAGGGGTTGGGAGCAATGGTGCCCATGCCGCCGGTGTTCAGACCGGTGTCGTGGTCGTTGGCACGCTTGTGGTCCATGCTGGACACCATAGGCTTGACCACCTTGCCGTCCGTAAAGCTCAGCACACTGACCTCGGGGCCGGTGAGGAATTCCTCCACCACCACATGGTTGCCGGATGCGCCGAATTTCTTATCCAGCATGATCTCCTTCACGCCGTCCGCAGCCTGCTGCTCGTTCTCGCAGATGAGCACGCCCTTGCCCAGTGCCAGACCGTCGGCCTTGATGACCACCGGGTACTTGCCTCGGCCTTGATGTACTCCATGACCTTGGCGGGGTCGTCAAAGGTCTCGTACTTGCGGTGGGGATGCCGTATTTCTTCATCAGGTCCTTGGAGAACACCTTGGAGCCTCGATGCGGGCAGCGGCCTTATCCGGGCCAAAGGCCGGGATGCCCACTGCTGCCAGCGCATCCACCATGCCCAGAGCCAGCGGATCGTCCTGCGCCACCACAACGTAATCGAACTTTCTTCTACGGCAAAGCCCACCATGGTGTCCACATCGGTAGACTTGATGTTTTTTGCACTTTGCGTCATAGCTGATGCCGCCGTTGCCGGGTGCGCACCAGATCTCGCCGCAGTCAGGGCTTTTTTTCAGTGCCTTGATGATGGCGTGCTCACGCCGCCGCCGCCCACTACCCAGAACTTTTTG